>Ga0126342_10007458_pt1 | contig 19531 bp, 5 predicted proteins | sample Cyp1metagenome_FD_92528 | JGI IMG/M metagenome (GOLD analysis project Ga0126342, IMG submission 92528) | Coral microbial communities from Lord Howe Island, Old Settlement Bay, Australia - Cyphastrea 1 metagenome | ecosystem: Host-associated > Invertebrates > Cnidaria > Coral ... | reverse complement strand
GTGGAAAACACTGTCTTGCTCATTACACCATGGACATTGCTTGGAAACAAATTTGCCACTGGAAAATTGTTTATCTCTGGTGTAAAAGGAGCCGTTCATCGCTACTCTCAACAGGGCAATTTCGGTGATGGAAAAGGTATGGAACGTGTGTGTGCTGCAGGCAACATCAATGTCTCCTAGTCCACCAAACTCAGCCCTGGAAGACATTGAATGTCCTACCATGGCTCCCCACGCATGATCAAGTCTCAGCTGCAAAAGTTGGATCGGGCAATCCATCAGGCTAAACTTGAACCCTTGATGGTCTTGGATGAATCCATCCTGTTCCCATCGCCAGTGGATGGCATGCAATCGGGCTAGGAGGACTCCAGAAGGTCCAGGGGCATGTCTAACTGGGGGATCATTGCTCAAGTGGTCCAGGACTGCAAAAGCAACTTCCACACGGCAGTACTGTCGAAACTGCATGACTGTGGTATGGATGGCATAGTACCATGGGTCATGTCTGGGCTCATTGAATAATCCAAACTGGATGATTGAGGAAGAGCCATGTTTTTCCCATCGCAATGCATTCATGGCTGCGGCCCTCATTGTGGTGAAGTGATCAATCCCCACGTCCACTGCAGCAATTCCATGTAGACATCGTGGCCATGCTACTGTGTACAAGATGCGGAGCTTTTGGTATGTAGGGGCTTTGCTTCGGCTGATCCATCCCCACAAAGGCTTGGTGTTTGTGATTCTGGCTCTCAGGGAGTAGTTCGACCTTCGTTTGCTGTAATCAAGGTGTCCTCCCAAGTCTTTGGCTTGCAGTAACACAGTATGGCCATCGGCCTTGAGGTGTTTCCTACTTTGGGTGGTGGTGGCCCAACAGTGTGTCTTTGGTTTGTCCAGGCGTATGTCCAAGGCACTGGCAAAAGAGTCCATCGCTTGAAACGCTTCACAGGTCGCTTGGGCACTTGATGACTGAGTTTCCCAATTGTCAACATAGCTGACCACTGCAATGGGACTCACCTTACTTGTGACTATTGCATGCATGGCAAAGTTAACAAGGACCATTGAAAGGACGCTAAGCGGGTCCCCCTCGGGGAATCCTGTGGTACTCCAAGTGGCTGGTGAGCAGCTGCCTTGGACTACAAATCTTCGTTGGATTTGCGAAACGTTCCTCATCCATGATTTAGTGAAGAACTCAGGGAGGCCAAGGTGCCTGGCACAGTAGTAGACCACATGGCGGGGCAATGTGTTGAAACATTTGCACACATCAGTGACTGTGCCTGACCATTCATATTCGAAGTAGTGAGCATGCTCGATCTGTTCAGCCAAACTTCGCCACACTTGTGTTGTGGACATGTTGGGCATGTTTCCCATTAGTCCTTCTGGTGCATATTGCTTGATCCATCTGAGTATCTGTTTAGTTCGTATGCTACTGTAGGTACGGTAGATCATACTGAGAACTGTAATTGGTCGGTATTCGGATGGTGATTTGGCAGCACTATGTTTTTCGATTGCGGCTATCAATCCCACCATGGTGGAGCGGGGCCATGGCGTACTGGTCTGCTCAAGGTGGTTGATGCAATCGACAAGTTTCTGGGTGAGTGCCTTTGGCATGTGCAGCAAATCTTTCTTATGGATTCCATCTGGTCCAACTGCACTTCGATCCGGCTTGGATTTGATGGCATGTCTCCACTGGTCCATTGTGATCGGCTGCATGTCAAATGGCTCTGAGGGTGTGGGTACCTCATTTTGGATTTGTTGGAGGATCGGGTACCACTGCTCAATTGGTGTGTTTTCATGTTTGTTCCACATGGGCTCCCACAGGTCTTGGAATGCCTTGAAAACATCAGGAAGGTCTCCTAACAACTTGGGTTGTCGAAGATGGTCGCCAGGTTCAATGTTCTGTGGTGCCTCGAGTGTGATCTGGCCTTTTTCGTGGTGTGCAATGGCAAGTGGCCCCCTGTCAGAAGTGACAGGTTGGTGGGGATCCAGCTCTGGGGGCTGATATTGTACGATAAGACCATCTGCACTTACGTCACTCACAATAGCATTGGTGTTAATGACTACTGTGCTCACTGGCAAAGACCTTGGTTTGGCAACATCTCGGTAGATGGCATTCAAGTCATTGTTCCTGTTTTCCTTGGCTTTTTGGCATCTTGCGTGGATGAGTGCTTTCTCAAGTTGTTGAAACTCCTGGCGGAAGTCATGAAAAATGGCGTCAACAATGTCAACTTCTGGGAGTCGGCGCGGCAAGTGCAAGGGTGCTTTATGGCTGATGTTGACTCGATTTTTCCAAACTTGGGCAAAACCACCTGGGAACCCTGATGCATTTTTGATTGCATTCCACAAATCTGTGCGGTCTTTGGAGATGTGTGGCTCTTCAGACCTAGAATGCATTAAGGCAGCCAGGCTTTGGAGTCTACGGAGTTGTCTAACCCACTTGGTATGGGTGAAGTGTTCGCCCATGTATGTGATCTGAACTTCTCCTTTGCGGGAGCGCTTGCATGGGGTCACCGCTTGTTTACAAGTGGTCGCTTCAGTGGTCTGGCATCTCCCCCGCTGTTGGGCAAGCAGTCCAGGTTTTCCTTGGTGGCGCAGGTTGGTATCAACAGTGTCTTCAAGGGCTTTGAAAATGCATGTGATCTGCGCTTGGGTTCCCTCATGGAATAGTTCATCCTCATCAAGGTGATCTAATGCGACTTCCTCCCAAGGGATTGGCATGGGTTTTCGCCACATGGGGATAGGTGTCGCAGCTCCAAACGCAAGGAATTCACCAACGACTGTGGCATGGTCAGGAAAAACAGTAGAGTCCACAGTGACATCTACCAGCCTAGGGATAAGCTCGGGTGATAACCACATGTGGTCTTTTCGGGTTTTCTGGTGACAAGTGGGTTTAACCTGGTATCCCCATTGTTGAGCAGCAATGTCTTGAATCTCCACGAAACCATGGTTTCTCCATATGGTAAATTGCTCCAACGCATCTTGGTCATCCTGGTTGAAATCCCCACAAATTATTCGAAACCCTTTGCTTTGGAAAACGATCTTTTCTGTGAGATTTTCAAGGATTTGATCAGTGGCTTCTCTGGTTGCTCTGGTGTGGTATTGCTTGGCGAACCCATAGGCAACCCCAATTTTTATCCACTGCTGTTGTATTCGGACAGCGCAAGCTTGAAGTCTGGCTGACTCCCAAGTCTCAGTACTCCAGTCATTCGGGAGCGCTCGTGTCGGGCAGTTGGTTAAAAACCCTACACCTGATGCCTTACCTCCTATGCAACCTGGTGCTGATGTCAAAGGTGGCGCCGGTGCACCAGGCAGGTACTTCCATTGCTGGGACTGGAACTTGAGCTCTTGACGGAATCTTTGGACACCTTCGGAGGTGAGGTGGCTTTCACTGATACCCCAAACTGTGGGGACTGTTTCATCGGACACATCCTGGAACAGATGTGCTTTGTGCAAGGCACCACATGGGTTTGCAACGCCTATCTTCGGATTTGGACCTGGATGTGTGGCTTCTCCAATGCGTGCAACCATCAAAAAGATGAATCTAAACAAAAGTGCCGACATGGTAAAAAAACCTGCTGCCTCTACACTGTTTCAGGGGGCTTCGCCTCGGATTGGTGCATGGCTTAGCGACTGGTTTGGGCTGTACATCATCGGCTTTTGGTCGGATGACTGGCAAACAACTGTGAGGCTTTGGCTCCTTTCCCCAAGGAACCAGCCTTATTTGTCACTCAGTGCGGCTGCGCTTGGCGAGCAACTGCTCGATCTGGTGCAGCTGATTGTCGAGCTTCTCATCAAGGTGGGCATGGAAAGCTCTTCCTTGTTGATCAACGTTCTTTTGAACCTGGGCAATCTGGGAGGCAAGTTCCTGGACATGCTTTCCCTGCTGCAATTGATTTGCCTGCACTGTTTGTTCCAGCTTGGCAAGGCGGTCCTCAACTACCTGGATTCGAGTCTCATCTCCATTCATGTCTTGATCTGTATCGTTTTTGGGGTAGTTGATGTGCTTAGACCAGGCTGGCTGAAGCTTCTGCTGGACCTTGGCTGCAATGGCTTCAATGTCATCATTTCGTTTGACCACGGTTTGCTGAGTGCTGGGTCTGGGTCCCTTGGTAGGGGTGGTATAGTTTCCCCATGGATCATTGGCTTCCCATGGGTCAGCATTCTCCTGGCTTTGGCTGTCTGCAGCTTTCAGTGCTGCATTTGTTTTGGCCGAAGCTTGGATGCTTCCTTGTGGCAATGCATTTCTGGCTGCTTTCTTGGGCACTTCTGTGATGAGGACATCTGCATGATCCAACTGGTATACCTCATAGGGTGGTTTGCAGATTGCTTGGCATTCCCACACAACGCCCTTACCATCAGGTGTCCTGTTACGCGGCTGGCATGGCCTTGCCTGCCATGACCACGATTGGAACAGTTTGGTGAGTGCCGTGCGGTTGGATCCGTGTGGCATGGGGCCTACATGGAACGTCATGACTTGGTCGGATGTGAGGAATGGTACCTGAGGCTTATGGGTCTCATGGACTGCCTGCGCATCTTGGACTCGAGTTCGGAGTCCAAATCGGTTGCCAGATCTAACAATGCATGTCCACTGCTTAGTAGCCTGGGATGCAATCATGACATTCTGCTTGTCTTGCTTGTTGATCCAAATGACTCGATAGTCAGTGGAGGGAGATCTTCCATCGTGGCTTCTCGGCTCCAGGTAGCACCCCGAATCTCCTGAGGTTTTGAGTGCTTCGGTGATATCGGATGCCTCCAATCTGAAACAAGCCATGAAAATGGTGGCGTCACTCGGTTTTGTGCGTTCCAGCTTTTCATTCAGGAATTGCCTATCCCAAACATCCATGATCGGTGACATGTCCCCATTTGGTTGCAAAAGCTGGACACTGGAAATTAGGTGCTTCACAGGCCTTGCAACGATGCTTTCCCATTTGACATCACACTCATCCCTATACACTGCAACTCTTACGACTGCTGTCATGACCTCGTCCACCTTAGTTGCATGGGCTGGGACTGTACGACTGACGATGCTGGCTCCAATCTGTACAAGTTTGGCTGACATCAAAATGGGCTCACTTGTCTTTTTGTACCTGGCAGGAAAACGGACTTCTTCCCCAACCCCGTGGAGCAATGGGTCCTGGTGGTCAATCACCAATAAGGCAAGGCCATTCTGGGACACCGGTTTTTGAAACCTTAGATATGGCACTGCTTGCATGGCTTTGACGACAACGATGCCTTGTGCTTCTGGACCTATGCTATTGATTGGCCGCTGTTGGATGGTCTTACCATCAGCATCTTGGAAAATTCCGTCAGGAATGCTTATGTCCTCAGCGTCGATGTGAATTGGTTTCTGTGCCTGCGGGGCATGCTTTTTCTTGTCTTTCTTGGATCCAAACTTCTGCTGGGAGTTGGTCCGGTTTCGAATGACTTCCTGCAGTTCACTTGGCAAGACAAGTTGTAACTTCGGGCTACATTGGTTGGAAAGCTGTTTGATCTCTTTCCACGGCTGCGTGCCTCGGAGGGCTCTCATGACAGCGGAACGACCCAGTTTGTCGAGGACTGTCTGGGCTCTTTCCTGGACTACATCATGCGCAACCCCATGTTCATGCAGGAGCTGGCAAAGGCCTTGGGTGACATCTCCACCTGTTACCCCTCCAAATGCAATTTGGGACGGGATTGAGACTGCTTTGGCCTTGCCTGTGACATGTAAGTGGTGTTCAAACAACCCTCTCCATGCTGCCGCAGTTTCGGGAGTGACTGGCTTTGCACGATCATGGGTGTGGGTGGCATCAAAGACAAAACTCATAATCCATCCAACGCACTGAAATCCACAGTCATTGTTGAACTTGCTGGCAGACTCGACTGTGATGATGTTGCATGTGTTGGGCATGTCTTGGGTGATGACTTTGAGCCAGTCATGTCCTCCAGGGGTGGTGAACATATCTACCTTGCCATGTGCAAAACGTATTCCTACAGGAAACCAGTGGTGATGGGCAAAAATTGCCGTGACAATGACACTTGGGGCATCGTGAACAAGCAGAGCCTGTGCATACCAGTTTTGGAGTGTCTGTATGAGTTCCTCATCATCGCACTCATGAGGGATGATTGCGGCCGGAGCTACACTAGCTTGACCTGTGGCAGTGATCATGTTGAGGTAAAACTCCATCTCATCCTGAGCTACAAATGCTTCTTGTCGGTACAACAAAGCAATCCTGGTGGTGGAGGCATTTGCAAGCAGCTCAGGTGGCATGTTAATCGCTTCATCCGAAGTACCACTTCCATATTGTGCCATTTCTTTTAGGAAGATCTGGTCAAATGGCTTGGTGATGGCTGCAGTCGGATATCTTGTACCAACGCAAGTATTGACACAGATTGGCTGGACAAGGCTACCAATGTTTGCCTCAACAACTGTGACCGAGCCTACCGTAGCCTGCTTGTCGATCTTGATGAATGATGGCTGGTTGTCATCTTGCCTGATGACCTGAATGGTGTGGCTTTCAATGTGCTTGCGCTTCAAGATTTCGGAGCTGGCGATCTCTTGAGCTACCTGCAACATTCCCTGGGTCAAGGAGTCTCCTTCGTCATTGGCCTCGGCAGGATCACTGGCATGCTTTTCATCGGATGCGGTCTGGTGAGCTACAACTTTGGTAGCCTCCCTGGCCTCGGCTGCAATGATCGGACTGTGTGTTTCGGATTTAGATGGGTTGGACCCTGACGCAAATGCCACGAGTCCACCTGTAGATTCCTCGTGTGGTTTCGGGTTGGTATCTGCAAATTGATGCTGATCTAGTGTGTTCGGCATACCTGATGCTGGGTTACTGGATGTCTCTTCTGCATGACATGGCTTCGACATTTTGACCAGGTCTGAACTCTCACACATGGGACCATGGGGGGAGGGGCCACGAGTGACAAAAGCATCACGTGGCATGGCCTGAAAAGACATGGGCAGGGGGAGTTCTGGCGTCTCCACCGCTGGCTGTTTGTCGATTTGACTCTCTTTCCCCAAAAAATTGGTGGGTACCCCAATTTGCGGGTTCTTGCGTCCCGAACGCTGGCTGTTTTCTTCATCTCTGCTTTCATTTTGGGGTGCAAGGCCAGCAAGGCTGGCATGTGAATGACTCTCGGATGCTTTGGGATGCGATACTGGAGCTGGCTCTGGCAAAGAGGCGAATGCATGGTGCACACACTGCTTACCTGGCAAGTTGCCCTTAAGTGGGAATTCCCCATTGTCAGTGGCTGTCACAGGCATGGCATGGTGAGGCTTGGCTGAGGCAAGGCAAGTGGCTTCTGCTCGTGTCGGTAAGGTCCCAGCATCTCCTCGGCCAATGCTAGTATTCGGCGATCCATCTGCATCTTTCCATTTTTTGGGGGGTGCCTCGGAAAAGTCATCCCTTTCAACTGGACGTTTGAGTGTTGCATGGTCTCGCAAGGAGTCAGCATTCAGGTCAGCTACCCCTTGGTTGGTTTCATGTGTTTCCATGGCCTCTGGTCGGCCTCCTTCAACATCAGTGGGTGCTTTCATCATTGGGGAATGTGGGGAGGGGCCAACAGTGACAAGGGCACTCATTGGCATGGCCTGAACAGTCATGGGAGGGGGGAGTGCTTGCGTCTCCACCGCTGGCTGTTTGTTTCCTCCCAAACATTGAAGCAACGGCATCAAAGGAACCAAAGTTTGCGGGTCTTTGCGTCCCGACCGCTGGCTGTTTTCTTCATCTCTGCTTGTTCTGTCAGGGGGTGAAACGTATGAAGGGCCCCAAGAAATCATGGCCTGGCCTTGCAAAGTAGATCGGATGCCGTCTATGTACCTCTGAAATGCCGGGGCACTGTACACTGATGGCTGACCCCGCGCTACTGCCTGAAAAACCTGGGTGAAATGGTTCCACAAATGCACTTCCGGGCATGTCGGTTGGATGTCTCGTGCCTGGTCAAAAGAGGACATCAACTGCCCCGTGATCCAGCATGATTGGACTGGTGACGCCATCTGACCTAATGCAGCAATGGAAAAACGGAGTGGCTCCCAATCATGACATGGGATGCCTCCATGTACCACACACATTTCCCAAGGGTGCATGTGCCGTGTGCATGGTAAATCTCCCTGTGATGTTTTGAAAACTCCTTCAATTCGGATGATTGCTCCAAACATACCTTTGGACTGGAGGCGCTCCTCTGACAGTGGGTATCTACGGCATTTGCATGGGCACCCACTAAGTTGATTAGCCCACCCATGTAGTGCAGTTTTCAAAACACCATCATGTTTGACCATGTTTTGTTCAAGGCCTCCACATGCCTGGAATTTCCCTGATTCGTATTGATCCAATGCAAGTTGTTTCAGGTGTTCATGAGGCCAATTCGGACATACAGGGATAACATCACCAAACACAACCTGTCGTGGCAAACGGGGCAATGGCTTCAAGGAAAGGCTCGGCAATGTGGCATTGGTCAAAAGGCACCACCACCTCTTGCGGTAAGTGGGCATCAGTGAGTCCAATGCAAGTTCGACCTCTGACTGCCGAAACTTTGTCAAGTGACAGAACTCATGGATCACTGCCTTGACTTGGGGGTCTCGGCTTGCATCAACTACACACTCAAGCTCAATCGAATGGGCACGCAGGAAATACCCTGTGCGCAACGTGCCAATCAGAGATCCTGCTCTTTGGTCGTTCATCCCTTTTTTGTCCCCCAAGGCTGACCAGGGTTAGCAACTGAATCCCCCAGCAACTAAACATGGGCTCGGGTGAGCAGCATGCAACTGTGCCATGACATGTGCATCACATATATCTCCTTGAATTACATTACATGCCCCATGTTTTCGCTGGAAGCTGCAATTGGTCTCCTGCAGGTCATTGGTGGCAAGGACTCGTACCCCGCAAGACTGGATTCCTTGGGACATCATTGAGATACCTGCGCAAACTTCAATGGCACTTCCATACATGGCAGTATCAGGAATTCGATGGCCAAGTGCAAACCCTGAAGAGGCATATAGATGAACTTTACCATCCTTGACATCGACACCACATTGCAGAAAGGAATAGGAATGGAAGTTGGTCAAACAGCCCTGCACTGTGAAGAACCTCCCATAAAGGTTTGATCTGAACAAGTGTCGCAATCCATCAGGATCGTAAACCTCCAAATACCCAAAGACATCAATTTTGTCACCAGACTGAACGTGTTTCCAGTCTGGCTCCAAACCCAATTTGGACTTCTCCATGGATGCGATCCCCCCGAGTATCAGCTAGGGCAGACCAACCAGCTGGCAGGGCTCGGGCCAAGGTCTGCAGTGTGTCAAAACCTTGTACCCCTGGTGAACATCAAAATAGCTGGTAAATGGATGTTCATCCCACTAAAAGTGGTATTAATAGGTATTGATCCATACCCATATGTCCAATGACATAGTACGTGCTTTTGCTGGCTTAGACTTCTCTGGTTGAAACATGTTGAAACTATAAGATTTACGGTACATGTGAATCCCCTCAGCTTGGTTCACATCCCCATGTTCGTTCGGCTCAACATGGCTCAACTGGGGCGCCATTTAAGACGAAAAACTGCCGCCAAAGCGCCTTCGCGCCCCACATTTCACCGTGAAAAAAACCCGAATGGCACTTTAGGCACTTGGATATTCCCAAAATATTCCCAAAATGGGAAAGAGTCAGGAATAAAAATCAGGAAATACCCTCTGGTAATTTAACGTAGCTATTGAAAATGACCATTGAAATAGTGGATTTTCCCATTAAAAATTGTGATTTTCAATAGCTATGTTAGTTTACCAGAGGGTAACAGCTCATGTCTGGCCAAAAATTGCTGGCCAAAATGCTGGTCACTCAGTTTGCTCATCTCAATGGACCCAAAAAAGTGGAGACTTCGACCAATTGAGCGCTGGTTCATAGAATATCCCAGCTCATGGACATCACCAATATATTGGATAGTATAACTCAGTAATACTCAGTATAAGTCCATATAATCATCAACCAACCATTATTTTGTTAGTTCTAGTCCTCTATTTCTGATGGTTAAAACCCTATATATATATGTATATATATATGTATATTAATTATATATATATATGGTTCATGAGCAGATCTCCATGAAATTTCGCTGTAATCATCAACAGGGGTGAATTGAACATTGCTCAAATGCTGTTCGCATCAATGCCGTCAAAATTCATCACCTACCGATGGCTGGTGAAGTTGCGAAAGCCTTGGAATCCATTCCATATATTGCTACCAAATCCTTTAGCAAAAAAAACATAGACCCAGAAGTGGATCGTGAAAGAGACTTGGCGGCGGGGTGCCAGATGGTGAGTCCCCCACATCTGGGTTGGCTTTTGCTGAAGCAAGGAGGTTGCCACTTAGGGTCCCTAGCCTGTTTTTATGAGTTTATGAATCCTTAATGAGTGGGTACAAAGGTGGTGATAGTAATTATGTAAGTGGTTACTTTCCAGTGGGTGGTTATAAAAGTGGTGATTTTTTAGTGGTAACCCCTCTAAGAGGATGACCATGACCATGGTCAGTGACCGTTAGTTCGCTCAGTTGGTGCATTTTTGACTCCAATGGTCCTCCACACGGGTTTATGATACATATATCATCATATACCATATGTCCAACTAATGACATATGTTATCATCATATATCCAACATATATCCAACTAGTTAATGGGGGTTGTAAACCAACTCCACCTTGTAGGGACCCCTGCATGGATTGGCAAAAACCTCGCCTGTCAGCCAAATTCTAGGCACGACAACTTTGTGTTGCTGTCGTTTAAAAAAAACTGGTCCTCGTCGTTGCACAGGTGGCAACGAGGGGATGTAGCGGGAGAAGGCCCCCAGGTGGCAAAAACCCACAATTGAGCATTCTTCCAGGCCCTGGAAAAGAATAACCAACAAAAATCAGATGTCACCCAAAAAAAAAATGTTTTGTTCGATTATTCTCCCATTGACTTACATGTCCATTGTTAGCCCTATGGATTTCCCAGCAGAAATGGAGGTTTTTTTCCCATTCTTCACAAGTTCCTGGGGGACAAATCCGCAGCGGTCCTAAGTTTGACCTACTTTATGCTCCACAGGCTGGCAATGATCAGGAGCACCACGTGCAAGCAACAGCTCTGGGACTGCCTCAGAAGTCAAACACGCAGGGTTTGTTGTGCCACTGGTCACGGATGTTTCCTCAAAATGGGCCCAAAGGGTACATACCTCCGAATTGGCCTTCGGCACAGGGAACAAATATGTTTCAAAACCTCAATTTTTGCATGTGTAATCCACTCAAGTGGGCAAGAAGAAGAGGAGTTCAGTCAGTACATGGAATACACATGGAATATCATGAAATAACCCCATTTAAGTGTGGCTACTGAGCCCACGCTGACCTCAAATTAGTTGGGCTACCGCTATGCGGATGCAGGGAGACACTTTTGATGGGAAATGTGTTAATCATTCAAAACACGTATTTGACAAGATGAAGAGCTCTCGCATTCTTGAGTCTAATCTTTAAGCTCTGGGAGAAACCATGCAAAGGCAAAAATAAATATTAAGAACTGATTATTAAGGACCTCACACACACAGACGAAAAAAATACATGAACTGTGAACCAAAGAGTTTGCCAAAGAGTTCTTGCTATGATCTGGGTAATACTTCACCAAATTTAAAAAGTTTGCTCGGTTTGGCATGATTCACCCAATACGGGCAAAGCAGAGGTGGGAAGCGCCGTTCTGGCGCGAAGCAAATTTATAACTCAAAAAACTAAAAACATCTGACCTCTGGAGCACTTTTGGCAGTTGAGATGTAGAAAAAACGCAGGCAGTTGCAAGTCAAAATGTACAAAACACAGCGGGTTTGGAGCACTTTTGGAAGTTGAGATCTTGAAAAAGTACACGCCGTGGGGCGAAGCACCTTTCGAAGTCAAGAGGCGCAAAACGCTTCAGTGTAGGAGCACTTTTGGAAGGTGAGATGTTGAAAAAAGTGTACGCCACTGTGGCACGAAGCATATGTCCAAATGAAAGTGCTAAACACTGACGGTCCCGGACCACTTTTGGAAGTTGAGAGGTCGAAAAAAACGCATGCCATTGTGGCGCGAAGCACATTTCCAAGTGAAAAGTGCTAACACTGACGGTCTTTGACCACTTTTGGAAATTGAGATGTTGAAAAAGTGCACGCTAACACCAACACCAACACCACTACTACTACTACTACTACTACTACTACGTCATGGTTGGTGAATAGCATGGTTGATGGCCTTGGGTTTACCACAAATGATATTTATAGGTCTGAGAACCAGGATTAGGCCCCAAGTGTTTTATTCCAGTAGCACAATGGTAAACCACTGGATGGTTTTTCTGTGGTTTCCCGGATTTTTTTCAGGTACCAAACCCACATGGCGAACTCACCCTGAATCTGGGCCCCAAATAGATCAAGGTAGATCCAATACTAAGCAAGGGCCTAAGGGTTTCGGTTGGGGGTATCCAAAAGTATATTTTATATAGATTGCCATCCATTTTGGGCAGTGATAGTCTTGATAATTTGCTCTAATTATGGTTTTTTTTTTGAAGTCGGTTGATGGTCTTGGTCACTTCGAGGCTTCTAACTGGGCTTCGATGGGACCCACATCCAACGACCACAACACGGACGAATCAGCGAGATCCTCGGGTCCCAGACGACATCTCCTGGACAATATCCTCGTTGCACACGAAGGGATCGATGCTATCCGACAGGCCTCGGTGAAACAGCGTTAGCTTCGGTCGATGGGTAATGATGGGTAAAGGTTCCATTAAAAATTGGAGGATCTTTGGTGCAAGAATTTTTATGCCTACTGCCTACCATTCATTGAATTCATGTTCTGAGATTCTCTGGGTCGATAGTGGGGTAACTATAAAAGGGAAAACGAACTGTGCAGTGATTATATCATTAAAGTGAGAATATAGCTTGTTTTTATAAGTTCAGTTCGTGGGGTTCAAACTATGATTTTTAATAAACTGAAAACCCGAAACCCGAAACCCGAAAATTTCCAATGGGGATCATTCCACCTGAATTGGTCATCTGGGGATGATTCACAGGTCGAGCCACAAATTCACATGGTGAGGTCAGGTAGAATTACCCAATTTTATCCCAATTCAAAGTCGACATACCCTCTGGTAATTTGTTACAAAAAGCTATGGAAAATCCCAACCATAAATGGAGGTTTCTAGCTGGGAAAATCATCTATTTCTATGGGCCATCTATTCTATTTTAAAAAGTGGTACCCTCTGGTAATTTGTTACATAGCGAACTGGAAAGATCCACCATGTTATAGCTGGGTAAATCAACTACAAATATCAAATGGCAATTTTCAATAGCTATGTAACAAATTACCAGAGGGTACCCACTCTTGCTGGCTTACTTGCAGCGGTTTTGAGAATGGAGGCGTGATTCCTCAAGTTCTTCCATTTTCGCTGTGCGATTCTGCTATCCAACGGTTGATTTCATCAATTTCCCTTGAAGAATTGCCACAACTGAGGGGTTAAATCCACCATTTTCGGGAAATGTCCACATGCAAGAGGCCCCCATTTTTCCCAGTTCATTGAAACCCCCATGTGTCCCCATTGAATCTCATATTTTGATGGTTTAATCATGCTAAATCCATCTAAATCCCTATGTTTGCCTGTCAAAATTCCATGTTTCGATGCTGAAATCCCCAGTTCAATGAAATCCAAGGGGTTTTTTTCACAGGTCACAGGTTTCCCGGTGAAATCCACTTGGTTTTTCCTGCTGTTTTGCCCCATTTTGCCCAGACACGAGCTCCGGTGTGGATGGCTAAGAGGTCGCCCTGGGGCACCTTAGCAGGATTTGTTCACCGAAAAGATCATGGGTTTGATGGTGATTTACTGGGATTCAACATGGAAAAACAGGGGGGGCTAGTCGGCTAATCGATTTGAATGGGATTTCACGGATGTTTAAAGATGTTTATGCTTAAAAGTGAGTGAAAACCCACAATTCACCAACTGATGATGGAATTCCTGTCGGATTTCGAGCTGCAAGACTAGACGACGGATGGCATGAGAGCGTCGAGGAGGATAGTTACACAGGTGAATATGAAGTTCTTACGATGAAAAAAACAATGTATAAGTATAAACTTTAAACATAATCTATCAAATATCTAAGAAGATGTAAGAAGTATAGCAGATAAGAAAAGGCAATGATAAGGATGGAAAATGGCGCAACTAATTTTCAGGATGAAAGAGATCCTTTGGTGCCTTCAACCACCGTTCGACCACTGGCAATCAAACGCAATTGGAAATCCAAATTGTTCCATGGAATGACACCTTGCTGGTGCGGTTTGCCTATGCCAGGCTTGGAGTGGTGTCGCGTGTTTTGTACGCGACATGGGCCCCTAAATATGACAGTGTCCGGGGGAAAAAAGGAACATGAGAGTCTAGCCAGCTGGCCAGCCGAGAATGTGAAGTTCAACGGATTTTACCACCAAATTTATGCTTGTTGTAAACATCATTTAGGTTGTGTTTTGAACCCCAAGAAAACCACCAATCTCAAATTATGCAGTCAATCATAGACCATACTTAGATAGTTTGTCAGTTGAAACACCCAATTTTCAACAATTAGATTGTTTTATCCCGATGTTCAACCCTTCACCTGTGGTCCTTATTCAACCTAGGATTTAAATGAACTTAAATGGTTAGTTTCTCTATTGATTTCAAATAGAGTAGATCGAAGGATCCAAAATAATTGATATCAAATCGATTCGACTCTCACAAAGAATCATAACCAGGTCGTACCTGTTGGTTCTATTCAATTTCCAAATTCCAAAGAAAACTACCATCCAGCAACCTTACGACCCTGAGAATCGCACATCAGAGGAACTAAGTCTGACCCCCCAGGACTAGCAGGGTCTGTGTCGGGGATGACAATCCGTATTAGAAACCTTAGAAACCACAACTCTTATCAACTCTTCAACCCCATCGTTTCATGAAATCTAATCTGGTGATTATTCGCAGTGTTCTGCTCACCCGAGTTCTGTCGTCCGTTGAAAAACTGCCAACGGTGACGGGATTCCCAGTGGATCATCAACAGGGGTGCGAGACGCAGCCACTGCTCGACCATTTCTGAATGATGGCTCGCCCATCATGCCCATCCAGTCCCGTGAAAACCAACATCGAACCATTCAGAATAGTTGGTTATAGTTGATAGACTAACATCAATCATCATCTCATTAGTTGATAGATGTCCCTACTTTTTTAAACCCAGCGGTCGTCTAACTCCCTATACTGGTACATAGTGTAACTCCCTATAGTGGGAATGTGTAACTCCCCAAATTAGTCCAGCTAGTGTAACTCCCCAAAAAACCAATCACCAAGCGTCTACGCCGGTCACTACCTGACGGCAGATGCTTGGATGGATCCAGGGTTTTCCTTAGAACCGATATACAGATAGTGAATTGTCCATATCTATATTCGTTTCCTGCAGGATACTATCTATATATATATATCACATTGTAATACTTTTTTATATCATCCATCATTCATTTATTTACAACTGAAGTAACATGCGCAAAAATACAAGGCATACACACAAATACTATACATAAATGTAAAATATTCAGATCAAAAAACACATCTATGCTCTAATTCCGAACCATGAATATGTGCAAACAAATGATGGTCAATTTCAAAGAACTTATATCTAATCATATCATATTTGATGTTGATGGAGATATGCTTGTTTTCGTCAGGGCTACCTTAGAATCATCTTAATGATTGATGCTTAATGGGGAAACCAATGGTGACATCGGGTCCGTGGGCGCCGGGGATCGAACACCAACAGACAAGTCTTAAGCTTCAAGATCGCATCCATTCATAACCATCAAATCCTATGATCACCCATCATTTCGTATAAAATAAACCATAGAAATATATTAAAATCCTATAAAATCACCATATATCCATAAAAATCCTATAAAATCACCATAAATCCATAAAAATCCTATAAAATCCCATATATGTTCATCGTGAATCCCTAGATTTTTGCTCCCAGGCTTGGACCCCGACCATGCCATCCTCACCGATGAGCACTTCTCTGGGGCAGCGCCTAAACAGGAAACAGCTGACAAAATCGCCCAGACATGGGGAGAAAACGTGAGAAAACGTTGGAGAATCATTGTGACTACATAGTGGTTAATAGTGGTTAACTATTAACAACCATTAATAATGATACCCCATTAATGGTTAATAGTGGTTATTAATGGTTGTTAATGGTTAACCACTATTAACCACTATACACCATTAACAACCATTAATAGTGGTTAACCATTAACCATTAATCATCATAATCATACCCCATATCAATACCAATAAACCAATCATGATAGTAGTTAATAGTGATGAATAGTGGTTGGTGGTTTCAACCCCTCTGAAAATATTAGTCAGTTGGGATGATTATTCCCAATATATGGAAAAAATGTTCCAAACCACCAACCAGTATTAATAGTGGTTAATAGTCACTATCCACTAAAATTGATGATGGTTTATAATGGTTAATCATGGTTAATAGTTCCCAAGATTAATAGTCTTACCAGCCATTGTTGGAACCACGCCACCGTGAAACAAAGGGTGGCTAGCAGTGGATAATCATTGTTAATAGAGATGAATAATGGACAATCACTATCCATGAAAATATTGATAATGGTTAATGATGGTTTAATTAATGCTTAATCATGGATAATGTCACCCAACATGAGACAACATCAGAAAACCTGATAAAATATGACAAAACAGGAGAAAGCATAAAAGAAAATACCGTATGAGAAGACACGCAAAAATTGTGTTTCTGTCCCCACAAAAATGAAGAATCATGAGGATCTAACTCTAACCATCCGAAATTCCATTTCTTCTGACAAGAATAAAGATTTACCCTCTGGTAAACTAACGTAGCTATTGAAAATGGCCATTTATAGTTGATTTACCCGTTCAAAATATTCAAAATATTCAAAATGATGATTTTCCACAGTTATGTTAGTCTACCAGAGGGTAGCCATCCAAAACTCAAAAAATGATAGTTGGTCCTTCCAACCAATATATGGCCATCCATGGTGTTTCCTCCAATTTGTTGCGAAAATCTGCCACGATTTTCACAGCGTCCCAGCAATGTGTCTAGGTGAATTGGGTGCCTCGAAAACCCAATGGATTATCATCAGTTCCCCTTAAACAGCTGGAAGGATATTTACCCCATATTCAGACACACCCATATATATATATATATACGTATATCATATATATATATATCATATGTTGTTGGTTGTATATTCGGTTATATTCCATAAAGTCGCTCCATGTATCTCCATATAACATCCCAATAAAGCCCACTATCAATAAAAAAGCCCCACTATACTTGTTATTATCACTAGGGGGAAATCCAACAAGTCATTATATAATATGGTTATAGATAGACGTATCAATATTCTGTCGAGATCACATTTTCATGAATCCATACAACTGGAAGTGCAAACAACGAGAAATACATAAGGGTTTCCCTATTGTAACAAAGAATCCTTACATAACAACTGGTTGGGTGCACTACCATTTCTGGTTGATTGGGGTTCCAAGAATCCCCATATGTTTGCTGATTGCATAGCCTATTTTGATGATGAACTTACCAACCAAAGAAAGTCTCCTTCAACCTGTAATTTGAATGTGTATATGAATGTATAACCATTTGTGACATGTTTTAATTGAGTATACTTATGTATACAAACATACCCTCCGGTAGTCAATCATGGCAATTGAAAATCCACCACTGATCAAATCAGATGATAGATGAGTTTACGATTTTATTATATGGGTATGGGTCAAAATTAGGTACCCCAAAATTATGGATGGTTAATACTAAACTAGACATTCACATCTGTGGTCCCACATCGGTCTTCCATTTTGACCCACATCCATATGGGTTTGTCTGAAAATAGTGTACCCCTACACCCAATGGTTAATGATCATTATCCCTACTAAATGGCTATAATTGGGGGTATACCCCATTTTCAGACATACCCATATTTTATTTCATCAATTGATGAGTTGCCCAGCAATAAAAAACCCATGAAATCACCCATGAGTCGCCTGCGATCCCAACAGCGTTGCGTGGACAGGGAGGCCAGGTCGCAGTAGCGTCCGGGTGGCAAACCCGTGGTCATCCCTGGGCAGATCATGAAATTCATGGTGATTGTTTAAGGGAATTTATGGTGATTTCATCGTGTTTTAATATGGTTTAATATGGTTTTAATGGGACTTTAATGGGATTTTATGGGATTTTATGGGATTATATACTACATATGCAGATTCTGATTCTATATGTGTGTGAATTTGATGAATAACCAGCAGGAAAAGTGCAATTTTATGTGATGTAAACCTATGGAAAAACCAAGAAAAATATCGAAAGATATGTATTTTATGTGGAAAACCCATGAGGAATCCCGAGGAAAATGATCGAAATTCATGGTGGTTCTATGCTTGGCGAATTTGAGCCAGCCAAAAGATGCCCAAAAATCTCTTGCGATTCTTCCGGCAGCAAAAAATGCTGCAAGTTCTTTCCAACAAAACTGGCAACCCAGGGTGGTTCAACCATGTTCAACCCAAGAGATGGTGGTTTGGCCCACAATTCAACAATGAGGCTGAACCTGAACTCTTGCCTCAACCCAGTGAAAAAAATGGGAAATGTTTGATTCACAACATCTAAGACCCGAAAGAATGTGAGGTTCACCGACAAACTTTTGGGGATTTCATTCAAAAAATACCCTCTGGTAATTTGTTACATAGCTATTGAAAATGGTCATTTATAGTGAATTTTCCCATTAAAAATGGTGATTTCCAATAGTTACGTTAGTTTACCAGAGGGTACGTCAGTTGCACACGTTGGGAAACAAAGAAGCAACGAAACAGCCGCTTCTAAGGAAGCAAAACTTGGGTCCAGCTGACTTCAATGCGCTCCACGGAAACTTCCGTAGTCAAACGCGGCAATGGAAAATCTTCCAATGTATAGATGATATTCCCAGCGAACTAAACCTCCGTTTAGTTCGGGGATATTCCAGCCACATTTCATTGCTAGAGGCTACCCTCTGGTAAACGTTTACATAACTATGGAAAGATCCACCATGTTGCATGGGAAATTCCACTATCATCCACGATTTCTATGGCTATTTTCAATAGCAAATGTAACAAATTCCCAGAGGAAACCCTGGTTTTTCATTGATCAGGAGATGGGATTCATCTCCTCCCACCGTTCGGCGGCCAACCTGCGAGACGCCAATCTCCCAGGTCACCCCAGTAGTTGGGAAACTTCTTGTTGTCTCCTCTCACCTGGAGAAGTTTTGAACGAGATCTGAAGATGGAATATCCATGGGATGTAGATCTATAATATAGTAATTTATATATATATATATGTATATATATATATATGCCTGTGAACTTTCATGCATGTATCCATGCCTGCCTTGATGTGACTTGCCTTGCATGTGCAGAGAAACCTTTCTTGCCGGTCCCATGACTGCCCAAGCACCAGTGGAGGGTTGTGGTTGCGGCATT
>Ga0126342_10007457_pt1 | contig 19531 bp, 16 predicted proteins | sample Cyp1metagenome_FD_92528 | JGI IMG/M metagenome (GOLD analysis project Ga0126342, IMG submission 92528) | Coral microbial communities from Lord Howe Island, Old Settlement Bay, Australia - Cyphastrea 1 metagenome | ecosystem: Host-associated > Invertebrates > Cnidaria > Coral ... | reverse complement strand
TTTCGATTCCGGAAGATGCTTTTATTCTATGTATAGGTTTTTTTGACCGATTCCGGAAGATGCTTTTGGAGGCCGAAATTATCGATTCTGTATTCTATGTATGCCATCGAGATTATATATATATATATTATATTATCTATATATATTATTTTATATTATGTGTATATATATATTATATTATGTATATAAATATGTATATATATTATCATATATATATATTTATATATTGTCATGTATGTATATATATATATATATATGTTATTTTGTAATATATACATATTTTTTACATTATGTATATATTATATATATAGTAATATATATATTATTATATATATATATATATATTATTATATATATATTATTATATATATATTATTATATATATTTATATATATATATATATATTATTATATATAGCGTAAGCCTGAGTGGTATTCGCTTGTAATTGTGTGAGATGCATGTGGTTGGCGGGGGGAAGGGGGTTCGCGTGAAAAATCACGCGTTTGGCATTTGGTTTGCTAGCTACCGCTAGCTTTGGTGACAAATTAGTCAACAAGTTCCAGCCTGAGTTCCGACCTGCATGGCTTAGGCCCTTGCATTTCATCAGGCATCTGGAGGAACGAAGATCCTGCGACAGGCAGACTGTGGACTGTGGAGTGAAGAAGTAACGAATCTTCCCATGTGTGCTTCTCCAAGCTTCCCACCTGTACAATTACTCTATTCGACTCTATCCCTCTCTGCACACCGTCATGCTAGCAGCTGCCAACAGTGGTATCCAAGTTCGGTCCTCCATATGTTGACTTCATTTCGTTTGAAGCGCTTCCTTGAGGCAACGTACCACAGTTGATCTGGAACAAACAAATTCCGCAAAGCTGAGTGGACCACCAGACAATGCTTCCTTTGCCTTTGCAACCTGGCCCAAAAAAGGCCATTGCAAATCAAAGCACGTTGAAAATTGCTACTAGGACACGCACAACACATGTCGCGATTCTAGTTGAAGAAAAGATTAAGACTTTTCCTGTGAGTCGATGTACTATAAATACTCTGGAAGAGTACAGTCAGTGGGATTTTGACTGCTTCAAAGAGGTTTGCACCCCATCCAAGGCTGGGTTACAACATGTCTCTAAACTATTTCAGACATGGTTTCTTCAGCGCATTGAACAAAGGTATTATTGGCAACAATTTCCAATCCTAGATTCCACCTTCTCCGAAGGTGCCAAAAGTTTTCCGTCAGCGCACATTGATGGCTCGTAGTTGCAAGTGCTGCGGCTTTCTGTTTTTGCAGGTTTCGCTAAATTGCTGAGAAAATGGTATTCACACGTTGCGCTCAAATTGCTCCAGGCGCTTGCTTTTAATTTGACCAATTTAAGCCCAAGATGGGCTCAGCATTGTGGCAACGCAAATGGACTTTCTAAATCGGGCCCATCACATGCTTAAGATGGCCTGACCTGGGCAGAGCATTCAACATGGACCCCTGGGACTTGACTAAAGCTTGTGGGCTGTTTGGATTGAAACAGTGAAGCACTTTTGAGTTGGTGTTGCAGTGTTGCATAAAGTCTGTGAGTGTGAGTATTCAAAACACACCTCTTTGGGAAACACTCTCCATCTTTTAACAAGAAGCAGTGTAACACAAGCCCATGCATGAGAAGCCTCCCACAGGACAATCTTGAACGGCACAGGCCTTCTACTCAAATGCTTTCTATACAACAAATCTCATATACATATATCACATATGTACAGTATAAATAAATTCTGAGTATGTATGTAGATACAACATTATGTATGTAGACCATATATATATATATTATTTATATATATACTATACTATACTATACTATACCATACCATACCATATTATACTATACTATACTATACTATACTTTACTATACTATTACATTACTAATACTCATACATTACTATTATATACTATTACTATTACTATACTATATTATACTATACTATACTATACTATTACTAATACTATACTATACTATTACTATTACTACGACTATTTCTATTACTATTTCTATTGCTATTACTATTACTATTACTAGTACTATTACTATTAATATTACTATACTATACTATATACTATACAAAACACTGAGTATATATACATTACAGTGCACCAAAAGCACTTGGTGCAAAATGCCCCTTACAACACACTCCTTGTTGGGAATTCTTGTTTGAAACGTCTGGCACTAGTCTTTAGGCCAAATCCCTTTTACACAAGGAGAATGTCTGACAAGAAATTCAGGGTTCTGAACTGCAGTGCATGAATTTTGGTGCTGTTGGTCTTCGTTGCCGACACAACTTCAATTGAGAGTCCTCATAGTGAGGCGTTGATGATATAATGTAAGAAAGAGGCTAGATGAAAATGCTTGGGCTTGAGGGACACAAGAGAAAGTGCAACTCTTCAGGGCTTATAGATTCATTGTTGGCAGGAATTGCGCGGGGCAAACTCAAGGAGCATCTTGCCACTATCAAAAGGCCAGTGAGCAAAAATAGATGGAAATAGTTCATCCATTCCATGATATGTATACTTCCTTTCTTCCAGTTGTTCCGCTTTCTCGATTTTTTCCCACGTTCCCATTCACTTCGTTCTTTCTCTTTCCCTCTTTGTTTCACTCTATTGTCGTGTTGCCAAGCCATTCCCTGATGAAAGCATGAGGGCGGTTTCCAATACTCATGATACAGCGCTGGCTTCTGCATGTAAAACCGTAGGGGTCTGTGTCTCACCATACAACATGGCTGTTTCCTGACTCTGGGAAGCTGGTTCTTGATACAAGAAGGATGCAATCACGGATTTTTGAGCTTATATATTAGATCCAGTATAGAGAGTATACAAATATGAGTAGTTCCTTCTGTACCAGAACCGTGATATTCAAAGGGGCATGCAACTGGGATAAGCATGCTCATGTGGACTGCAAATGCTGCAAGATCAACCACTAGGCCGAACACAGTCCAAACAAGTCCATTTCTTGTTGGAAATCAAATCAGTGTGCACTGTGTCGGGGGCTGCGGGGCTGCAATCCCCGGCCTGATCAATGGAAGTAACCAAAGATGTTTCATCCTCTTTGAAGGCCTTCTGCCTTGCAAAGTGCATGTTTGAACGCTTCACCGCATCGCATTTTGCAGTCTTGTGTAAGCTTGTCGCAGAGAATCTGAATAGGTGAAGGCAAGTCTGGTTGGATTCGTGCATTTCTTTGCAGCGCATCATGGCCGTGAATTCATGCTGAATCACTCACTGAATGACTCAAAAAATCTAGCATGCAGCATGCTGCTTTGTTAAGAAAAGTTTGTTTGGTTGTTGAAGGGAGGATTGGTTTCCGTTATCAATTACAGCATCTGAGCTATCCAAGCCAGCAAAAAAAGTCAAAGTATGACTTCTGAATTGGCTTCTTCAAAAAATCCAATTGGTCAAATCTACAAAGCCTATCCCTATGCACCTTATGCAGATAGTGAAGTGCAATTTTCGAGTACACTGATGGGGCTCAAACTGCTGCACTCTGATGGAGTAGGCTTTGTCCATCGTCTGGCATGAAAGAATGCTGCACCAGCTGTGCAAACTTCAAACATTTCAAATTTCTTTAAGGGAGCCAGACAAACCGCTTTGTTTTTGTTGAGTTCCACGTTTGCACTTCGAATTTCTCCTCCAAGTTGATCAATGCGTGGACCCAACTCCTGTCCAACAAAGACTCTGGTCAGGCCCAGTTCTTCTCCTCCCTCAATACTGGCGTTCTTTGTGTTTGTAATTTTTATTATTTTTTTGCGGTCCTCCACCAAAGCATTCAGACTGGACAATTTCTCCCTTAAAGCAGATTTGAATAAATTGCAATCCCAACAACACACCGGCAATGGCTTGCAATCATGGGACAAAACTGGCAAAGAAATGAATGATTGCTGTATTATTAATCACTCGTATTCAAGTATTCAATCGTTAAAAAAGCGCTGAGGAAGCGGCTGGGCGGCGGCGATGGCTTCCTTCTTGTCTTTGTTATTTGTTTTGCACCAACAGTCCTTGGACATTTCGATCATTTGCAGATTTTTATATAATCTAAATCCCTCTGGGAAGTCAAATTCAAGTATGGTGTTGATATGATCTTAAGATATGAATTTGATACGCTTTGAATTTGGGGTTATGTTTTCGATATGGTTTTGTTATGATTTTGATATGGTTTTGATATGGTTTGGCAACGGAGCACCTTTTTCAGGGTTCCCGATGGGTCGGCTTCAAAAAGGAAACGGAAACAGCCCCAGGACAGGCGTTTGGTTGATTTCTCGGGGTTTTTTGTGGTTTTGATATGTTGTGATATGATTTTGATATAGTTTTGATACTGTTTGTTGCGATTTTGAGGCGATTTGGATGTGATTCTGACATGATTCTGAAATGTTGCCAATTTATTTTCAAAAAAACAAACTAAACCATACAAAACCTGAAAAGAAACAGAAATCACACGTTTGACCCACATCAAAATCACAATTTTGACCCATATCAAAATCACAACTGAAACCATATCAAAATCAGAACTGCAAAACCAGGCCAGAAACAAATCATAACAAGAAATCATCAAAAACATAAACAAAATAGGTTGAAAAACTCCATCCTAGAGGATCTAGAGGCTTCTGATGTTATAAGCATATTTACATATATTTACCACAAAAACATGCACCCATACGCAAATGCAGCAAGTCTGGGAGCAATAGACATAGGCCGGTGTCAAAATATCAAAGAACAGCGGAAGAAAGGGGCTCGGGCGAATTTGTCCTTCATCTCTTCATCTGACTTTTGGTCGGCTTCCAGGTTCTTCGTCATGGACTAGCAATCAAGCTCAAATCGGTTGCCAAGGATATGACGGAACTACAAACGGCAAGTGCCTCTAATAGCGTCACGACCTTTGCAATCGGTTTCTCATCACCGGCGCTGAAGTCCAGCAGTGATTCCACTGCCGTGCCTGAGTTTCGCTGCAAAGGATGATTGGCCCATGGCAAAATCCTTTAATACCTTTAAAAACTTTACAAATGTTCCAAGTGTGAACGCTCTTCTGGATACGTGCTTAGACATATTGTCCCAGGGCGAAGCGACAGAATCCGCCAAGGTGATTGCGGACCACGTGCAAACAAGTGTTTTTGTACATGTGTATGTGTATATATATATATATACACATCTGTGTATGTAATGTATATATATATGATATATGTGCGTGCATATGTATATATCTTATATATAACATATATGCATATACGTTCATATAATGGTCGTTTGATCAGAACCTAGATGGGTCGGATCAGCGCGGCTGGACCGGAATCTACATGGGTTGGATCGGACGGTATAGATGGTAACCTTGCGGACTACCCCCCGACCATCCCGACCGTCCCTGAAGAAACCCTGATGAAACCCCAAAGAAACCCGAATGAAACCTGAAAAAAAAATCGAAAGAAACCCTAAAGAAACCCTCATCCCGACCATGCCGACCATTTGTCCACGATGTTGATCCAGGATGGTCTTTGACACTGATTCTGCATGCTGATCCGGACCTTTGAATGTTGATTCAAGACGCTGCTCTGTGACGCTGATCCGACTCGATGGTTTCTGATACGGAATTTCTCGTGTATTTGATGATATTTGTAGCACTACTAACAAAGAAATCACAGCAAGCAGGATCAGGACCAGGACTGTTTTCCAGACTCCAAGACAATTGCCTGTGGCTAGCATTCGCAATAAGTTGCCACATTGCAAGACGTGCCAATGATCGTTTCATACGATTTCATCGTCGTTCGTGCAAAACAGGTTGTCCCTCATGTCCAAGGTGAAAAGGTCAGAGTCGCAGTCACAAACAAAAACAGTCCGTTGATATAAATTGCATGATTTGTCCTCACTTCAGTGTATATTATATATTGTATGTCTATTTGTGTATTATACTTCATGCCTTCATTAATCCTCGATCGAAGAGCAGCTTCTCTGCGTTTTGAACACATTCTTGGTCGTGACATATCATGACTGTAGGCCACAAAACACAGCCTCCCGAAGCTCCCTTTTACGTGCCAACCGGCCAGCCAAGAAATTAGCTATATAATTAGTTCAAATGGATGGAGTTCCCTTCCATTCAGCCAGAAAACTCAGCGGCAGAATAAGGAGAATCCAGCACAGCATCGCCCTGCGACGCAAAAAAAAAATCCGCGGTTCCAATCACAACTGGATCACTGCACATCATCCTTATATAATCCTCAGGAGGACCCGACATGACTTATGCTGAGCACAAATATTGCAATGCCTTGCAATGCTGAAAGTCCTGCAACTCCTTTCAATTTGATGCGGTCAGAAGCAGTTCTGCCCCTTGGCACCTGGGCAGCTGTGAGCTTCAGTATTTTCGGGCGACACTGCCTCAAGCTGCAGGAGTCACAGGATGTCTTGCAAAGCGGCAAGACTCTAGAGGACCTCCCTTCAGTAGAGAGAACATCAGTGTTTCAAGTGTTTTGAACAGCAAAAATCATTGTGTTTTGATTGTTTTGAAACTGCAAAAATTGCACTGACTTTTAATTTTTATACCGGCCTCTTTGCAGAAGAGTTTTTGCACAGACCAGTTCGACGTAAAGCTGAGTGCCCTGACCCTGCAAAAGCAGAACGGTGCCGAGCTCCCCGAGCCAAAAAGAGCAGAGGAGCGTTTTTGTTTGAATACTCAAAATGAAGGACTGCAATGGACTGGAATGGATCAGTGCAATGGACTCCCTCTCGGAGAAAATGGGAAAGTTGTGGAAGGCAAAAGCTACGCAGAAAGCAGTGTGGCCCCAACCGGCAAATGAAAAGTACTGAAATTGGAACACAGAGTCCTTGTTGCAATTTGTCTGCTGCGTTTTGGGATCTGCAATGACGAGCATTCCCACAAAATTGATCTATACAAAGTGTCGAAAAAATCTTAAACTCTTTACACTCGTCTGACACCAATACTTTCACTCATCACACTTTGTGCGACGGAAAGGCCAACCACCTTTGGAGGCGGTGTCCAGAGGTGCAATTCATTTTTTTTGGGAATGTTCAAAAGCACAGTGTGCGGATCTTGGCAAGGAGTTTTTCTCTTCCTTCAACCTCCATCGGCACCTAGGTCATCAGACATCAGTGCTTGGCAGGCTGCCATCAGTAAGGAAATGCAACAAAAATCTTTGTACACTCGCTGAGGTAAGTGTCAAGCAGACTGAGTCACAGTCTCCCTCGCTTCTGATGTGGTGCTGAGCAACCTGTAAATGACAAAGCACCCGTTGCAATGTAAAAGGAAAATGCTGCAACCCCTGTTTCTAGGCGGTATACGTCCAGGACCAAACCCTATTTCAGCAAAGACTTCCAGCTTGTCATCCCATCAAAGCTGTGAGGCTACAGAGTTCCAAATTCTTGGAAAGCGTTACTGTTGGGTGGTGTAAGGCACGTGGCTAGAACGTGCCATCAAGCTGTGGCCTGTGGGAGGGGCTGGATTGTCTGGTGCCCATGGTGCCCATTGTCTCTTCATCGCTGGTGGCATTTGACTCAACACTTCCAATGCATAGACTACGTTGGCAGAATTAGGTTGCCACTACCGCCCCTCACTTCAGATTCGAAAGGGGGACAGCTACAGACGTTGGTATATTGGCTCCCATTATTCTACTTATTCATTTATATGTATATCTAGATTTTTATTTTTATCTATATGTGTATATTTAATTTTATATGTATATTTATATTTGTATATTCATATTTTGCGGCATATTTATATTGAAAATGTATATCATTGTATATCTATATATATATAAATATGTATGTATCTTTATATTTGTATTTCTATTTGCATTTAAATGTATCTTTACATTTGTATTTATATGTGACATGCGTAATATGCATGTATCTTTCAGGGTTTCTTCACAAAGCACACCAAAGCTTCGAAAACTGGCCTCAAAGCACTGGCAGCCCAAGCTCTTGTTCTGGCTTTGCCAACCTTAGCAAATACCGCAACACTCCATACTCTGGTAGGAAAAATGCTTGAAATCCTGCAGGTCACAAGTCAATTTGTGATCTCCCTTGCCAGCAAGATCCAAATAATACAAAAGCCGCAAAAGGAAGTGGGAAAACATATCAGTTCGCAGCTTTACTGAAATAGAACTGCCTGAGGTCAGAAAAGGAGTCCTGTGCAAAAATCGGAGGATGCCATGGATTCTGTCACAAGAATCCCCGCAACTATTGCGAAGCCGAGATCAAGGCTCTGATCAGGGACACCAATGCAGGCAATGGCTCAGCAGCACGCAAGGGAATCTCACAGGGAATCGAGAAAGCTGAGCGACCACAAGAAGACCATAAAAAAGATTGCGTCTGCTTCTACTCAGCCAATCAGGCATCTTCTTCATCTGACTTTGAAAAGATGTACAAAACTGTAAACAATGCTGTACAGCCATAATCATACATACATAGGCTATAAATAGATATCCCATTGCCATTATATGTATAATATACACCGACAATATATATATATATAATATATCAAATATATCTTTCTGCTGTTTTTAAGTTGCCTCTTCCTATGAATGCATTTCTTAAAGGCTGGACATTCTGCTGGCCCCCGAGCCTCGATATCACCTCGAGCTGCCAGTCGGAAAATAACATGGCTTGCAGCACACCGAATTTCTTCGGTAGCGCCTTTCAGCACCAGATTTTCTAGTGCTATATTTTGCTATTCAAAATGCTTGCAGTTTCAAAGGCTGTTCTATGGCGCTCATGAGTCTAGCAGTATGGTTGCAAATAAGTTGTACGAACAAGTGAAGAGAATGTTGTGAATGGACCTTGTAGTTGGCGGACAACGAGAGCAACTTCACCTTCGTGAAGACAACTATGGTGCCCAAGAAACATGTTTGAATTCTTCCAGTATTCAAGATGTAGCAGTGTAAACAGCGTCTAGGAATCTCAAAGTTGCGCCAAGGTTCCGGAGAGCATCTCCTCCATGTCCAGAGTCGCACAAAGTCCACTTTGGCCACCCTAGCAGTGGGCAGTTTAGGCGATTCTGCAGAGACATAAAACCCAGAACGCTGAATTTGACCCTGTACCAGGAAACACCCCATCAACAGAATCAACAGTACAGCAATTACAGCAATGATCTTAGACCTTCCTGCATTTTTTCCGTTTTTGTTGCCCTCGGAGTGTCCAGATTTGTACGTGTGTGTGTGTGGGCCTGTCCATCGCCCCTATCCAGGGTGACAACGGCAGCAATTGCCTCTAATGCCTTCCGGGAAGTTCCGATCAGGGCAAACCGGAGCGGCAGAAGTACCCAGTGAGAGAAAGCAAGAAACTCAGGAAATTGAAAGCCAACATTGCAAGAAAAACACAAAGAAGAGGCAAAATTTACCGGTTTAAACTCATGAAGGAGACGCCATGTACTAAATATAATATATCTATATAAATATAATATTGCAACATCTTTGATGCACAATGTGACACGTTAGCCCAAATCACTCAATCTTTCTGACTTCCCCACTCTTCCAGAACGATCGTTTCAGCCAGCTGATGCATCAGTGATGTCAGAAATGTATCCAAGATTGTACATAAAACAGTATAATTAATTTAATCATGCGGCAGGGTCTTCTTCTGGAAGAAGCAGCTTTCTAGATGACTTTTGATCGCAGATAACGTACTGCAAATAGCATCAGCATGGCACTTACACAGCTGGCCAAATGAGAATAATTGACAAGTGCAAGATAAAAGCACACAATCGATGCATCTAAATGTGAACGAGACAAGTTGCTACTTCAAGAATGAAAATATTCACATTGGTCCCAAAAATCATTTACTCAACTAGCCCACAAGCAGAGGAATCATGAAATGCAACCTCAGACTCCTTAGGTGTGGAATCAGAAGAATCGTGCAGATTCCAAACAGTCAAACCGTAAGTCAGTGCTGAGCAAGTGGGATCAAAGCATCAGTTCATACCAAACATTCCAAAAATCTCGCAGCAACTTGGCATATCCGCCGACCCCGCTTGCAGCAGGGGGAGCGCGTCAGAGAAGAGATTGCAAGCAGCAGTGCTGACAAACAGTTGTTAGGTACGACCAACTGCAAGCCGAAGGGATGCAATTGGAGCTAGTTTGGAGTTAGTTTCTTGTTGGTTCAGAAAGCAACTGGCAGTACCAGCCGCAGGCCTCAGGCACGATCGTTTTTGGTTGGTTCAGAAAGCAACGTTGGGCACTACCAGCTGCAGGCTGCAGGCACGATCCGTCCTTGACTGGGTCGGCTAGCTCCAGATATGTCAACGAGCAATCGTGCGATTGTTTGGTTGGGTCGCAGATGCAACATTTTGGTCTCCCCAACCAAGCAGCTAGCATCAAGGATCCTTTTCCTGCGCGCGAACCTCAAACTTTCTTATGCGTGTTACGTGCTTGAACTGCGCAAATGAGTCTTTATTCAGGTCAAGAATAAGAATATGGCAAGGCTCCCAGCTGCTAATCTCTGCTCAAACAGTCCAAGGACACCATGTTTTGCTGAACCGCTTAGCCACACTGTCTGCCCCGAGCTTTTTATGCGTGAGGCCTCACTAGCTTCATCAAGCATGTCAAAAACCACCCACTATAGTACCTTTCGCTAGCCAAATTTTGATCCTTTCAAGAACGCCGTATCAGCAAAATGTCAAGCAATTCTCTCAGGGTTCATTCTATTGGTAAAATATGGCAAAATCATTAAACCAGAAGGCTGTTTGGAAGCAGAACAAGAAAGCTACTAAGCCCCAACAACGGCATGTCTACAATCTTTTATGCGCAGGAACTTGAGGGGCAGATTGGAGCGGAGACGAAGATGATTTCAGTGGTACCTTTAATGCCATAAATAATACACTCATGGGCCCATAGTGTTGATGTGAATTGATGGTGTCTGATCCAGATTTCAGCTTGGGAATTTGCGTGGCTGAGCCACGCCGCGGTTTGGGTTGCGGAGATACTGGAACGAATGGGAGCTAGCTGGGACCGTGAGAATCTATCCTGACACTCAAGAACCTACATGTCAACTAAGGCAGACAAGAGAAGCAAGACATGGACCTTGAATCAGCAAATATCCACCGACCCCATTTGCAGCAGGGGGAGCGCGTGAGAGGAGAAATTACCAGCAGCAAGTGTCCGTTCAGAAAGCAACGTTGCGCAGTACAGGCCCAGTACAGGCCGTTGCCCAGAGGCTTGGGCCGGTGCCCGGAGGCTCGTTCCGTCCATGCTGTTTGACTATGGCAAGGCGCTCTCTTTTCGAGCCTTAGCCCTGCGAGAGGGTCCTTTGACCGGAGCTGTGCAGGACGAAAGCCAGCTGCAAGAGGACGCAAGCAAGTCGGAAGCTGGCAGTGCGGGAAGGCAAGCAAATTGAAGGTTTGAAGGTAGTTTCTAGGCAGTTCAAAAAGCAATGTTTGGCACTATGGGCTGCCGGCCGCGGCCCAATCTTTCCACACCATAAGCCAAACGTCGTTGCTTGGCCGGCGCCCGGCGCCCGGCTGTCAGGCGTAAGCCTTTAAATCCGGCCACGGAGCCCGTGAGGCCTTCGGTGGTAACCGAAGGTTACAGGCGCTGCCGCCCCTGCCACCGACCCACCACCCCCATCCCACTCCCAGTCGACTGAAGCCTGCGTAATTTACGGTGTTTTGTGCTTGCGGCGTTAAAAAAAACATTGTTTTTTACGGTGTTTCGGGCCCTTTGGTGGGAAGGGATTTCATCTTGGCGATGTTACAAAACCTCGGTTGTTACATGGTTTTGGGCTCCAGGAAGGGGGCCCAGGGCGTAAAAATTGGCATCTTAAGATCGTTTCAACATAGATGGCCCAAACACGGCCCCAACATAGCTCCCAAGATGTCTCAACGTGGGCCAACATAGGCCCGACATAGGCCAACATAGGCCCAACATAGGGCCAACATGGTGCCAAGATTGCTTGGCCGGCGCCCGGCTGTCAGGCGTAAGCCTTTAAATCTTTGCAAAATACATCTCACCAGAAAAGAAAACATAAAACGAAATTCGAAGCGTTGCGTGTTTCTGCAGAGGCCTGCTCTACAACCGCAGGGTCATCGTGGGTTAGGAGCTTTTTCAGCGCCGTCAAAGCTCCAGCCTGTTCAATGAAATGCTGTCTCGCACAGTCTCATGAAAAGGAAAAAGAGAAACAATGACAGGGAGGAAAGGGAGGAAAGGGAAGAAAGGGAGGAAAGGGAGGACAACGGCAGTAGCAGCAACGAGAAAAATGCGTACTGCTCTGCCTCCATCAAGTGCACTCTCAGGTTGTTGTCGCCTTACTTTGACCACGCATCAGGATGACACCAACAAATGTAGGAAGTCTAAGTCTGAGTTCCCTGCAGCATATCAAAGCTACAGCAGCAGCAGCCTCACTTCTGATTGTTGCAGGAAATTTCAAGAAGATACAACTTTCTCGCCTGCAAGATTCCTTCGGCAGAGCTGGACAAAAGACCAATCACTCCTGTCCTGAGTCAATCTTGGACATGCTCTGATATCTTGAAGCCTTGCACAGACCTGTGGCAGACTTGAAATGTTTCAGCCTTCCAAGTTCTGCTTGAATCCAGCGGCACTGTCTCTGGCGACTCGACAACCGCCAGCACGCGTGGCATTCGTTCCTGCGCGAACCGTCCACCCGAACGACACTAGCCATGATGAGCAATCACGAGCAATCCATTGAACTGAAACCCAACAACTCAGGTCAAGAAACATCTAGCATTCCAGAACCAAAACGGAGACTGCATAAGACTACATAGGACATAGGACTGCAGCTTGTCCAGGATCATGCCTACTTTACAATCCCTTTACAACCTCCACTTGTCTAAAACCTGGCCGCTGACAAGGTGGAAGTAAAGCTGTACTGTTTGACTCCATTGGTCTGCTTGAATCTTCTGGCCTACAAACATTCACGTACCAACCTGCCCTTTAAAAGCTCGCTCGACATGGCTGTGCAATTTCTGGCATGTTCGGCACGTTGAAGTCACTCTAGACTCTAGTCTATGATGCTATGATGTTCTAAATTCACTCCAGGCCTGAACTGACTCTCCCTCAAGGATTGATGCCAGCAGTTGACACAGCCTGCTTGGCTCCACTTTCTTCGTGCAAAGGTGAGTTGCAGTGTTCGATGAGGTCCTAATAAGTGACCACTGATCAAGTGAAGCTACAGTCTACAGCTACAGTCTACAGCTACAGTCTACAGTACGGAGGTTTGGAAAAGTGTTTGGCCTGGTTTGCTCCTCAAAGTTGTCTGCCTGTTTGAACGAATGAGCTATCCTCAGGAGAGTCAGCGACAGCACCAACAGGGACAGAAACAAGAACAACCGGGAAAATACAGCAGCAAGAACAACAGCAACAACGGCATCACTCTGAATGGTGTTGTGAAAAACAACATATTCTGAAAATGCAATTGTGCAAAATGCAGATCTCTCTCATTGGCTACAATGCAAACAATTGAAACTAAAAAAGATGGTCTATGCAGCCTATGCAATTGAACCTAAAAAAATAAGAGTATTAAGATATGTTAAGATCAATTGAGTCTTCAATTGAGCTCAGTCACACCTCTAAGGCTCCAGTGGCCATCAATCCTCTGGACCTGGCAAGAAATGCGGCAAGAGATTATAGATTTCAAAGCAAAGCAAATCGTTTGTCCGTTCTGTGTCGTTCTGTATCGTTCTGTATCGTTCTGTATGTTCTGTGGGGGCACATCTGATTTAAGGCTTGGTGGCCAAAACAACATCTTGAAGACTTACAAACTTCGCTTCTTCTCAGTATTCTTGCAATCAACAGGTCGGATAAAAAGGCAGAATGAACAAGCAGGTCAAGAACTGGGTAGACAGGTGTTTAGCTTGATCTGCTTGTGGGATTCCTGGGAGGGTGAAAAAGTCTTGTCAAGGGCCAGTGAAGGGCCAAGGGAGTGTGTCACTATGTCATGCTGGAAAGGATGTGCCATGTGAAACCGTCGCCAAGGTGATTCTGACAAGTTCTCTTAGTCGCCTGAGGCAGTGCAACAAGGGATCTCGGGGCTGTCTCGCCGTGGAGCTCTTCTTGAATCCAAATTCTCTCATCTGATTTCCTTTTTTTCAATTCCGCATTCTATTCCAACAATGTTTGCTCTTGGCAGGTTTTTACCAGGTCATGTGTGATGACTTTTTCAGGAATACCTAATTATGACATTTAGGAATTCACTGGTGTTTGCATGGTTCCATTGCTGTTTGCTGAGCATTTCATGACTTATGCACTTCTTTTGGTGTAGATTCTCAGAAAGTGTTCCGCCCTTTTCGATCATGTTTGCTTTCTTCTTGTTTTGGAGCCCAGTTCCCACTACTGCTTGTGATGCAGCCCTTTGTTCAAAGTGTGGCTCATTGCCAGATGATTTTGTGCAAGAGCATTTACATTGCTCAATTTTGAAAGCCATGTATTTGGTTTGGAAACTTTAACCCCGTCCTGTTTTTGCGGCATTCGCTCCAGATTTCTCCATTTGCTTCCATGTGGCATCTCTGTCTTTTCAAGCGTGTGTGCCTGCAGCATATGGTCGGTGTCACCGATGGTTTTCCTGTTGTTGATATAAGCAGCTTTGGACATTTTATCGCTAGGTTATGTCTTTGCTCTGGCTCTATCTTTCTGTGTGTGTGTGCGAGTCTCATGTCTGTTTTGTTTGAGCTTTTTCAGGAAGACAAGGAGTGCCCTTGGTGAAAGTTCTGTCACAACTAATGTCCCTGCAAGAATTTGTTCCAGCTCCTGCTGCGCTACTGGTTGCTGGTACAAGACCGTTCGTTCAGGAAGCAATTCAGACGTTAAACATGTGCCAGGTTTTGTCACAAAAGTGATTCAAATCAATCCACAGTGGTTTTTGTCAAGAAAAGAACACTTGACAAGAAAAACTTCCCGCGACAGCAAGCTAAAGTGAGTGAAAGCAGGAAAAATGCATGACTAGGTGACCCTTTCTGAGGAGCCAAAGCCAAGAGTGCAGTGATTGCCGCTGCTTGTGCTTCCGGAATTCCTGTTCCGTTGTCTGAAGCAGATGCATCTGAGAGCCTTTGTGACTTGATCTGTGGCCTTGAAACCTATGGAGAAACTCAACCGTCCCTGTGACTACAAGAATCGTTTCGGTTCTCCTAAAAGTCGAATCAGTTGCGGAATGGAGTCTGCATTGATGATTACAGCGCGGCACCTGAGAACGCAAGCATCTTTATGCCCGCCCCATACATCTGGGACTGAAGCTCAACGAAAATTCAAAACCTGCAAGTTTGCAATTTTGATTGCGAAAGACGTTCAATTTCGCCACGAGCACGGTGGCGAAGCAGCAAGACTGGCCAGTGTATTTGCAATGCGGATCTTCTCGAAAGGAAGGACCTCCCGTCGGGCAAGCTCGGTGAGTTGGGAAATTCATTGAGTCCAGTGCTGGCATTGCGCACCAGAAACCAAGGCATTGAACAGATCTATCCTACACAAACTACTGATGCTACTGTAAATCTATACAGATCTTCGGTGAAAGTAATGGTGAACTGCATATAACTGCATGACACACATTGACACACTATGCTCGCTGGGCCTGGTCGTTTGGCCTGACCTTGGGGTTTAGGACTAGAAACGCAGTCTACAAGGTGATGAATTTGAGAGGCAAGTTTGAGCTGGATGAGTGTCGGGCCAGCAGGCCCACCAACATCTTTGCACCACCAAATGCTATAATACTGGAGCGGACCTCGCCCCCCACCCCGATTGAAAAAAACTGGGCAACGGAAGAACAGAAAGGCACAATGGGGTCCCACTTCCGTCCTGCGCGTTCTCAGCTAGACTTTCCAGAGTTCTGATTGCCTGAACCTTGAGTTGGGAACACAAATCATGGATTGCTACATCGCACTGGGGTGCAACTGCGTTTCATTCCATCTTCCGCTCAAAAATTCGACTCAACACAGGTGGGTAAGCACATCACCCTTTGATCAGGATGACTGCTCAAGGAGGCAAGTGCTCTTGATACCGCCTCCGCACTGCACTGTATAAGCAACATGAACACGGCATGAAGCTGCTTCTATAAAGCTGATTGGAGTATGTAGTATATATATATTATATTATATTATATATTATATATATATTATGTATATATTATATATTATATATATTATTATATATATATATATTATATTATATATATATTATATATATATTATATTATATATATATTATATTATATATATATATATATTATATATATATATATATATTATATATATTATATATATATTTACATATCATTAAGCTGATTTACAATAATTGATCAATAGTGGTGCTCACATGTTCTCACTGAGACTCTTGCATCACCTTTGGATGCCAGGACTTTTGAGGAAGTGCGCTCCATGCTTGGACCGGAAAGCAGCTCCAACAAACTTTCTGCAGCCACATGATCGAATCTTGAGTGGAATTGCAGAGTCTATCATGAGTAAATCTCTTGCCCCTACTGCAACCACCATGTTTGGGAGGCTTAGAACTACACAATGTCCCGGGACACCAGTGCTTGTCGGGTTATGCGTTTTTCTCTGCTCCTCATTGTAAAACTGAAAATAAACAAAAAGCTGCGGCATGGGCCGGACATCTGAAGCAATTGACTGCGTGATAGGCTAAAAATAGCTAAAAGCAATGGCCATTAACAAGTCTCGGCTTATCCTTTTGCTTCCCTCTCTTTCCTTGCTAAATCTTGCTAAATTGAACACATTTGTCTCTGCACTCTCCAAATGCACCTTTCTTTTCCGCTTGTCCGTACTACTCAAGTGGGACAAAGCGGGGGGTTCAGCGCAGAGGATCTCTGATGCAAAAAAACAACGAATGGACTTCTGAAAACGAATCCAAATAAATAAAGACAATAATTGGTTACGAATAGCTGCTCCTTTCAGTGCCAGTGTTTTGACACAGCCATGGCATAAACAGAATCAGCATTTCAAAGGCTGTTAAGTATGATAGTGACAGTGGAAAGCCACACAAGATCTTGTAGCAGTATTCATGGGACCCTCGCACGCTTCTAGCTGATTGAATTATCACTTATCACTGAGCACGCAGCTGGACATGTATCCACGGTGAAACTTTGCACTAGATGGACGTTCACACGCCAGACAAGACTTGATTTCGCCAATTCGAAAAACAGCGCCCAAGCACTGGCTCACTCGGGAATGTCCTGGATTGTCCCAAGGTGGGACCAAGTGCAGGCTGATGGAATCGAAATCTCAAAGCTGGTGCGGCTACCCCAAAGACAAAGAAAACCGAATACGTTCCTGGTTGGTGGTTTTAACCATCTTGAAAAATATTAGTCAATGGGAAGGACTATCCCATATATTATGGAAAATAAAAAATGTTTGAAACCACCAACCAGGTTCATATAAGAGTCATATGAATGTATAAGATAGCATTAAAAATATATGTCATAATATTTCTATGTTTTCAAATCAAACGAAGTTCGTTCATTGCCTAAATGTCAGGATCTGGATCGTCGCGAGGCAGGCATTTCGGGGCTGGCCTCGAGAACGAATCTGTGCAGGTTCATTTCATTTTAGTGCAACACCACAAACATTTTGTGCACCTCAAGGTTTGCTGCGAGAATTTGTCGGCATGAGACCTTGAGTCAACAGGTTTTCTATATGTTTGCGGAAAATGCGTTTGTGAATTTGGGGGAAAAATATGTGCTGCTGACACTTGGGGACAGACTCTGGGTTGCGACATACCCAAGGCTTCCAAATCGCCTTTAGGAGACAACATTCATCAATGTCTCGGGGCAGCACAACAATAGTTGAAAGAAATGCCGGGAATGTCATGATGGCTGCGAGGAGCACTGCTTGAAAAAGCGGGACACGTGACGCAGACTTACTGAAAGCACGAGTAGGACAATGCTCTTTTACTCGAAACCAATAAAATTGACAAAAACTGGATATGTACAAAATAGATTTCAAAATTAGATAAAACAAACACTGCCATTCCGTATTTGTGAGACTCCATATACTGTCTAGACTCTGTACACTCTGCACTGTGCAACTTAAAGTGGTGAAAGATGGTGAAAGTGGTCGCTTGGGCCTGATCTTCTTGCGACTCCTTGGCCACCGTGATGCATTCCTCCACCAATTCCACTTGTCACTTGAGATTTGCAACACCAGTCTTGACAGAAATGGAAGTTTAATGAAATTCAAAAAAGTTCTAATAGTTTTTTACTTGATCTTTAAATATCTTTAACTTATGACATGTGACATGCTTGGAGAATTTGCTGAGACACAACTGTAGTTTTTGAGGCAATACTGGCAATACCTTTCAATAAGTGTGGCCTGCAGAGCTGGACGTGCTTCTGGAGCTGAGACACACATGGTGCACATCCAAGCGTCCTTGGATCAGGTTTCCAGGAGATTCTGGGCATATGTTCGTTATTGTTCTATCGGATTCTATCGCTAGAAGTATCCTTGGACTCTCGGGCATCAAGACACCCTAACCCGCCTAACCCGTGTTCAAAAACGGCTCACGGAAAGATGGGACAATCGCACTACACCATGCCATAGTGGACCCTCACTGTCACCCCCAACAGTAGTAAAAGATTATTCCAGAGACTCAGATACAATCATGCAAAGCAGCATTTGAGTTAATCATCCTGCTAGGATTTTGTTGCATAGGGAGTACCGTCGAACACCTGTATAGAAAAGAAATGAAATGCAAAAACTTCCTCCACACCGTTTCTGAAATTTATTCTTTCGTCTCTGATATCACAACAACAGGATGCATTGCATTGCATCTAGACGCTATTAATTACATGTCAGAATTGCACTTTCAACACTAGAGCTGGGGTCCTGTGTTTGTCCGCGTTCTTCCAAAGCAGGGGAAAAATTTGACCGTGGGTTCCAACTGTCCCACAAGGACACTCAATTGGGGAAGAATAGTGCCCAACAAACCTCTATATAAACGGCCCGGCATGGGCTCAACATGGGGCCAACATAGGCCAACACATTTGCTTGTTGTAGCCATATCTGAATCTGAAGATGCTTGAAGACGATTCCGGCAAGAAAAGCATGTTTGGGGATTTTTAAGGTATCAAAAATATCGAATCGACCAAACTGACCAAACTTATTGGCAGCATCTGGGTCTGCGGGTAACTAAAAACTTGTCTGAGGCTTCCCCAGTGGCGAAGCATAGCTTCCATACAGGCTCGACATCCCCAGATTTCACAATCAGGGAATCTAGGTTTGAGATGAGTTCAAATAGGAACAGCATGTCATCCAATGATCCTCCAAATCGCCAAGCCTGGGCTTAAGATAGATTCTACATACTTTCAACATTTCGCTCCGGTTGGCGGTAAAGTCTATATCTAAAGGACAGCATGTTCGATATGTTCGATATGGTTTTGCAGAATGTTCCAAACCATTTCAAGGCCCTCCAAATAGACAACTCTGGGATTGAAAATATTATATATATACATCTCAAAGTGACATATGAAGAACTCACCACGTCTTCCGCGCACAGCTCTTTTTCAACCACCTACCAAAGTTCAGTCTGTTTCACCTGCTCTCCTCAGGTTTGCTTTGGATG
>Ga0126342_10007456_pt1 | contig 19532 bp, 18 predicted proteins | sample Cyp1metagenome_FD_92528 | JGI IMG/M metagenome (GOLD analysis project Ga0126342, IMG submission 92528) | Coral microbial communities from Lord Howe Island, Old Settlement Bay, Australia - Cyphastrea 1 metagenome | ecosystem: Host-associated > Invertebrates > Cnidaria > Coral ... | reverse complement strand
ATGTATATCTATGTTTTCTATGTGTATCTATGTATATCTATGTATATCTATGTATATCTATGTATTTCTATGTGTATCTATGTATATCTATGTACATCTATGTATATCTATGTATATCTATGTATATCTATGTTTTTCTATGTTGTTCTATGTTTTTCTATGTGTATCTATGTATATCTATGTATATCTATGTATATCTATGTGTATCTATGTGTATCTATGTATATCTATGTGTATCTATGTATATCTATGTATATCTATGTTTATCTACGTATATCTATGTATACCTATGTATATTTATGTTTTTCTCTGTGTATCTATGTGTATCTATGTGTATCTATGTGTATCTATGTATATCTATGTATATCTATGTATATTTATGTTTTTCTCTGTGTATCTATGTGTATCTATGTGTATCTATGTATATCTATGTATATCTATGTATATTTATGTTTTTCTCTGTGTATCTATGTGTATCTATGTTTATCTACGTATATCTATGTATATCTATGTATATTTATGTGTTTCTCTGTGTATCTATGTGTATCTATGTGTATCTATGTATATCTATGTATTTCTATGTATATCTATGTATATTTATGTTTTTCTCTGTGTATCTATGTGTATCTATGTGTATCTATGTATATCTATGTATATCTTTGTATCGCTGCAAATCAACAAGCCAGACGCCATGCCTCACTGTGTTTCTGCACGTTGTCCCCAAGGAGGTTCTCAATGAAGTCCATGCGCTCCTGAGAAGTTGAAAACCCAGGGTTGAATTTCCATAGTTGTCTTAAGCAAGGAAATATGACTCCAAATGTGTACGTAGTCGAGCTGTCTTCAAAGAAAGCATGCTCTGAAAAGACTTTTGGATTGACTACACCGGAAGTGTAGTAGAAACGCTGTGCAACATGTAAAACAACAAGAACTCCAGCAGCAAGTCCTGCAGTGAAGAGTGTTTCCTTTCGCTGTGCTCTGTCAGGCCATGCCTGTCAATGTTGAAACCACAGTGCAGGGTGGTTTTTTTCCAAACATGTCACTAGCTGCGTGGTGGCTACTGTGAGAAGATCCCTTTGTGTGTACAGAATCCATCTTTGGGTATTGAATTCTGGAAAGATTGGAAAGCAACGTTTTAAAGTCCGCGGGTTGTTTTGTGGATAACAAAGTGTCAAGCAGTCTCCAGACCAGCACAAGTACTTTTTGCATCTTGCAGTTTGCATTTGCAAAGTGCTAGGTTAAGTTTTGCAAACCATCAATCATTTGAAATTCAAAGGCAGCTAAATGTTTGAGAGCGTATCAGTTCTGTATGCCAAATCCGGGCATCCTTCACCCTGAACATTGGCTGAGCATCCGGGCAAATCCGTAATCTTCTGATGAGCGTCCCGAAGCTCCTGTAAGGCGCTGATGCGTGTTTCAAATGGTCTTACCGTCTCTCCCCTTTCTGCCCTACACCATAGTAGACGACCCAGTAAGGATTACAAGGCTATGAAAAGTATTGCGCATACTTGAGGCCAAAGGGAAGGGGGCGAAAGCTAGTTGGGGAAGGAGAAATGTGTATTGAAAAAATATGTGGTTTGACCTTTTAAGTGCCATTTTTTGGACTGAAATAAGTTACGGTTCGATGTTGCTGACACGCTAACAGCAGCGTATCATGATATCCTAGTTCGCATGCACCATAATAATTCCACAACCCTCCCCCTGACATCCTAGCATACCAGCGTCAACATTACACTCCTAGTCTCTACTTGCCAAATACAAAATGCCCCAACCGAACGCGGTTCGGTTGAGCCACTTTGGGAACATCTGGTTGAACCTCTTTCCCTAGCCCTTTCCTTCCTTGCTCCTTTCCATGACATGTTATAAATAGTAGTTTATATATATGTACATACATACATATACAATATTTATGTCTATGATGAACATATGTAAGATCTCTATCGAGGGCCGGCATGGTCTAGTGGATAAAACGCATCCCTCATGCGTCGGACCCGAGTTCAAGACCCGGGTGCAACACTAGGCGGACAGGCGGGCCACTACCCCACCCCTGCAGTTAAGGGGATGAGCTAGGGTGTGGTCCGTAAAAATTCTCACTATCTAAGATCTCTATCCGCCTAGCTACATATCGATATATTTATAGTCTATATGTATAGCTATATATATACATATCCACTATACAAATAACCCCGTAAAAAAAATCTGGTAACTTTGGTGCATACATCCATCGGGCAAGAAATGCTTGGGAATCTTAAGATGCGCATCTTCCATTTCGCGCCAAGAGCTGGTACTGTTTTCACTCAAATCTCTTGAAGAGATGGAATGCAACACTCCAATTCTCTCATTATATTGCATTACATTACATTACATTATATTTACTCTACACTACATTGCATTACAATAGATTACATAGTGAAGCCGAATGAGGAATTCCTATTGAAATTTCAATTGCAAGAGGAGCCTGGGATCGCCGGTCCTCTAAGTGAAGCCGGATAAGGAATTCCTATAAATTGAAAGAGGAGCCCGGGACGGCCGGTCCTCTAAGTGAAGCCGGATAAGGAACTCCTATTTAAATTGTAACTGATAGAATCAGGAATTCCGATTGAAAAGTAAATTCCAAGGGGAGGAACGGACCCGCGGTCCTTTTAAGTGAAGCCGGAGAAAGAGCTTCTATTGAAACATAAAAGGGTCAAGGGCTGCGATCCCCCCACAGTTTCACTGCAAGCCCTTGCCGGAAAGTCTTGGCTTCCCTCCGTCTGGGCAACCCTTGCCGCGTCGTCAGTTTCGGGGTTTATTGATCACCCAGGCGGGGGGCGCTTCCCGAACCTCTGCGGGAAGTGCGGGGCTTCTCGGGTTTGCCCTTCCCTTATCGTCTGTTTTTTGTTGGCACAGGTAAGGGGCGCGCTGTCACCCACAGAAGCGAAGGATCTCTTCTGCGGTTTCCGTAAATACCTGCATTCATCGGCTGGGGGGTGACATCCTACCGTGCTTCTCAAGAAGCCTGCAAACAACCCGCAACGCTGACCGCCGATGCGCCTGTGTTGCAGAGAGGGCCCATTGGAGAAAACTGCCGATAGTTCTCACGGCCTGTCGACTTAGACGGCATGATTTTCACACCGCTACCGTGAACATCATGAGCTGCGGGCCTTCTTCCTCCCAGTCCTCCAAAGTTGGCGGTGGTGACCCAACCCAACATACTTCCCGTCGAAGTCGTACGGGTGCCACCCCGTAAGGAAATTCTCCCAGCCACACTCGGTCACCACCTGCGGGGAAGCACGGCCAAAAACAGAATCTTACGCCATGAATATATCATGAATAATGACATGTCAGGTTTTTGAAACTGCTGCACTTTGTGTAGCGTTTTGATTGTGCCACTCCTTGCAAAGCGTGATTTTTCCGGCACCTCACAATAGACCCACCATTCACCGCCGTAGTACCAGACCCCACTGGTCGCCATCGTCACAGGAGGGGCTACAAGCTGAGGGAAGGGCGATTGCTGAAAGCGGAAGAAAATATTGCCCCAGCGCAACTGATGGCCTGAATTTTGGCGCTTCCAAGAAAGGCCCCCATCTCCAACCTCAGGAACGCAAGTAATGCAAAATTTCTTAACCGCACATAGACACACAAGGCGCCATTTCATACGCAATCGGTCACGCAATGGATCTTCAAGGTCAAGACAAGGCAAAGAATGTTTGATCGCTTTTCCGGCCGTTTCTATTCCCACGGGCTTCAAGCCAATCACTGCAGAACAAGCCCAAAAATCAGATCCGCAGAATACAGTTCAACACTTCGGGATGCTGCAAATACACAAGCAAAATCAAAAACGTGCGGCAAATAGAGAACTCGGCATGTGCTTTCAAAAGTTTGCGCGCTGGTTTCGTTCAGCCCCTCCGTGAAGCCGGAAAAAATGGTAAATGGTTGGGCTTACAGTTCCTGGCCAACTTCACACCCAGATATAAAATTCTCAACGTCTAGCGCTCACTTTCTTTAGTAAACCTTTTTCGGGGGTATGCATTCAATTTGCGTCACGTACATCAACTCCTGTACATGCTTTCAGAACAAAGTTGTATGAAGAATTAAAACGTAAAACCCTCAAGCAATCTATCAACATCCGCATTTAGCAAATTGGAGGCGGCAAATGTTTATATAAAGAGGGTTAATGTTAAGATCCCGGCAGCCTGTTTCTACATGGGGGTCCCAATAGGAAGTAACAATAGCTTCAATAGCCCTTTACCGGGGGATCATCCCCCTCTGCCTGGGCACTCGTGTCGCGTCGTCAGTGTTGTGGTTTATTGATCACCCAGGCGGGGGCCCTTCCCAAAGACTTCTTCGACAAAAGAAAAGGGTGCCTCTCGGGTGGCCCTTCCCTTATATGTTTTCTTTGCTGGTGTCTTTGCTCCTCCAACCGATGGGCGTGCCCTGCAGGTCTGGTGAACCAGCTTGTCACTGCAGCAGTCTTTCTAAGTTCGCTTCAAACATGGGCTTCAAATACGCCAGACGCTCGTCTACTAATGTTCTTTCAGCAAAAGGGGCTCCATGCATCCAGGCCACATCCAAGACCACAGCGTCCACGGATGGCATCGTCAAAGCTTTGCTTCCCAGCAAAAGGCGCACTTGGCCCTGTAGTTCCTTTCTGCTGCACATAGCCAGGCATCAGCTATAACTCGCAACCAGGTAATCGAGTCCTTTCTGTCATGGCGTATGAACACACACACCCCACCAGTGATCCTGGAAGCTGGAACGGCGGGGAAAAGCTAGCAAGAACAGTCCGCGTAGGTATAAGTATAAAGTCGGGGCGTTTGATTTGAAAGGCCGGTCCAAATGACATGAATATTCATGCTTAAATGGCTGTTACCCTGCTGTCCGCCATTGTGGTGTATTGCACCCAGCAACCAACCCATTCGCCGCGCTTTTCAAATTACAACACGCATTGAAGAACCAGCGCCATGGGACAGTACTGGAGACAGGCAAGAACTGCCAAAGCGGATGACTGCCTTCCATGTGATGCAGTGGGCGTCTGCCGATGTATGTTGGACATGTCTCTGCGCGTCTATTGCAACATGACGCAGTGACTTGGATTGAGGAGCTGATGGCTTGAAAGGACTGCAGTAGCAAGTACAAAGTCGCACCAGCGGGCCAATATAGCCGAATTGTGAAATACACTGCCGTTTGCTTGTAGCCAAAACTAACAATGTCAAACTTGGAAGCCACGATTGCTGACACCCGTGTTTCATTTCCACCATTCAAAACCTTCCCAATCAGCTCGTGATCAAAAGTTATGGGCTTTCAACTTTGCAAGTCAAAATTGCTTACAGCCATACTTGACCCCAATTTCTTCCAAATGATACCTGATGAGTTTGTGTGCTTTCAGCTTGGGATATATGGTGAACTGAGCGGAATCATTTTTCAAGGGAAATATTGCTTACAGATTCGCCATCTTCAAGCTCCTTCAAGACAATTCCGGCAGCTATGTGTTTGAATTGAACCCATCAACTTTCCACCTTCAGGGACAAGATTGCTGGCCAATACCTTTCATGTTGACTCCATGGAAACGCTCCAAGGCAACCTCGCGCCTTGTTATTTGGGGCCATTAGCTGCATTACATTACATTGCATCACATCACATTACATCACATCACATTACAATACATTCCACTACATTACACTACACTACATTGCATTACATTACGTACATTCATTAGATGACATTAGATTACATAGAGAGATTAGATTAGATTAGGTTAGGTTTGATTTGATTTACAGTACACTACATTGCATTAGGTTACAGTACATTAGGTTAGATTAGATTGCATTAGGTTAGATTCCATTGCAATAGATTACGTTAGATTAGATTGCATTACATTCAGAACACCCGCGATGGAGATCATCTTGTATGATCTTGTATGTATATGTGTGTGTGTGCGCGTGGACATGCGAACCCGTGGTCACACCTGAAACTGAAACCCAGCGGGATGGACGCAGCGGGGCTTGAGCCCGAAAGTCACAGTTCGACATGATCAATCATGTCCAACAGGAGGGCCCCAAAACCAGTTCGACATGAAAGATCATGGAAGCAATTCATTGCTAAAGCAAATCCGACTCCAGCTAGCAAGCTAGCTTTCGTGGTAATTTACTGACACAACAAGGATTGATAAGGATTGCCTGTCCAGACCCCCAAGGTTGGACTCGTATCAACCTTGCCAACACTGACATCCGCCGATCTGCGCACCTGGCTCTGCTTTGCCGCGGAGTCTCCCAAACTTTTCTCCAGGAACTCCACTCGAGAAGCCAAAGAGATTTGGTAGGCCAGCTGCTCCTGGCATCGGGTGAAAATGGATGGAAATGGCTAGGCAAAAGCCCAGCTTTTACGGAGAAAATCCAGGTTTCAAAAGCCGATCACAAATACGAAAATGTAAACTATGTGCGATGATCCATATGTGTGATATAAATATAAATACATACAAGTATATACATGTATATTATATATATAATTATATATATACGTAGTTATATATTGTACAGTTATTACATATCATTTGTGTATGGTTCGTAAACTGTTGGATCATAGATTCATTCTCCGTTCCAACAGTCTTCGCAACAAAAAACGGCAGCGAGAGAAGTCAGTCCTGCACGTGGCCCTTGGATTGGACGGAATGGTCCTGCAGAGAGTCGGACACATAGCCTGGGTCCCTGTTGACCCCTGGATACCCTCTGGTAAACTAACAGTTTGCTATTGAAAATGGCCATTTATAGTGGATTTTCCCATTAAAAATGGTGATTTTCCATTTAAATTACCCCTGGATAATGTTTGATGACCTGGTCCAGAACATGCTCCAGAGTCCTGGATCTTTTGATGAGCTGCAGCCAAATCCTGGGTAAACAGCGCTTGCGCCCAGTGCTATGTGAAAAAAAACGGCAGACCAGGGCGCCGCTGTAGCCTGGCGATAGGATATGGCCTGGCCAGTAAAAAAGCGTCGGACAATGCTGAGCTCCCAGCCCGAGCATGGCGCGCAGCGGAATCACCCATCAGTTTTTCCAAGTAGTCCAGGCGCTCCTCACGACCCGGCGGCGCTTCTGGCGCCAGCCAAGAGGCGGTGAATCTATGTCAAACTGGGAATATCTGGGACATGTTTGCTAAGACTTGGAGTTGGGTCTTTTGATGACTTTTGATGACTTTTGTAGCATTCACAAGCTACATTAGGCTACATCGTTGAGATCAGTGCTCATACTGGTGAAGGAACTTTTGTCTCAGTGAGCACTGTCATGAATATTGCCCATCTGTGATCACCAGCATCATTTCTGCTGTTCAATACAACCAAATCCGAGCGATCTGCGACCTGCGACATGCACAAGATGTGTTCATTCATCTTCCCACCCGAAGGTCACAGCTGATCAGGTGCCTGAATAGGAGCTGACTGAGCACCTCGAGTTCACTTAGGAAAAATACATTCGATCAGGGCGGTATCATTTCCTCCAGACTCTGAGCTTACATCTTCTATTGCGACATGTTCAAGCATGCTTTTGCGATTCAGAATGCCTTTTCCAAGTTCAATTTTGTTCAACAGGGACAAGATGGGACGTTTTGGAACTGTGCGTCAGAAATATATCAGAAATCATCAGATCTTCAACAGGAAATTTGATCTCTTCCATAAGGCCAACACGCGGATCCAACCAGCTCTTTTCAAAGGCCAGCAGTTTCAGCCAAGTCACTCAAGTTCCTTCCCAACTGTTGGGACATGAAGGAGTTCAAGTCCTGCCATGGTGACCACATGGTGACAACTTGTCCATTCAAAAATCAGTTGCTTTGCTGTATCTGACTCTGCTTCAGCCTCCTTACCCACCTTACCCCCTTTCATTTCATTCGCTTCATCTGTCTCCTCCAAGGCTTTGTTCTTGGTCTCCTGGGACAGTGATTGTCGCTGAGTCTGGTTCTGCAGGTCTGCTATTGCGTGATCTGAGAGACATTAAGTGGCATAGCAATTGTCTGTTGGGAAATCTTACAGTACTCTGAGACTGGCAAAAGATAATCCTTAAAGTCATCCTTTTGCTTGCAAATATGTCACAGATTGAATGCGAAAGCAATGACACTGAGTTTCTCTTGCGCTGCCTCTGCCCATCTTCCACTGCCCAAGCTTCTAATATTCCTACCCACATACAATGGCCCAAACTTTGCCTTTTCACTTTCCAAATGGCTCCGCAAATTTGCATGATGCTCCTGGGCCAGGCAGGTAAAGTGCAATTGCACAAGGCAAAGCATATGGATCATATCATCATATGGCAGTGTGTCAAAACCTTGTACCCCTGGTGAACCTCAAAATAGCTGGTAAATGGATGTTCATCCCACTAAAAATGGTATCTATAGGTATTGATCCATACCCATATCTATTATGTCAACAGGTGAGTCCAGGTCTACCAAGTGCAGACTTTCTTCCAAAGTGAAGCTGGCAGTCTCTTCTGATCACATCGAACCACGCTGTCCATTACCCTCTGGTAATGACTAACATAGCTATTGAAAATGACCATTAATAGTGGATTTTCCCATGAAAAATGGTGATTTTCCATAGTTATGTTAAATTACCAGAGGGTATCAGTCATTGTCAGGTATCTCACTATCTTTGACAGCCGATATCTCCACATTTGACCGGATAGTCTTCGTCAAACAGACTCAAGGAATGCTGAGAACTTCGGACAACATACCCCCTTCTGCACTCTGCTGCTCGAACTTCTTTGTGCACAAAATGTTGAAAAAGAATCCGAGGCACTATACCGGACCATACCTACGTATCTCTAGATTCTCTAGCTTAAGTAGCTAAAAGAAACTTGGATCAACGTGGCACTTAAGCCTGGGTCGCCAAGGCAAATGTGTCATGTCCATCTCACTGGGACCCGTATGCCGTTCCTGCATCTCGGCAACCTTGGCGACGTGCGTCTGGATTTCGCGGCCCAACTTCTCCAGGTGCTCCTCGCAATGTGGAAACCAAGAAATGTCTGGTGCTGTTTGAAGGAAGACATGGACCAACGATTTGCTCAGCTTTTATTGTTTTTTTTTTCTGTGAAGTTGAATTACGAGGCGGGCTCAATTCTGAACCAGCATTGCGCAGAAAAGCATGTTTCCCTGTGGCCTCTCCATACCATAGCTTCAACTTCGAATTGGATGGAAATGTCCCAGAAAATGTATACACTTTGTACAAATTCCACGATCGAAAGGTGCCGCGGATTGGTGTACAAGAGAACTGTTCTTTTTTGGCCTGGCCAAACGAAAAATAAGTGTCCGGTTGTCTAGGCGGCAGCAGCCACAGGCTCAGGCTCAGGGGGTTCTCCTGATGGACAGTGGTCTGCAACCGATCTCGGAGATCCTGTGACCAGGGTGATGCGCTTAGCATGGAATCCCGGGATCCAAAATCCAGACAAGCAAAAGCAACCGTTTATCCAGGGAAGCGCAGGTGCAAGAGGACTATAGTTACTATATGTTACTATTATAGTTTATAATTTATAAGCAAAGAAAAATCCAAAAGGACTGTGCTCTCACGCACTTGCCTTGTGCAACGCACTATGTTTGGCCATGCCTCAGTAGGAAGTGGATCGTCCGCCAACAGTGTCATTGTAAGAACACCACAAAGCATCAGAATGCGTGCATTTTGGTTCGCAAATCTTGCTGCAACCATGCAAATCCTTGAAGTGCAAAAACTGGTCTGCCCCCTTCCCATCCCTTCCCCACCTGCATCGATTTCAGCAAGCCTTTGTTCCAGCTGTCCGTGAGCTTGATGACGAGCCTCTGTCCAACAGAAATCACAGCTCAAAAGGTTCAGTCCTCTTGAGAAAATTGCGAATTGGTATGGGTCAAAAGGATCAAGCTAAAAAAATGGATTGTTGAATATAAAACGACCTAAAATTTACGGATGCATTGGTACCTGAATGTTAATCTGATCAAGAGACAGCTGCAGTGTAGCATCAAACAACTGTGTCTGCAAGGTTGAGAGCGCATAGCAGCCATGGTAGTTGCCTCTAATTAAGATGATAAATGTAGACAGATGGGGATGGGTCAAAACCCTGGTACCTAGTGAACCCCAAAATAGCTGGGATTTATGGATGTGAATAACCCACTAAAAATGGTATTAATAGGTATTGATCCATACCCAGATAGTACTCTATTGTATTCATTTGGTGACTAACCCAGAGAGCTCATTGCCTCCACATCCTTCAAGAAAGTTGCTTGTAAGTCCTGGCAGCATGAGAAGGTCGTGGTGGAACAATGGAATGAAGAAAACGTTTCAGTACTTTATGTTCTTTGGATGCAGGAAGCCTCAGATTCCCAGTTCATTCTCATATATTCTCATAGATTCTCATATATTCTCATAAAGCAGAAGCGCAAAGGAGTCGTTTTTTATGTTTTTTGGGTCCAGCAACGATTCCCAGCCGGAAACTTCTTCCAGTTACTCCTCGATGTGTGGATGCCACGCTGTCTCCAAGGCTCGAATCTGCCAGCGAAAGCTTGGAAGGCTTGGCTTTGGGTAAGGAGGCTGGCTGGGCAAGGAGCCAAACAATGTTCTGTCCAAGAAGGCATGTTCTTAGGGCACCCGGTCCCAAAGTCTTCTTCCAGACATTAGCCTATTAGCCCACAGAGATTTTTGCTGGTTGAAGGTGTTTGCTCCATGATGTGTAAATCATAAATCACAAAAACTGGTGCTAAACGTAGGGAACTTTCAGGAATGATCCATTTCATCACTATAATCATCCTCCCATTCCCATCCATTCCCATCCATTGCATCCATTGCATCCATTCCCTACGTTTAGCACCAGTAAATCAGCATTTCGACTACCGCTTCCTGCTCACGCACCAGCGACATCTCGTCGCGAATGGGAGGCAACTCGCGGTCCAGATCCTGCACCTTGCCACGTTGGCACGGTGCACGGCCATGATTCCAACACGGCCATTCTTCAAATGCGGAAATGCTGCCTCAAAAGCAAATAAATGAAAATAATGTAGTCTGAAAAATGCAACTGGTCTAGACTCTAGACCTTGGTACTTCCTCAATCTTCCTCAGCCCAATCCTGTCAGAGTCAACCGCTGCTGGGTGGTGCCTTTCTGGAGAGCTGCTGCAGCACGGCATCTCGCTCACGTCTTTCTCGCTCAAAATGTTCCTGGTCTTTGGGAGCTCGGGCGTTGCATTGAAACTGTGGAGACCTGTTACCAGCCTCAGATCAAAGCGACAGGAAACACTCAGAGTTTGCTTTGCAAAGTCCTTTACAGTGGATTTCCGTTTGCTGTAAGCTGGAGACTGGGAAGCCCATTCAGCCCATTCACAAGAAGACAATGCATCCAGCCAAACCGCCCTAGCGCCTGCACATCAATCTGCTTCCCTTCCATGGAGCTGGCCTGGCACGCCAAGTTTGTCATCTTCAAATTTGGCGATTCGACACACTCTGGGATGAACCAAGATGAACCAATGTTGCCACTACAGGGTGATTTAATGGTGATTTGATGGTGATTAATGGATATTAATGGTGATTAATGGTGATTTAATGGTGATTGAATGGAACAGGGTCCCGGTCCAGTTGTTTCACATCACAACCGCAACTCTCGTTGCAACCGGAGACACGGCTGCACTGGCGCTCAAGCCTTGACTCTGTGGGACAAGTTCTGTGGGTCAACGACTCTGTGGAAACGTTGGAACCTACCATGAACCTATCAATGGATTGGTTTTGTTGGGAAAATCTTCACCGGAAACCAGAGTTATTTTCCATGATTTTCCCATTTTTCATATGGGGCTTTCCTGTAAATTTTCCCTTAATCCAATCCATTGAACCGACCATTTCCCGAGGCTCATCACTCTGGGAGTCTTAGACTTCTGATTCTGCATGTCCCAGGGAGCAACGGATCAATGTGATCAATATGTTGCAACATGTCACCATGTCTTGTTGTAGCCAACAATGCCAAGGGGCGATCAGACTCCACCTCCGATTTCAGCAACATCACCTGGCAGACTAAACATGCTATGACTATAAGACCATGTAAGACCCACATTTCGGATGAGATGTGCCACACTGGCAAAGCATTCTAGATTTTCCATGATTTTCCAAGAACCATAGATTCTTTCTGGCAAAACCTGTCACACCAACAAATCAAAAACCAGTCGTAAAGCCTAGATATCCTGACATCTCCCACTTTTCCATCATGATTTGATGATTAAACTCACGATTCCACCTGGAACCCACCCGAAGTCCTCCGCTCGGAGAGCATTGAGATCCCTGATGCAGTGGGAGGTCTGCTCCCGCACCAACCTAACCACATCCACATCATTCAAGGATGAAAAAGTCGCAAGTCGAGTCCAGCAACTCTTGAAAATGTCGGATCTTGTCGATTGGCAGGTGGTACGCAATAGCTCCCCGTCAGTGTTGCCGCTCTTTCAAATACATTCCCATGACCCAATGACCTCAGCTGAGTCTGGTTGAAGTCAATCTCCTGGTTCAAGGTTAGACCACCATCCACCTTTTTTGCAAATAGGAGAGATCAATTTGTCCACATCCTTCCCACATCCTTTCCACATCATCTAGTTGGCTGATAGGGGTTCCGATGTTCAATCCATAATCTCCCTTAAATAAGCTAACATATCAGCATAATATCACTGTATATCACTAGAAATCACTAGAAATCACTTCATTTTTGCACCCAACCATCCTTCATTCTGTCCCCATGTCTGCTCCTGCGAGGTAGGAGAAAAGGCTCCAGAGTCGACAGATAAATGTGTGGACATCGTGGCCGGTGCTCGCTCCCGATCGGTCTCCATCTAGGCGCAATGGCCGAAAATGAGATGATGATGATTTTATACAAGAAATGGATAGAAAAATGGGGAAGACATCGGAATACATCGGAACAGCCTTTTTTGGACAACGCCAGATTGGTTTGAAGAGTTTTTGGAAACCAACTGGGTTCGTCCAGAAATGAGGGATCTACAGCCAGATTGAGGATTTTGTGGCTTTCTAAGGCACCTGGATTTTTGAACTTTTGTATACCCTTATCGTTTAGACAAAGCAAAGAACGTGCAGATGGATCTGGATTCCGTGCATGCAAGTTTCTGTTTCTCTCCTTGTGACCAAATCTGTGCGAAGAATTCTTTTGAACTTTCGCTCGCATCAATCTCTAGTCATCCCTGGTTGGCAGTGCTGCATGCTACATCATTTAAAGCATGTTCTGTGTAACAAGGCTCCGGCCGATCCAGGTCTCAGTGTTTGTCAAGCGAGGACATTGCCATCTTGAGCCAAAACAAAAAACGGCGACGATTTTTGAGTTTATTTGAAGTGCCTTTTAGAAGAATTGCCATCTCTTCCGAACCAAATCTTCTGCTGATCAAAGTACCAAATATATCCAAATATCTTATTGTTCATCACGCAAGGAGCCTGCAAACCATAAGAATTACTAAGAATTATTTGATCTTCGAAGCCAACAATGGCTCCAACTGTAGACCAACAATAACGCAAGTGCGAAAAAGTGCAACTGTCACCTGGCAGAATGGACCTTTCAACTCCCCTGCACCGATGGCACCGGATTTTTTTCATCGGGCGGCTGGCAGAATTCGAAAATCTACGGAGCTCAGCCGCGGCTGCCCTTGGTTCCACGTGGCCTCCAACGCACCTGCGCTCAGCGAGCTGATCTGGTAGCACAACCAGTTTCAGCCATAAAATCGTAAATACCATCTGGTTGGTGGTTGACCTACCCCTCTGAAAAATCTGAGTCAAATGGGATTATTGTTCCCAACTGAATGGAAAAAAATGTTCCAAACCACCAACCAGCCATTGTGTTATGTATGTATTAGGAGGATCAGTTGCAGTGATCTCCAATGAACAAATATATAACATGCAACAAGGGAGGGAAGAGCGAATGAAACTGAATCTAAGAACCTACAAGCAGGAAGAAACATCACCTGCACAAGCCTATCTTTGAAAGTCAAACATCTGAGGCAAATATTAGCGCATATCATCCCATACAAGCAGCCAGGCTGCTAAAGCGCACGGCCTTGAGCATGTTTGACTAGCTGACAAGCAAGAACCAAAATAACACCAGCAGCAGCAGCAGCAGCAACAACAACAACAACAACAACAACGGGAATAACAGCAACAACAGCAACAACAGCAACAACAGCAACCGCAGTAGCAAGAAACAAAAACAGCACAAGTACAGCTGCGACAAGGACAACCACGACAATGCGGACAATCACAACCAGTGAAATGGATCACGGCAGCGACAACGACAGCCATGATTGCCCACAAAGCGAAAACAACAGGGCAACCGCTCTCTGTTTTCCACGCTGTTCCACGGACGCCGCTCAAATCACCTAATATATCCTAATTTATCCTAGCATAATATCCTAGTATCCTTCTGCAGTTTTTCCTTCTGCTGCAGCTTTCTGATACACCTCAGCCCTTTGTGGTGAAATGAGAATGGTCAGAGGCGCTTGGGCAAAGTAGTTCGGCTGCGCTTCGAGCAAAGTGATAATCGTGTCCAGCTTGTGGTATCGGTCCATCGCTATGAGCAGAAGGTTCTCTGACGACTTCTCACTCTGGAACATGGCGTGCTTGCAATTTACCACGTGAACGTGAAAATAAAAGAACGTAGGATGGTAGTGTACCTAGCGGGGAGTAGAAGGAAAAGTTTCTTACCCGAGCAGCAAACCGTGAAGGGAAAAAAGTAAAACACATCACTGCACATGTTTCAAGAACATGTCAGGATTGCTCCAACACATCAGATACTGAGAGGTAGTATCACCAGTTTTCCCCCTTGTGGCATCTTGCGGGAATCATGTACCTACAGGAGGTTGGCGAATCCCCTTTTTTTTAAGGATGCAATCCGGGATTTTCCAAAAGTTGACAGTTGAGTTCTGTAGATCAAAGCCACATAGGCCAGCAATTGAGAGGAAGCGACTCCATGCTTCTCTGCCAGGCCGTTGATCACCACCTTCTGAATCCGTTTCAACATGGGCACGTGCTCACCGCGCAGGTCTCGTAAGGATCGCACCGTGAGGTCGGAAAAGAGGCACAGGTAGTACAAGTCATCGACCTTGTGAGGCGATACCACTTTTTCACCAGTATTAAACGGTGTTGGGAAACAAAGGTGAAAAACATACAACATACAACATGCATAAATGATTTATAAATGTAATTCAAATCGTATGAAAACATGTATTAACACATATATTGCACACTTGCATGTCTTTTTCCACTCAAGGGCAACTTTCCTTTTGCTTGTTGCAGTGCGTGGAGTTGCTCCAAACACCAACTACCTCCAACTGTTGATATTTATATTCTTTCAACACAGAAGCGAATTGATTGAGAGTGAGAAGATTGGGAAAAGTGGTTCCTGAAGCAGTCACTGCGTATTGCTGCGTGGCTTCCCACCAGGCTCCCTCTCCACCCCCAACTCTTGTCAGCTTAGCAACAACGTCCATCTTCTGCCACTTGTAATCCTTGACCACCACTAATCCATCTCCTCAAAGATGGCAGACGATGGCAGGCTCCCTCCCATTGACACACCCTGACTGTGTCGAGGGATCCACACGGATGCACCACTGAGTGCAGAAAAGGGAACCGGAGGCTGACAGGTCTCCCTGTGCCTGCCGACTCCTTCAAAGTCCTTTCATCATAGATGAATTGGACTACACCTCCTGCAGCAGCCAGTTAGGCAAACTGCAGGAGGTTTTTTTGCCTCTTCCCGACTAGCTTGCATCAACAAACTAGTTGGTTGAGGTTGAAGTCGAGATGACACCAAATGGAGCCATCTTGCACACTCTTCAAGAGTGAAGAGTGGCGGTTTCGTGTGGTAGCCCCGCATCCCCAGGGGTAGGTTCTGATTTCAATCAATTAGAACAAATGGCAACAAGTAAGTACAGTTAATACAGTAATAGTAACAAACCAGAATTCTCAAGGTCGACCTTTGCTTGTTTGTTCTCCGATGCATTTCTCTTGTTGCTGCATGTCTGAAATTCACGTAGAATCTTAACCACATGATTTTCGGAATATGACCTCAGGGAATGCAAAACTGACGACAGGGACAGATCTTGATTCTCCCAGGAAAAAAGGGGACAGGGCTGGCCGGGGCCACAGGGCTGACCGCAAGTCCTAAGATCTGCCAAGATGTGCCAAGGATCCAGACAGTTCTGTGACCACGTGTTCTTGCTCCGACTGTCCATTGATAATGTTGGCCACCCAGGTGTCGCGCTTCTCAGCACCACTGATCAGGCTGGGGATAGTCACCTCAGCGGCTTGGCGCGTCCTTTGGGAAAAATCATTCAATTTCATTAGAAGATATGTTTAGACAATTTAGATATGTTTAGGACTTTTGGAAGAACTTGCAATCAGTTGCTTTCCCCGGGTCCTGTGAAAATGATGAGTCTTCGGCTACAATTCCATTGTTTGCGGTTCCAGAAACCCTTCGGAATGGTAAGAATTGTTCTGGACACAGCAGAGACAAAGTGGACACCTTCTGAGAAACAAGCACTTTTTCAGTTCAGTTTTTTCGGAGGAGGGTCGAGGTTCTGTGATCATTGGATGATTGCTGCAGCGTTTTTTGCGCTTTGTCATGTCACAGCTGTCAGAAGGAATCCACAAAGTCGTGGAGAAAAGATGGTTTCCTTTTTAGATCGCCGTAGTTTGAGTTGCTTGTATCATGAGTACAGGTTTTCTCTCATGAATACTGGTGCTTTTGGTCGCACCTCAGTCCAAGTCACTGCCTCATACAACGCCTGAGTTTCGCAAACCCGGCGCAGCTCGACCTTCCTCCTCTTTTGGATGTCTTTGTCGGTTGCGGGGACAATGACCTGTCAGTGCATTCTGTAAACTACAGCAGCATGCACGCACACCTGCATTAAAAGACCCCTGTTGGGTTGTTGGTGTTCAATAAAGATCAATAAAGGCTTGGCAAACGGAAGAAGCGCCCAACAGTCATGTCACAGGTCTGCTTACCCCTCACAATCCAGTGAGATCCTGAAAAGACTAGGTTGCCTCCACGCAAACATCAGCTGCACCCTTGGTCATCTGCTTATAGTAGCGGTCGTTGCAAAACCATCCTTCCGTGCCCTCGGACACCAAAGCTTTTTCCAGCAACGACCTCAACACGATCAGAAAGTGTAGGGTCATCATGGGTCATCAGATTGTGCCAGGTATCTCAAGCTATCTTCTGGGGGTCAGTTTGTTTGGTTGGAGTCCCAGCCAGGCGTACACATATTCATGCGGTCCCCACATCAGATTACACATTCAGCTTTGCCGAAGCCCATGTAAGGACGAGAATTCGCGAAAACCTTCACACCTATGCTTGCAACCCTGGAGTTACAGTAGTGGATTTGGACGAATTAGAAGGAATTCGCCTATCGCACCAAAGCAAAACAGAATCTAATGAGTCATACCAACACTGCTCTTCGTTCTCTCTGGTTCGATTTTCCAGCGCTATGTTCAGCTACACAAGCAGAGACAGTAAGTCAACCAAAGCCTATGAAGGCATCACAAGGTCATGTGGTGTCCTTTGAATTTCCCCCCTGAGTCCAATTGATTCTTGGCAAAGGAACTTGAGCGCCACCTTTTCCTTTGCCAAGAAGACCTCCGTGGCCAACACTGCCGGCGGTGCAGATGCCTCCTCCGTGCGCAAGAGCCAGGCGCTTGAAGAAAGCTCTTCGGTCACCTATCGGCCGAGGCACAAAGCAAATCTGGTCCGCGACATGGGGCAGAAATATGTAAACCACTGGATGGCGGCTTGTGCTGTCTTCTGTCTCCAGCTTTGACCCTCCATCCAACAGTAACCCTCCAAACCACAGCAGGGATACCACCCCAAAGCATCCAGTGGCTGATCATTTTCTCAATCAAAATATGTTTAAAATGGCCGTAGGGCCATAGATTTGGGGTTACATAAATCCCCCTATTCCTGGACAACAGCACATTGTCTTTTAAAGTCTTTCAACTTCTGAACTTGCAGCATGGAGATGCATGGCGTGCCTCATAGCCTGCTAGCTTTGCTTTGAGCGCACTTCGCTCGTCGCTCATGGCTCTGGATGCGGTGACGAACTTACAACTCGGGGAGAGTCCAAGAGGACTTTGATGTGATAGCGCTGACACTGCATCAGATGTCCTAAACTTGTTTGTACATCATTTGGTTCGTGGGTGGCAAGCCCTGCCAATGCAAAATAATGAAAGAGGTTGCACCATTTGAAACGGATTGCCTTGTCCAGAGAGTGATGGCGCTGTTGCGGGGCTAAAACTATGTCCCCTATGCCCCACCGGGCCCCCTTCAGAATCTCGTCTTTGCGGTCCCGGGGTCCCGGTCCGTCCAAGCCTCCTTCTCTGGGATGCTTGCAGCTCGCCACTCCGGCTCACCAGTCCTTAGAATCCCAGCCCAGTTGGCCCATGGGATGTCATGGCTTTCTGACGCTGACGCTTTCTGGTTGCTCTGCCCTTGCTCTACTTTGCTCTACCAAGTCCCAAGCCAGACGCCCATGGCCTTCAGCTTTTCCATGCGGATTTCCTGTAGTTTCAAGATGTTGAGCAATTTCATCTTTGGAAGCAGCTTTTAAATTGATTCTCTCAAACACATAAGCGCTACGATCAGGAAGGTTTCAGAATGCACTGACCGCGCCCAAGTGTCTGGCCAAGTTCAACCAATGTTCGTCAGTGTTCGTTTCTGAAGTAGAATAATGCATCAGTCTGATAGCAGTTGCTCTGGTAGTTATTACTCATGTTTGACTATATATATTATAATGTAAATATCGTAGGCTATCTATCTGCTGGACGGAAGGATTTTGAAAGAAAGAAAAGAAAATTCTGGTCCGCACCAGGCCTCCGCTTCAATGCGCAGCTTCCGTTCGAGTTCTCGGGCCCGTGCCTTCCTTGGAAACGGGCCCAAACACGAGTGCGGGAGCAGGGCTGTGTTTGACCCAGCCGCATCAGTTCTCATCTTGCACCGTCTCGGCTCCGGACTGGGATTTCATCCTTTGTTCCCCAGGAATCTGAACCCATTCCGGTTTATCTGGCAGGGTCAGATGAGAAAAAAATGTCACTGTACCCAGTGACCCCGGATCAAAATTACACAACAGCCCCTACTCAAGCAACTACTGTACCAACCAAGAGGTTTTGGACATGCTGTCTTGTGGGCCACGACCCTTTTTTGGGGAAAAGAATAGCTTCCAATGCTCTTGATCTAACATAGCATGTGTGGCCACAAGATGCTTCGATCATTCGGTGAAAGTGCTGCAAATGGTACAGTCTGCAACAATCAATCGAAAGTAAACATGTCTCTGCGACCTGCATATCTTGAGCCGTATATCTCTCTTGTAAAGGGATGATGTCGCATCCTCAGGTTCTTTGTGAAGAGAAAACGTGGCTGTTTACATCTACAAGTTTCAAGTCTGATGCTCATTCTCCGACACACCCTGAAGTTGACAAATGCGTTGGCAGCAAGGGCCCTCGCATGACAATAAACTTCAGCTGGCCGTTGCGGTAGCGGCCTTGTGTGGAAAGAAACTTGCCAGAGCCCAGGAGACTAAGGAGACTAAGGAGACT
>Ga0126342_10007455_pt1 | contig 19534 bp, 17 predicted proteins | sample Cyp1metagenome_FD_92528 | JGI IMG/M metagenome (GOLD analysis project Ga0126342, IMG submission 92528) | Coral microbial communities from Lord Howe Island, Old Settlement Bay, Australia - Cyphastrea 1 metagenome | ecosystem: Host-associated > Invertebrates > Cnidaria > Coral ... | reverse complement strand
GAAACCCGAAACCCGAAACCCGAAACCCGAAACCGACTCTGAAGACTTAACTTCCCCAGGGCTGATCGAAACCCGAAACCCGAAACCGACAGCGAAAGTGGGTTTCAATCGACGAAACCCGAAACCCGAAACCCGAAACCGACAGCGAAAGTTGGTTTCAAGCGACGAAACCCGAAACCCGAAACCTGAAACCCGAAACCCGAAACCGACTCGAATCCGACGTTTGGGTGGCTCTCCGGATCGGAACTCATGGTTGGTGAGGCATGTACTCAGGAAAATCCTCCAGTTTGGTGATAGATCTAGGAGAAGGCTCCAACCAAATGTCACAGGCCACTACTCGGAAGTACCCTCAACAGGAATGATGGCTCTGGATCTCCCAAAATTTGGATATCCGCATGCGGGTCACAACTCTGGTATTGAGTTTCAAGCCAACAGAATCATTTTTTCGCATGGAAAATCATAGAGGTGCCATGACATGTGCCCAGATTTCCATCATCTTTGTTGGGTCCCATTTTTGATGGACAGATAAATTATTGATGTTTACATAGATCCGATTGATTTTTTTGCGTACTTCGATCCCATGGAAAATCATACGTTGGAGTTTGTCTGAAATGGTTCAACCCGCAAAGTTGCAAAGTTTACAGGACCAAATGCGTGTACTCCGCGGGATTGGTGCGTCAAATTGTCGCCCGTTTTAACTGGTTTTAATAGGTTATATTCCTGTTGAAAATGGGCCGTGTATGGTAGATTCACCATCAAAAATGTCCATTTCTAGATGTTTCAATCGGAGCATCACCCAAAAAAATAACAGGTGGTAATAGATGTTTTTCCTCTTGAAAATGGGCCGTGCATGGTGGAATCTCCATTTAAGTAGATGTTTCAATATTAATATCACCCAAAGAAAACAGTAAATCGATCTCGAAATCTCATCGTCCACGGCACGTGGGAAAATGGGATCGTTCACCACGGTGCAAGTATCGGAGCACTGGTATGCCTCGAAGTTCCTATCACTCGCCGGTGCCAACGCGCACCTGGGCAGGTCCAAAAAACATTTTTTCTGTGGGAAAATCATTCATAAATGAATACATGGATGAATGCATGAATCAACTGGTGAAAGAAACAAAAAAAATGCGTTTGTCAAAACAAAAATCATCAAGACGTGAATCAACTGCTGCATGGTGCTTTAAATTCTTCTGAATGGCTCGTTGAAGCCATGGATGACGGGAAAATTGACAGGAAACCTCCATGTTCAATGGTAAAAATTTGAAAAAAAAAAAAACAGGTTCCAAGATCTTGAAACAACCCAAAAAATCTGAGGATAGAGATGGATGACCCTCAAACCTGGCAGTGGAGCTTTCAACATTATACAAGCAGTGCCCGGGCAAGCCGGGGACGGAAGTTTCAAATTTGAAGCGCTTATAGCCTATAGGGCGGAGCCAAGACTCTGCCTATAGGGTGCTGGCAAACCTTCTGTGCTTCGCAGCAACAATCTCTTGACTTGTCATATCTTGTCATTCCGGTGCCATGTCTTTTTGAATGTTGAATCTTTTTACATTTCATCTCATCTCATCGCATCTTCTCTTGGAAATTGCTGATTGCATCCCACAGTCACCGCAGTCTGTGACATCCCATCTCACCTCAACTCATCTCATCTCATGTCTTCTCAGTTTTTTTCACCTCATCTCGTCTCATGCCATCTCATGTCTTCTCTCCCTATCTCAGCTCTTCTCAGCAGCTGATCACAACTGTTCTCATCTCTTCTCATGTCACCTGAGCTTTCTCATCTCTTCTCATCTCATCTCGGCTTATCTCTCAGCTTTTCTCGGATTTTCACAGTTCTTCTCAACTCTTCTCAGCTCCCCGCAGCTCATGTAAGCTCATCTTATGTCTTCTCATCTCTGCTCTCCTCTTCTCACGTCTTCTGAGCTCTTCTCACATCTCCTCAGTTGATCTCAGCTCTTGTCAGCTCGTCTCACCTCATCTCAGCTCTTCTCAGCGCACTCTCAAATCATCTCAGTTCTTCTCTGGTCCAAAACCTGCTCCAAAAACCGATCTCGGCGCCAAAGCAAGCGACCCCTACACTTTCCACAGAGAAGATTTGACACAGAGAAACTTTTACACAGCAAGCTTTTGCACAGAGAAGCTTGTACACAGAAGCTTTCACACAGAGACAGGGAAGCTTGTACACAGAGACAGGGAAGCTTTTAATCACGGAAAGTTTTTACACAGAGCAAGCTTTTACACACAGCAAGCCTTTACACAGAAACCTTCACATAGAGAAGCTCTTGCACGCAGCAAGTTTTTACACGCAGGAAGCTTTTACACACAGAAGATTTTGCACACAGAAGCTGTTACACAGAGAAGCCTTTACACAGCGAAGCTTTTACACACAGCAAGCTTTTACACAGAGAAGTTTTTACACAGAGAAGCCTTTACACAGAAAGGTTTTTACGCACAGCAAGCTTTCACACACAGAAGCTTTTACACAGAGAAGCCTTTACACGGAAAGGCTTTTACACACAGCAAACTTTTACACACAGAGAGCCTTTGCACACAGCAAGCTCTTACAGAGAGAAGATTTTACACACAGCAAGCTTTTACACAGATAAGCTTTTAAAAACAGAGGCTTTTACACAGAGAAGCCTTTACAGAGAGAAGTTTTTACACACAGAAGCTTTTACACACAGCGAGCTTTTACACACAGCTAGCCTTCACACAGGGAAGCTTTTATACACAGCTAGCTTCACACAGAGAAGCTTTTACACACAGAAGCTTTTACACACGGAAGCCTTTACACACAGCAAGTTTTTACGCCGTGAAGCTTTTACGCAAGGAGCTTTTACAGACGGAAGCTTTTGCACACAGAAGCTTTTACACAGAGAAGCTTTTACATACACAAACACTTTGGCATAACGATGCCAAAATTGCAGCTCCAAAAAAGGCTCTCGGCGCCAAAGCACAAAAAAAAGACCATTTTGAAGCACTTTTCAAGAGGAATTTTAAATCGAAAATCAGCAGCGCCAAAATTGAGAAAATCTGCTGACAAATCACTATCGCAGCCTTGATGCAGCCACTCCAATACGATTTACGATGTCCAGCTGCAAAAGACAATAGTATTACGCACGCAGCCGCGGCACCAAGCAACCTTGACGCAGCCATTACAGTGCGATCTGCAGAGACTGAGTAGCTAAACACACGAGAACTGCGCCGCAACGGCGTGAGAAATTGCAGCTCCAAAACCGGATCTCGGCACCAACGAAGCTTTCGTGCCAGACTTCCCTGAAGAAGTGAAAGTGGAAGATGTGAAAACGAAGCTTTCGTGCCTGACTTGAAAGTGGAAGATGTGAAAACGAAGCTTTCGTGCGAGACTTCCCTCAAAATCTGAAAGCTGAAGATGTGAAAACGAAGCTTTCGTGCCAGACTTCCTGCAAATTTGGAAAGTTCAAGTTGCGCCAAACGACGCCTGAACTGTCAGGTCCACGGCGGGGCCGATCCGACCATGATCCGAGCATAGCCGAGACCGTTCCGAAACCGTCGCGCGACTACAGACCTTCCCCATCCATAATCCAAGGCACGTTTTGTCCTGCAAAAAACAACATTTCGTGCATCTGCTAACTTTCAAAAATGCATTTCGTGCGAGACTTCCCTCAAAATCTGAAACTGACAGATGTGAAGATGAAGCTTTGGTGCGAGACTTCCCTCAAAATCTGAAAGTGGCAGATATGACAACGATGCTTTAGTGCGAGACTCCTTGATAGTGGTGGTTGTGATAATGGTGATTGTGATGGTGGTGATATTGTGATAATGGTGATTGCGATTATGGTGGTTGTGATAGTGGTGATATTGTGGTAGTGGGCATATTGTGATAGTGGTGCTTTTGTGATTTTGGTGGTTGCGATAGTGGTGATATTGTGATAGTGGTGATATTGTGATAGTGGTGGTTGTGATAGTAGTGATTGTGATATTGGTGGTGGTGATAGTGGTGGTGATAGTGGTGGTTGTGATAGTGGTGAAATTCTGATAATGGTGATTGTGACATTCATTGTGATGGTCGTGGTTGTGATAGTGGTGGTTGCGATAATGGTGATAGTGTGATAGTGGTGATGTTGTGATAGTGGTGGTTGTGATAGAGGTGAGTGTGATAGTGTGATAGTGGTGGTTGTGAAAGTGATGTGATAATGGTGATTGTGATGGTGGTGATATTGTGATGGTGGTGATATGCTGATAGTGGTGATATTGTGATAGTGGTGATATTGTGATGGAGGTGAGTGTGGTAGTGGTGGTTGTGATAGTGGTGGTTGTGATAGTGGTGATAGTGTGATGGTGATGTTGTGAAAGTGGTGGTTGTGATAGTGATGAAATTGTGATGGTGGTGATATTGTGATGGTGGTGATATTGTGATAGTGGTGATATTGTGGTAGTGGGCATGTTGTGATAGTGGTGCTTTTGTGATTTTGGTGGTTGTGATAGTGGTGATAGTGTGATAGTGGTGATGTTGTGTGATAATGGTGGCTGTAGTGGTGATTGTGATTTGGAAAAAACTTCTTACACGGAAGTTAGACTTTCAAACTCCCTTTGGTGATCATCTACCAATCGGCATGCTGAGGATTTTCCAGCCAACCATAAGGATCCACAAGGTATATCCCCTACTACATAGGCTACAAGATTATATATGCAACAAGTATCCCAAGCTTGTTGCTTATCTAATCGTGTTCTCGCCAAATTGGAAGATACACTCTGCGGGAGAGTGTTGCATCTAGGAAAAATTACTAATTACAATTTCAGCCGATTTGGAGGTGATTACCCTTGCCAACCATCAGTTTGACTCTTAGTGCAGCACTCATCGACTACTGCTTGCCAACCTACACACTTGCATCCCCAATTTCTAGCCGAGAATCTTGAAGGACGACTTACTTGGATCTGAGATTTCGCTTGGTCGCCTGCAGTGGTCTTTGCTGGCTTCAGTGGTACACCAGCTGATTCAAATTCAGGGGGACGTTGATCTGGATGATGTTTGGATTATGATTGGATAAAAGTTAGATTCTAATTCTAATTCAGATTTAAATAGTTCAGGCGACCCCCAGTTGAAATTGCCAAGATGTCCAAAGAGTTTCATTCTGCAGCAGTCCGGCCTCTGCTCTCTGATACAGCAATTGCAGGTACACTCCTTATCAGTCAGCACCTGCCACCAGCTGACAGGCACTCAAAATTCGGAGAGCCGATGCACACCATCTGCAGAAGGTTTCAGTACCTTTGCGCAACATCTCATGATAATTTGCATAACATCTGATGAGAATACATTATATAGAGAGAGAGAGATACCAGGGTGCATGCACCTGGGATCATGTTTGGCGCCCAAATCATACCGCCTTGGTGTACTTCGAGAATAGGCCCTTCACGCGGGCATCTACAGGGAGACATAGACATAGCAGGAGGAGCACCTGAGGCAACCCTCAAGCGGGTGTCCAAAACGGGGATCCCAATACCTTAGGAATATAGGAATTATGGGAAAAATGATTATCAAATTAATGGTACCCTACCTTCAGGCAAACCTTTTCTGTTTCTGTTTAGGATCTTTCTGTGCCAGTATGATTCCCGACATTCTTTAGGATGCTCCAGTTATCTTTGAGCCAAGAGACTGGAAGTCTCCTCATCGCACGCCACCTTGGAGTGAAGCAAATCACTGCAAGTCTGCGACCAAGGAATTTCTCCGAGGTGCTTCTGTGAAATTTCATTCCTCTGAGTCACATGGTTACACTTCATTTCATCTTGTTTCACCAGGTTCAGCTTCAAACTGAAGACAATTACGAAGGAACCCTATAAGCTGGGCAAATTGTGAATCTGAGAATGTTTTAGAAATTCTCATGCGTGTCCTAAAATTTTTAAAATGCAAATCTTGGCACACCATTCCATCAAGTCAAGGAATCTCGAAAGATCCAAAGTCTATCAGTCTATCACGGCGTCCATCACAAATTTTCTTCCCCACATCTGAGGATGGATCTCTGGGCCAATTGTCGATTCGCTATCTAACAGCTGGAGGGTTTGACCAGCTTGAGCCTAGCCGGGCCTTCATCCAGCAGCGGAACATACTGGAACCCTGGAGGGCCAATGAATTTCACAAATAGCTGGTAAACGAAATTTGGTAAATGATTGTGATCCTTGATGTTTGGAAAGAAGTTTGGGCTGGCGCTTGAGATTACGTGATGTGACGAAATCTGAACGTAATCCGTACTCCGCAGAAAGCAAAATGTCTTTCTCCTTAGGTAATCCGCCATCCATAGTAATCCAAAGTAATCCATAGTAGCAATCTGTAATCAACAGCATCTGAAAGTTGCCCTGCAGATCTTAGACAAACATGCAACCAATAATCCGCCCAAACTGAAGTGATCAAGTTGATATTTGGGGATGGGTAGGCTTGAGGCCGACAGGACCGTTACCAGAATTACGTCCGAACTCGAAATTCATAAGCTTGGCTGAACTGGCCGTGGATCAAGCATCTTCAAAGCTTGGATACTTTTTACACCAAAATCCTTCGTAGCTGAGGGCCATGGAACCCTATGGATGCTCATCCCCATTCATAGTCATATGACTTGTGGAATCTTCTGGATGTTCAGCCCTGCTAGGTGGCGGTGATCCACTGGCCTCAACATCAAAAAGAACCAGATGGCCCTTTTATTTCAAATTGACGTCGAAACATCGGTTGAATCGCGTGAAACAATTGATTAATCATCAATGATCAATGAAAAACTCAAGCCTAAATCAGCCATTGCCAAGGATGTGGAAGACAGCTGGCACCTTTTCAAACAGCTTCCCAAATCGACTATGTACAGAGTCAGTGCTTTGCCAACTTCACATCATTCATGAAACCAAGCCTTGGATGTCGAAAGCCACAACAGACAAGACAGCGAGCATTCTGAGATCCCGAAGAAAGGAAAGCAGGCAGCACAAGGAGAGCAAAACTGCGGCCTGAAACTTGGTATAATATGGTACAGTTGCAGCGCGAAAATTTGCGCACTTGGGTTGGCAGTTCAAAATTCCGGGCCGGAGAATGTACTTCAGGATGGAGCCACTCGACGACATCAGACAAGGATCTGTCAAAGCCCATCGATCCCGATTGGTGGACACAACCTGGCTCCACGAGGATCCATCGTGTGTATTCGCTGTTTGGAATCCTGATGTTTGGTTACATCATGTTACATCTATTGTTCGTTTGAAAAAGCCTCAGAGTTTACATCCAAATCATTCGCGCCTCATGTTCCACGGAGTGGCTGTCAAACAGTACCAAGCGCCTGCTTTGCACCACAGCTTTGCCAGAAAGCGAAGCACGATCTCGCTAATCAAATGGACCCAAACTGGAAAGCCAGAAATTGCTACTCCACCCAAGATGCACCATTAAGCATTCAACTATTCCACGTCAGAGGGGAAATCCAGGTTTTAGGCAACCCTGATTCATCTCAAACCTCCATTGAGGTTTGTCCACTATGCTCATCCCCAAGTCCAGTGTTTTTTTCCTCATTTTTCCTGCAAGAAGTGTCCCGAATCAATGCGGTAGTTCACACGAAAGTAGATGGCAAATGGACCATCCAAAAAAAATTGGTGCCATGTCTAAAGTCTCATCATTGAAATCCCCCATGAAAATCATGAAATTCCCATTAGACATCCCAGTCTCTGAGCCGAAAAAGCCCCCAATCGTATCTCACCATTGAATCTCATTTCATCGGCGCACCCTCCCTTCGGCAGGATCTCCGTTATGGGAGGATGGCTCTCCACTGGGCCCCGGTGGACAGCGGCATGGGCTTTGCAACGGAGGGCACCACCGGCACTCTTTGGCCAGTCCTGGGACGGGTTTTTCGGGTGGTCAAATGGATTGAAGGAACATGTTGCAGGAGATCATGGTTTCTGACCCCACGGTGGAGGCTGTTCTTTGTAAAATGTTCCCCTCAACCAATTCTGAGAGGAGGATATCTTCAGGAACTGGACATGACAAATTTTGGGGGTTCATTGGTACCCTACATGGGTTTCACGGTTGTCCAGGGTGGATCATCACACCTGTCATGGATTGCTTGAAAATCCTGGCTGAGCCCACTATGAATTGCCGTTGACTCTGGAGCTTATGGAAGCAACACGATATCAACCAGCAATAGCGTGAAGAGAACAAACAAGTCATGGGAATCCAAACACATTGTTGGCCCATTATTTCTCAATCAAACATGAATCCACGCCCATTTCTGTCCCTGGAATTCCCAGACTTACTATTTCTATCCCTGGATTGATTGGTTTGGTTTCACGGCTCATAGTCATAGTAATCCCCAGCAAACAGGGAGGCAAATCAGGTAGGTCCTCCTCGTTGAGATACAAAATGCCGGTCACTGACCGCCGCCTTGTCAGACCGAGTCGGAGACTAACCAAAATGACTTCAGGACTGAACAGGAAAAGCACGGAAAAGCCATACCCTTCCTGATTTCATAGTAGCTCATACCCTCCTGTCATTCCCGGACCCGTTCAGCAATCTGAAACTCAGAGTTTTCGGGGCGCTTCCCAAGCCTCACAGCACCTCGCTGGAGCCAAAAATACCATCCCAAAATGCCAGACCAACTTCCGTCGAGGCCTCAGTTGGATCAGTGTCCCTAGGGGAAACCACCAGTCCAAAGGCATCCAAAGGCCCAATCTGTTGAGATTGGGCCATGCTGGGGAATGAATTCTGTCCAGGAACCATCTGTGTGCCACTTGTAGAAACCACTGCCTTCGGTGTACTGGGCCTCGGTATACTGTGCACTTTGCAGTTCCACAGCCCCAACAGCCGGATGCTGTTGGGATGCACACACACATAGATTTTCACACAATTCACCAAAAGCGTTGCCAACATTGGTAGCCTCTTGTTGAATTTCCAATTGATTGGGTGGCAAATGAATTGGCATGTTGAAAAGGTTATTTTCAATCATCAGAGTTCCATGAATTCCAGTGCCGTCAAAAAACCAACTGTGTCCAAGCAGTGACTAAAAAGTTACGCTCAGAGCCCGCCGCTGCATAGCCTGTGAGCAACTCAAATGAAAGCTCCCGGGCATGGAAAGTGCAATCAGAGCTAAACAAAGAAACAATCACACGAATCAAACAAATCAAAGTTGTAGATCCTAGGAATCCTTTGGTGAGTTTTTGTTCATCCACCCCCTCCCAATAGCATCCCTCAGCACTGGCCATGCCTCGCTCTAGTTGCGCCGCCGTGCTTCGGAGACGGCGGTGGCACCAGCGAAGTTCGGGACCGCACAAAGCTGGACCTGGGAAAGCGGTCATTGTCATTCCCAGGATATTCAGGATTAACAAATGGCCATGGGTTGAACGGATTTCTTCGTCTTGAAAAAAACAAGGTGCAAGGTCTACACCCATATCTGGTTGGTAAATCTGTGGATTCATGTAGCTTTTCCTGGGACCGATCCACTGAATGATTCTTGACCAATCAAAATTCCCGCAATATGAAACACCCCTAATCAGGGCAATACATTTCACCAGGGTTTTGTTTTTCCCAAAAGCATCTCCGATGCTTGGGTTCTCGTTTAGTTTACTTTGACGCGAGACAGAAGAGCCGGACGAGCGAGGAAGGAAGGAAGGAAGGAAGGAAAGGGGGAAGGAAGAAAGAAAGGAAGGAAGGAAGAAAGGAAGGGAAGGAAGGAAGGAAGGAAGGAAGGCACGAGCGGGAAGAAAGGAAGGAAAGAACGGAGGGAAGGAAAGAAGGCACGAGCGCAGACGGAGTGGAAAGTGTGGAAATAGCTTGCAAATAGCTTAGGGGGATCTCCGCTGGAGGGAGCGAGACGGAAGCGCCGGACGAGCGTGGATGGATTGTGAAGCGTGGAAATGGCTTGGGCCACAGGGAGCGAGCTGGGAGCGTCGGACGAGCGTGGATAGACTGTGAAGCGTGGAAAAGCTAGCGTGGAAATAGCTTTGGAGGGAGCGAGGCGGGAGCGCCGGACGGACTGTGAAGGGTGGAAATGGCTTGGGGGGAGCTCCGCTGGGGATCGAGCTGGGAGCGCCAGACGAGCGTGATGGACTCTGAAGCGTGTACACACAGAAACTTTTACACACAGATGCGTTCACACACAGGAAGTTTTACACACAGAAGCGTTTACGGTGCACTGAAACTTTTACACAGAGCAGGTTTTACACACAGAAGCTTTTACACGAAAAAAGCTTTAGACAGAGAAGTTTTTACACCCAGAGGCTTTTGCACAAGGAAGCTTTTACACCGGAAAGCTTTTACACATAGAAGCTTTTTCACAGAGAAATTTTTTTACACCGAGAAGTCTTACACAGAGGAGCTTTTACGCACAGACGGGTTTGCACATAGAAGCCTTTACACAGAGGAGCTTTTGCACACAGAAGCTGGTACGTACAGAAACTTTCACAAACAGAAACTTTTACACACAGAGGACGTTTTACACAGAAGCTTTTACACACAGAAGTTTTTACACAAAAAAAAAACTTTACACAGAGAAGTTTTTACACCCAGAGGCTTTTGCACAAGGAAGCTCTTACACCGGAAAGCTTTTACACACAGAAGCTTTTTCACAGAGAAACTTTTTTACACCGAGAAGTCTTACACAGAGGAGCTTTTACGCACAGGCGGGTTTGCACAGAGAAGCCTTTACACAGAGGAGCTTTTGCACACAGAAGCCTTTTACGCACAGAACCTTGTGCACAGAGTAGCATTTACACAGAGAAGTCTTACACAGAGGAGCTTTTACGCACAGACGGGTTTGCACAGAGAAGCCTTTACACAGAGGAGCTTTTACGCACAGACGCGTTTACACAGAGAAGTCTTTACACAGAGGAGCTTTTGCACACAGAATCTTGTACACACAGACGCGTTCACGCACAGAAGGTTTTACAAACAGACAACTTTACGGCGCACAGAACTTTTACATAGAGCAGCTTTTACGCAGCGAAGCTTGTACACACAGGGGAGCTTTTATACACAGAAGCCTTTACACATAGATTTTTTTAATATACAGAAGCTTTTGCACACAGAAACTTTTACACACAGAAGCTTTTACACAAAAAAAGCCTTTACACAGAGGAGCTTTTACACAGATGGGTTTACACAGAGGAGCCTTTACACACGGAGGCGTTTACACAGGGAAGCTTTTACACACGGAAGCTTTTACAGAGAGTAGTTTTTACACAGAGAATTCTTTACACAAAGAAGTCTTGCCGCAGAGAAGCTTGCACACACAGAGGCTTTTACACAGAGAGGCCTTTTACACAGAGCAGCTTTTTCACAGAGGAGCTTTTACACGGAGGAACTTTTACACAGAGAAGCTTGTACACTCTTTGACACAGAGAAGTCTTTTACACAGAGAAGCTTTTACACAAAAAAAAACTTAACACAGAGGAGCTTTTGCACACAGAAGCTGGTACGTACAGAAACTTTCACAAACAGAAACTTTTACACACAGAGGACGTTTTACACAGAAACTTTTACACACAGAATCTTTTACACAAAAAAAACCTTTGCACAGAGAAGTTTTTACCCACAGAAGCTTTTACACACAGAAGTTGTTTCACAAAGAAAACTTTACACACAGGAACTTTTACACAAAGAAACTTGTACGCACAGACACGTTTACACACAGTAGCTTTTAATTACGCATAATTAGAAGCTCTTGTACAGAGAAGTCTTTACCCATCTTTCATCATGTCTCATTTTTCATGATCATTCACATTCTGTCATCTTCATATCTTCATTTTCAGGCTCTTTTGGTCAACTCCCCCCGTCGTTTAGTTTTCATTTCGCACGGTGTTCTGTCCGTCGTCCTCGCTCCCTCTGCGGCGAAGCAAACTAAACGAGAATCCAGTAATAAATAGCGACTAGAAAGATGGGATAGAGTTATATAATTACATTAGCAGAAATAGCGACTAGAAGAATGTAGACGTAGCTGACACAGCATGCTGTGGTAAATTGTGGCCCCTGATACCATCAGTGCGCACAATGTTTCAGTAAAGATCTCACGTCGATTTCGTGCAGAGCACAGCTGCCCACACCACAAGATTTTTTTAAAAAAAGGCGTGCTGTGTGCCGTCTTGCTTTTGGGTTCTGTGGCCCACCTTGTTTTAAGGGCTGTTTGAAAACATTGCCAAAATCTATCAAAATCCTCCTCAAAGCCTGAAATCTTTCAACCCATCAAAACGCATGACCACTGCACCTCCGGTCTCCAGCGGCACGAAGGATGAAGGATCGCGCAAGTAGCAAACACGGTCGGTTCCTCAGGTTCACCAAAAAGGGCCGTCTGAGAAGTCTTACACTTGTAGAACTTATGTGCTCAAATACAGGATCTAAAGTTTAGTCCCTGAGTTGGAGCAGTGTCCTCCAGGGTAGGATAAATCTGGCGTGGCCAAGCATCGAATCTGCATGTTTCCTGCCTTCATCTTTGGATTTGGCTGCAATGCCCCAGGTCTCGAGGCCTTGCAAAAACCGATCAGAAAGTGACTGAGACATTTGGGACGAGAAAGAGGACTGTCTCCATCGTGAAGATAGAGAACAAGCGACCAAAACCCAGCAAAGATAGCAAAGGTCTATTGATTGACTATGAATCTAGTAGTAACCCCCAGCGTTTGCATCAAACATGACCCACATGGGGTATCCCAGGGTCCTCCTCTACAGCACAGGAACATACCCCCCAAAATAAAGAGATCATAAATATCTTTCTATAGTATGAAATTATGAAACCCCTGGGTTTAGTATCGGATCTATTCATTCTAGGGGCCAAAGGTAACTCATATCACACTGGCTAATCTGGCTATTTCTATCTCCATTTCTGGATGGTTAAACCATGTGAAACATACACCACCCAATGGGCCGCACCAGCAACTGCAGTTCCTCCTGGATCTTTCTAAGCTGTTCAGGAGGCACAACACCATCCAGCACCACCACCTGAGATGGTGGCTACTTGGAGATCCACAGATTGTATACCTAGACATATTGTGATATACCTAGATATTCCTAGATATACAGTAGCCACATATATACTTAGTAGTCTTAGTATCGTATTGAATAGTTTAGTTAGTGGATAGTTTAGTCAGTGGATAGTAACCACGATAGCAACCATGATGATGGGAAGTCTCTTCACATCCTTAGCTTGGGCTAAGCGCGTGACTAGCTTGCAACCATGGCTATGCCGCTATGCCATTTGCAGGGATGCACATTCCCCCAACAGAAACAACAGAAACTACATGGTCAATGCTAGCTCGCAAGTCAACCTAAGAGTCTCTGAAAATTCGGCCGAACGCCCGAACGACAGGCGGTTCGACCTATGCACTACGACCAGGCCTATGCCTTTCTTAACCAATTTGAGTCAGTTTGAGATCGAGCTTTCCACTTCTGAAAACAGTATGGCCAATTATGGCCAAGATTGAAGGTTGTTCTCACACGTGGAACATGCAACTGTCGAACATGTAGAAAACGGTTTTAAACGCTAAACACACCCAAATTGTTCAAAAATCTTATGGTTTACCACACACCCCGCCATATCTTGAAACCTTAATATCCATGAATAACTATATCTAATATGTTTTTATGTATATATATATATACAGTATACATAGTCTACGAGTTTTGTGCTTAGTGTTACCTGTGCATCTGCAACATACTACCGCATTCTGGAACATGATGCGGTACACCCAGGATAACACCCAATTGAGTAAGATTCATGATAATACGGGATAAGCCCCAAATGGTTAAAATGGTTTATGGCATTGCTTGTGAATTATGTATATATTATATATATATATACGTATATCATAAGTATCATAAACATAAATAACTGATAACCATCATGACCAGCAAATCTGCTGAATCTTCCCAACCATTCCAGCTACACAGATCCCATCCCACCTCCTTGGCTATGAGCCGCTCAGCCGCCCAGCAGATCAAGCTTTCAGGCAATAGTCCTTTGGAGATCAGTTCCACCTTCGAGGTTCCGGATGCTCAACTTTCGATGGGGCTTCTGATGAACGGCTGGAAAATTGGTCCACCAATGGACCATGAACTGTGGAAAACATGTTCCACAAAAAAAAATGGGGCCCTATGAAGCCACATTCTTTTACAATCCCCTTTTATGGGACAATAAACCATGCTTTGACTCTGACCATGTCACACATATTTCTTCGAAAACATCGTTTGGTTGGTACATTCAACCCATCTTGGTGTCAATTCAGATTGGCATCATCAGAGATTGAAAGGATTAAGATGGATTAAGTTTGAAACCCAGCACTGGAATTACAACAGCCCAGCGCGAAGGCACCCAGCCCATCTTGCACAAATCCCTCAATTCGCCCTACCTCTGAGGCCGTTTGCCCATCACGGAGCAGAGGCACCCAAAGGCCATCGTAGAAGGCCCAAGTAGCTGTGCCTGCCTTGGCGGAAGCCACGTGGCTCAACAGGCCTCCTGATATCAATCTAGGAATCCACTTTGAGGGGAACTCAGCAACATAAGGTGGATACGGTACCCGAGTTTGACCCATAACTTCCACGTTTCCAAATCCACCAAATGCTGAAAGCTTGATAAGCTGACTTCAAAGTGACTCCTGCCGTCAGAAGGAACGGAACGGCCGACTTCAGCACGGACACCCAGCTAGCACTTTGGCCATCGATTTTCTCCTGGCATAAATGAGACAATGCCCAGATAATCCTACTGTCCAAAAACAAAAACAATGCCGAACATTGAAAGCAACCATGACATCAAAGAAACTAATGGTCACAAGACAGATAAAGAATCTTGTTTTTTTAATCATATTTCACTAACCTGAAATAATGTCATTTGGGGATGATTCCACATGCCAACCATCATTCCAGGCCGCCAGGCCCATATCTCCTTGGCTTTGGCGAGGCCGGCCACGGAGTCCGCAGTGGACCTGTAACTTGGCCGCGGCTTCATTCCATATAGGGAAGAACGATTTTGAACCATGAGGCACCCTATTCTCAAACAAATCCACAAAATAGATCAAAATAGAAGATCTACTAAGAGAACTCACTGATTTCATCTACCCGGTAGGACACGGTCAAATCATGTTTGTGATAAACCTGTTTTTCAAGGATGCAACCGTTGTACAGTTTTCCACAGCAAATCACAGGCAACCGCTGCAAGCCCCACCTAAAGTGTCTGCAAGCACGTTTTTGAATCGTAGCGAAGCAGCGCTGCATCGCCATGGCAACATTGTACCTCTTTAGTAGTTACGGTTCGGTCAGAAGAGTTACAATTGTGTTATGTGTCTCTGTGTGTTTATACATACATGAAAGGAAAACCGATTCTGTATATGCAGGTTGTATAGTTAGTATAGTTGCTTGTGCCCAGGGTGTCGTATGTCGTATGAGTCTTGCAGGAAATCAAACACCTGGACTCTAACTTCAGGATGTACACCCTCACTGTCAAGACTTGAAGATGAATCCAACATGGTGATATCCAGTGGGAAAATCCTCTCCGTTCAGGAGGCTTTGGGGCTTTGGGGTATCAGCCACGATTGAGGTCCAAACCGTTGGCAGGAGTCTCCGCCATTTTGCGTGCGGGTCGCTTAGGGACGTAAGTGAGCAATGAATTCATGCGCCTTGGCGCTAGAGGGGTATTTCCAAGGATCACACTCCAGTGGCCAGCTCCAGGTGATGTAATTTTCTGCACCATGTCGAAAAAATGTCGCATGTGAATTACCTCGTCAAACACCGGAGCTTCGGCACCAAGTTCACCAAGGCCCCACTCAGACTGCGCTGGCTTTTTGGAGACGTGCAGTGTTCTCCATCTTGGAGCGCAACTGCACCATTTGGAACACACGGCATTACGGCAAGCTCCCATTCGGGAAGTTGTAGCTGGTCACTTTGGGTCAACTGACCAAAGACCATAGAAAGAATGGATGCACTTGTGAGCAGTGGTGGATTGATAGGGATCCCATCCTGCATTAATCCCGAATATACTGGGTAATATAATCCCCTATTATCACCAGCCAACAAGCATTTTGGACACCGCTCTTGTGTAGATTTCAATGCACTAAACACAAATGAGCGCCACAGTGCGTCTTTTTTTGTAAAGGCGCCACTGTGTCACTGTGTCCCACACCAAAAGATGTGGCTTGGTTGATAGGGGCTTGAATCGTCAATAGGGATGAACCTCCAAAGATGGTGAATCCCTGGACATCAAGTCGCCTGACCCCTGGCCGTTGGCAGCGAAGTTAGTCGTCTTTGCTCCGCAATGCTACAGAGGTCTCTGAGGCCAGGATCTTCCACCTGCGAATCGACAGAAGATCATGGCAGGATGAAAGATGGGGGTGCCACGGTGCCATTTCTATACATTTTTCCATTGAAAAATTCTTACTGTTTGGATGCCCTCGATGTCAACCCCGGACCGCTAAACCCTTGTTGATGAACGACAGCTCGTAATTATCGATCCGAGGTTGACATTAATGAAAAGGATGATGAGCAAATTAGGATACCAAAAAACAGGCCACAAAAAAAAGAAATGACCAAAATCTGTGGTCCATTGTGGTCCCCTGGGTCTTCGATGTTGACCCATACCCATACAGCAAAAACCAAAGCATGTTCCATTTTCAGTGTCACTCAACCATTCTGAATATCATCTTACACGACCGTGTTCAAAGTACCCTAGCAAAATCGGGATGTCGCAACAAGAAAACTGGCATACCATAAACTAAAATGGGTAGGTAACCAATGAAACACTCACTGTCAGAGGCCCTGCATCCTGCTTCCCCTGCTGCCTCATTTTGTTGGCAAACATTCACTAACGTCAACAAGTGGGGAATGCTCAACATTCGATCTATGAAATTCCCGGCACCGAGCAGCTGGATTGTCAACACCTCATAACAGATTCCAAAATACGGTGCCTGAAAATGCCTAGCCAAAAACTACAAGTTGTTTGTGGGGACGAAAAATCTCCAAACTGTCGATTCAACCTCAATAGTGGTTCTGGCCCCCTTCTTGCTGGTGATATTCCCATCCCCGTCACCAAAAACCGGACAATGCAGGTGACACAAAAAATGCATATCCGCTGCCCCAAAAAAGGGAAACCTTGGACAATTGGCCCAGAGCGTTGAAAGGAAAACAGCAACCATCTCTCTTCCTTTTCAAATGTTGGATGGGTTTGTCTGAAAGTAGTGCATCCAAATCCTAAAAGTTAATCAACAGAATCTCAATTTACAGTAGGATGCCATGAAGTGATTGCAAATTCCCCATTATTCAGACACCCTCCCCCTCTCGACTAGACTTGATCAAGTCTCTAGTTTTCTTGGATCATATCCCCATTTTTCTTGAAATCCCCATATTTCTACAGTGGAAATCCCCATTTCATCAAGGGTCCCCATCCCGGATCCCCCAAAAAACGCCTTCTCCACGATCTCGACTCGTGAGGGTCCGGCCGATCTCCGTGAAGTGGAAAGAGGCGAGGACAGCGGCCTTGGGAATTTCTGCCCCAATGGGACCCCCTGGCTGGGGGTTCTTATGGGAGTAGTATGGGAATGGGGGTCCTAGCAGCCAGGGGTCCCTGGAAATTCCATGGCTTTCTGGCTGACCATCCAAAATGTATAGATCTGGCTATAGGTCAAAACCCAATCAGTAAATGGTCCAAGAAAGCACCTTGGATCTCTTCACTACACCAAGTACCACTTTTCAAAAAACATAATTTTAAAAAAATACATCCGCCAGTATAGTTGGTGTTGATCCCTATATAGATATGGCTGCTGTCCAGAAATCAATGGCGATCAATGACAAACAAATCAATAAATAGAACTCCCTGAGGACGCTGCGAAAGTCTTGGTACTGATGGTGGAGGATCGCCAAAGTCTCTCCGAGGCACCTGGCGTTTGAAACCCGGCGGCGACTCATGATGTGATGTTTGGTGGAAACCAACCATTTCCGAACAGACGCATGGTCCCAAGTTGGCGATGTAAAGGAAAAATATGTATACATACATTTATCATTTAATAATACTGTATGTAAATAAATAAATAAATAAATAAATGTATATATATAATTATATATACACAGTATATGTATGTGTATGATACACAGCTTTCATAAAGCAACAATGAGTTTCAGGAACAATTTGGAATTACATAAAGGTAAATCCACAACTTTTTTTTTGATCAAAACTACTTTTGGCCCGGAATCTGGGTACTGGTCCAAATTCCACCTCCTGCTCGACCTCAACTTCAATCTCCTCGGAGAACGAAACTGAAGGAGTGGTGCCTGCGCAGTCGAACACTGGGGATAGGTCAAAAACGGGATACCAATACCCATGTACCCGTAGAATTGGTATATAGCAGGGCATTGTTTTGTATAGGCCATATTTTTTGCGGTCAATAATTTTGACCCATACCTAAGCTATGCAGCTATACCCTCTGGCAAACAAACCTGGCACTGGCAGGTTGGACCCCCCAAATGCCTCCGCGCTGGTACAGCTCTGGGGCTTCTGGGTAGAAGCTCCTTGGTTGACTGGCTGCACTTTCTCGCCGTGGCTGAGACAACTCGGCCACCTCTTCCTTTGGGTCAAACAGCTCCTGGGTGAGCCGCTACCCGAGCCCCAAGGGTATTCGCCGACTGCGATCATTTCCCCTCCTGTGATGGATAAAAATTGACCAGCTGTTCTTTAATTGCGAATCCAAGTGTTTTTCTACCCATCATTGTTGATTGCATCCCTGCAGCGGGGCTATCAAAAAAAAGCACCACAACCCTGTTGAAACCAAACCCAGCAGCAGCATCTACATCCACAGTGATCAGTTCTTCCGTCACCGTCCGCGCCCGCGCCAGCAGATTGCCACGCGCACAGAGAGGGGGAGGTTCCGAGGGCACCGACAACTCTTCATAATCCTCATCCACTTGGACTTCGGGCCTGAGAGCTTCAAAGGAAGGGGCGGCGGCATCGGCCGAGAAGATGAAACGGAAAGGGTTCCCATATTGGATTCTTCTACTCCCCACTTAGTATGACACCATCACCATCAACGCTTTGGGGTAACATCAAAAAAAAACATGCCAAAAAGAAACTCCTCAGTCGTGATCCATGAGTTCATGATCTATTTTACTCGCATGGATGACCCTAGTCCACTGAAGATTCTGAGGTCCAAGCTGCGCGCTTGCCTGCAGCCAACTATCAAACCCACTGTGGCAGGGTGAAATGAGCAATCCAGAGAATAGCAACAATGGTCAGAAATGGTTTCAGAACACCATTGTTTGCTGGTCAATAGTCTGGTTTAACCCCATGTTTCTAGCATATGTATGTTTCTATATATATATATATACATATGTTGTATTGTATCATGTATTGTATCATGTAATGTAATGTCATGTAATGTCATGTAATGTAATGTAATGTAATTAATGTAATGTATGTAATGTATGTAATGTATGTAGTGTATCTAGTGTATCTAGTGTATGTAGTGTATGTAGTGTATGTAGTGTATGTAGTGTATGTAGTGTATGTAGTGTATGTAGTGTATGTAGTGTATGTAGTGTATGTAGTGTATGTAGTGTATGTAGTGTATGTAGTGT
>Ga0126342_10007454_pt1 | contig 19536 bp, 20 predicted proteins | sample Cyp1metagenome_FD_92528 | JGI IMG/M metagenome (GOLD analysis project Ga0126342, IMG submission 92528) | Coral microbial communities from Lord Howe Island, Old Settlement Bay, Australia - Cyphastrea 1 metagenome | ecosystem: Host-associated > Invertebrates > Cnidaria > Coral ... | reverse complement strand
TAACATGACATACCATGACATACCATGACATACCATGACATACCATGACATACCATGACATACCATGACATACCATGACATACCATGACATACCATGACATACCATGACATACCATGACATACATAACATAACATAACATTACATTACATTACATACATACATACATACAACCAATCCCTACCCTCTTAAAAATGAAATTTGAAGGGGGGGGAGTCGTACTGAAATTTCATTTTAAAATTCAATTTTTGCATTTATTTTTCTCAATGATCAACATTCCTCCGTCATTCCATATCATTGGTAAACAGATGAAAATTAAATACTTGCGCTTAGCTCCTCCGGAGCTAAGCGCAAGTATTTTCTAACCAGTGCCCAAGGCTTGTCAAGAAATGTTACTTCAAAATTCCATTTGAGCAATTGGATCACTATCCCAGGGTTTCCAAGAAAAAAAGTGGAATTCGACAGGTTGGTTTTGTCCCCCCCCGCCCTCCCCCTCTATAGGGGTAGGGATTACAACCATACCATACCATACCATAACATAACATATCATTACACTACATTACATTACATTACGTTACGTTACGTTACGTTACATTACATTACATTACATATGGATATTCTGTGATCTGTCGACCTTCTAATGATTCTCCAATTTCATTCAGCGACCTCAGGTTGACACCAAGGAGCTCCTGTACAAAGATCCCCGCTCTGGGGCCACTTTGTTCAGAGTTTGCTCAGAATTTCTACTTGTCATATCTTGTTATGATTCATCACTAGTTATCATAGATGGTCATAGATGGTTCCTGTGAAATTGACTTGCTCTGTACAGTGGAATTTGTTCCAGGCGTAAAACACACACTGCATGAGAAAGGACTCAGAATGTGTTTTCAAGAAAATTGCAGACTCGTGCATTATGTGCAAGATGGTCAAGATTATATGCTGACAGAATATCTTTGCAAGTGTTTGCCTTCCTCGCACATTCTCAAACTTTTCTGGAGATGATTTGACATGGAAACTGCCACGACCATGGCTGCCGGGGTTTCACCAGATTCCCTACATATTCCCCAGAAATCGCAATCCTCTCAGACCTTGATGCAAAGCGCTTCCAAGGCTGAGACCAGCTACGTGCGACTTTCTTTGGATCGTGGGATCTCTTGGGAGGCGACGGCGACATGCCACAAGATGCCACAAGTCTAGGCACAACTATTGTAACTCTTCGGAGTCTCAATGAGTCTCAATGAGTCTCAATGAGTCTCAAGTGCATGGAGGAGGGGCCCAGCAACCCGAGTCATCTCATTTCCAAGTGGAAATAGAGAGTCAACAGCTTGTCGTGGAAACAGTATAAGAGCAACATGTAATCATGATTAATGATTAATGATGTAACTTAGTTATGCAAAGAAGCCATTGTCCCACTCTTGCCACTGCAGAGGCTGCCAAAGCTGCCTATGATGAAATGCCAAAGCAAGGACACGCTGCTTCTCTGGGAAAAAATATGACAACTTTTGGAGTGAACCTGGAAGCCCGCGGCCTCGGCGATTCGCCGCCCCTTGCGCCATCTTGCGCCCTTCACTTTCCTCACGTCTGTGTCAAGCCAGGATCGATGGAAGGCTTTTATGAATACAGGCTGGTTGCCTGGTAGCTGATAGATTGATGATAGCATCTCATAATTCTTATAGCTTCACAGCCCCGCAATGTTTCCGTCACCAAGTTGTCATCTCAATTGTCAGTGGCCACGGATGGCCTCGGCGCAGTTGCATCCCGAGGCACAGTCCGCAAGCAGATCCCATCTACATACTTGCCAAGGAGACAACCTCTTTCCATGCAGAAGTTGAGTCTTTTTGCCAGGAAGGAATTCACATGTCACAACCATTCACAACCCTTTTCGAACGGAAAGGAGACGATCCAACTTGGTACGTCCCCTAGCCATCCCTAGCCCTGGTAGTCCTTTGTCATCGCAGCATATTGCAGCCACAACCCTCAGGTGGAGCTGGAGCTACCGGAACAACCTGGATTGCTCGCAGGTGACCGCTGGTGTTTTTCACCCTTTCCTCGCGAATATCTGGAGATATCTGGACCATTCCCGGACCTGGAATGTAAAAAATCCAAATGCATGCTATATAAATCTATATAAATCTATATAATATATATATATATATATATATGTATATATATAACGCTTCTGATTCTTGAAGGAAGTAGCCAAGTATCCTGTCTGCAAAGCTTTTGGACCTGTTGGTTCCGTGGCTCAGGCGTCAGCGGCAATTTGCCATCTGGAGGGCAGACTGCGGAGCTGTCTGGTCATATGGACAAAAGGCCATTCGAAAATGTACGGACATTGCCATCATTGCCTGCATACCTGTGGTATCCGGTGGTAGTTTGAATTTGTTTTTACACTCCCTACAGATCCCTACAACTATCTACAACTCCTTTGCAGGCCTACTTCGAGAGTGATCTCCGCGGAGATTGCTTTGCTCGGATTTATGGTATGTTGCTCAGCTGATCCTGAAAACTTCACAAAGCTTCCTGACATCACTTGGACCCAAGGCAGTGAAGACGAAATAGAGATGGTGAAGGCAGGATGGACTGATCTCTATGACCAAACGGTTGGGCTCTTAAATAAAGCGTTTCAGAGAGACAATGAGAGAGGTGTAAACACAGAAAGCACGAAAATCACAAAGTTGGGGCAACTTGCATTGTTTTGACTGACTTTGGCATTGCCCTCTAAGGCTGCCAAGCGAACTGTGATGGAACACGTCCTCACAGGGGACGTTCTCACTGTCAAATTCTTAGGTTTTAAGAGCAAGACGATGATGGAACTCTGGTTCCTCCCCTGAGGCATGGCAGTTGGTGAACAGTGACAGGCGAGTCAGCAAGAAGTCAGAGGCCAGAGCACCCAGATACAAAAAAATCAGAGCAAACAGGCGCAAACAAAGAACAATATGAACAAGATGAACAAGGCATAAACATCATAAACTACAGACAGACAATGCAGGAAATTACGGCCATGTGGACCCAACACACTCGAGGTGTATGGTAAGTTTCGCTAGTTTTTGAGCTGAGGACAGTCCGCACAAAGGGCCGTGCACCCAAACCTTTTTATGAACTTGCAATTCTGTGGCTTCCACCAGAGAGATGATTACTATTGATTACTCAGCCGAATTGCGGAAGCAAAGGCCCAAGTTGCAAATCGTTCGTGCCATCACGCAGCCTCATGGGCTGCCAGCCACACCCTCAGCATTCGAAGCGCAGTCAGATGCTCAATTTAACTGTTGGCTTTTCTTGAGGTTGTTGGCATGAGATTGAGAGAGGAGGAATTGCCACAATTGAAGTCAAGTTCTCAGCTTTTCTGTGGTGGGTTTGCTGAGAGTGAGCAAGATTCTGGGCATCATGAGGTATGTGCTCTCTTGTCAGCAAGAGACTGCGCAGTCTGAGAAGCAGGATGCCATCAATGTTAGAGAGGCATCAATCGCACAGCGGATGGATGCAGCGTTTGAATAATAGTGAATATATAGATGTGAATAGTGATTCTTGAGATTTTGGGATATTTTGTGCAATATTGCCTGCTGCCAGCTGATGTAAACTGCAAGTAGTATAAGTAGACAGGAAGGCAAACGTGTGTCACCGTTTGTCCTTCCAACTCTCATTCTGAATTGCAGCCTTTGCCGTGGTTCCTGCTACAACCTGCAGGCGTCAGTCCGCGCAGCTGAGGTGTTGTTGTTGGCTCTCAGCTACTCTATCAGCTGCCATCAATCAATATCAATCAGAATATGTTAATTCAATCCATAAATCAGCATTGACTGGATATTGTCAGCATTGATATTGATTGATATTGATATTTGAATATATTTAAATTAGCCGCCATCGATTCAAACGCTTAACTCAGCATCAGCTTGAAGTATTTTGAAGCGTCAGTGTCTGGTGGCTGCTGAATTTGGTGAGGCAACACCTCTGGTCCCTGGAGAGCTGGAAAATGCCATACAAGTCATGGCTGGAGGCGCTGCAACCAAGACATTTCTTGTTTATTCCATGTTCCTTCGTAATCTTTTGCCGTTGTGATCCATTTCTATCATCTTAAAGTTTTTTTTAGTGTTTTTTTTGACCGATTTTCAATGGCTGAAGATGGTAAAGATATCTATTTTCGATGGCTGAAGATGGTAAAGTCAAGATGGTAAAGATATCTATTTTCAATGGCGGAAAATGGTAAAGATGGTGATGGTGGATGCAGCAGATCCGAGGTGCACAAGATGCTCAGCAGCGAAGTGCCAAGCCTTCGATCCATCGAAGGTCTTCGAGGTACCCAGCAAGCTGTTGGATGCTGAGAAGATCAAAAGACATTGCTGCCTTTAAGCGACAAACATGGGATTCCAATGTCATTTCAATGGGATTCATATTGATGTAACATGATTTAGCCATATGTAACCATCTAACGTGGGGACAACATGGGATAACCATGGCTACATATCACTACATCACAGCACAACTTGGCATCCGGAGCTTTGCGATTTGGTTTTGAAGATGTCAGTTACTGCAGAATCGGAATCGAACACGTTGGACATGCTCTGCACATGTCAGCCCGATTGAAATTATGGAACATGTGTATGGCCGTACAAGATTTGAAAGGTGCAAAGTTTGAGATTTAATTTGAAGGTGCGCCATGATTTGACTTGCTTGACAGCGCTCGCAAAAACGTGTAGTGAAAAACCGCTCGTCACAATGATCTGCAGATGAAACATTGCAGCCGTGCTGAATCAATCTGAGGTCGAGCAGCTCCAGCGCGCGAAATTGGTCACCCTTGTGGAAGGCAGCGTATTGACGTTGTGAATCCAGAGTCTATGTGGGTGTTTAACTATATATGATACATAAATATACATAATATGTATAGAATAATACGTATATATATATATATATATGTATGTATATATATACAGATCATATACAGATACATGTAAGTATCATCATGCATGCACCTGTGGACGACTTGACTCGACTTGATATCCACCTCGCGCAGCCTCGGAAGTCTTACAACTTGCAGCATTGAGAGTTCAGATATCTGTTCACAGCCTATGCACAAGCAAGTGGATCAAGAACTATTCGTGCTTCTCGCTCAGGGGAACTCTCCATGTGCCCTCGAGCCGGTGGCAAGCCGGTGAAGACTGAGGACTGAAACGACGGTGTTGAAGTCTGAAGGATTTTCCAATATTTTCCATACTTCATCATTCTTCATTGTTTCATCATACTTCATCAGATGTTCATCATATCCTATCCATCCCTATATATCCAAAGGTTTCTTGGAGCACGTTTTTGAGCGTCGAAGGCTGACCTACTGAAGCCACTGGATCCTCCTCCCACGGGCAAAATGCTGGAAGAGCTGATGTACAGCCAGGAGCCGAAGATCTTAAAAATGGGTACCTCTTTTAAAAATACGTTCTTATCTGACAAATTGTATGAGATTGTCAAAATTGTCAGTGTACCATCATTATTATCAACATTTATCAACACTACGGTTGGATACTTCTCAAATCTGAATGTGGTCATAGCACTGCCGGGTGCTTCCTCGCTGGGTGGCCCCCAGGGTTGCCGTTGCAGGACGGCGCGCGGAAATCACATCGGACCGACGGCACGGAGTCCGAAGATTTTACAGGACGAACGGCACGGGATGCTGCTATGATGCTGCTATGTCGCTTCATGATTTGCCATGTCGCTGCTCAAAAAAAATACTTGGCAATACTTTAGATATCTTTAGATTTTAGTAGATTTTAGATTGTTTATGTCTGTTTTTTTTTCAAGGGCTTTGAGTTTCGAGTGCACTTCACATTGATGATAACTTGCCAGACGATTCGTCCAGTGAAGAAGAGGAAGAAGCAGAGGAGGCAACTTGGAGTTTTGATCGTTTTGATAACATCAAGCTGGAACTCTGGAGTTTCAAACTGCTATCAACGTGCCTATAGTTGCCCACCTTTCGATGATTTTCGCGCCAGGCTGATACCTTCACGAGCTCCAAGGCCGCCAACACGTGCCATCCTTACCGAGTTCCATGAAGGGACACCAGATCTGTAACAGCTGCGGCATGCTGTGGCTCTTGCTCCAAGGCAAGATGCAGAAGATACCCAGGCCACCCAAACGATGACCTGGGGGCAGTCTTGGACAAGGGAATGAATCACAGATTTCAGATGGTTTGAATATTTGAAAACTAAATGTTTTCCAATGCTTTTCAAAGCAGCTTTGGGAGGCCAGCAAAGAAGCCAGGAGAGCCTTGAAAATGAAATAGATTCGGATCTCAATGCACGCTTCACTTTGCACGCTTGTGCAGGAGTGACAAGAAGAGGAAACCAGAAAGGCATGCAACTTGCTGTTGCGAGATGAAGTCTTCCAAATTCCATGAACTTCCTTTGCTTGTTGCACATTGTTGGAGGCAAGAAAAACCTTCAGCGAGCAAGCGTGGTGCCACAGGCATGCTCAAGTGGACTATAATCCAGTTTGTAAAACCTAAAGTTTTGCTTGGTTTTCAGCATGATGCCCGGCGAATCATGCAAGGACGCGGGAGTAAGAGAAAAGCAATGCAGCAGGCCAGCAGCTGAGTGAACAATCCTTTGCAAAGCCCCTTGCGACAACTCAATCGAATTTTGTTTCCGTTCAGGCTGACCCCATGCTTTCACATGGCAGGCTTTGTTCGGGGATGACGATGCGGAATTTTGGGAGAATATGGATAGCCAAGAAGACTCTCAGCCGAAGGAGGATTCTGAAACCAAAAAGCGAGACCGTCGGAAACCCAGCATTTGGAAACTCGTGTCACCATCAGCTTAATTAGTGTTTCCAGAGAAATCTTGATGTGCTGCTAGTTCTTCCCATGTTTGTCTTTCTCTTCTTCATGCGCAAGGTGATGCTAAGATGAGGGGCCTTCTGTTTGGCGATCTTGATGAGGAGGAAACACAGCTTGACAAGATAGATGTTTTGACCATTCCAACAAGATCCAACAAGTATTCTTTTGATTAGAGTGTTCCATGATCTGTATCCCTGCAGGACAGTGATGGAGAGCAAAGTCAGGTTGGGGTTCAGTGCATCTCTTTCAGCGTCCATTCTGATGCCACTCCTTTCAGTAAAGGTTTCGAAGAAGAGCAAGCTGGTGGATCAGGGAGCCCAAAGTTCCCAAGGATCGCACACAGATTTCATATGATTTCATAAGATTTCAGCGTTTGTGCAAGGCTTACGAGACACTGCCAGGCATTTGTTGAAGTTTTTTGTGACCGTGGCAGGCACAGAGCTACCGGATTCATGCCCAGAGGAAACGCAGGCTCTTTCGCTCGTTTCGACTTCATGGGTAGTTTGAGTTGGACATCGATTATGTTTGACATTGTTTGATGCATGAAGATCATGAAGTGCAATAAGATTCATTAATTTGTGAGAGTTCCACTTAATTTGTGCAGCTTACATTAAGCGTCAAGAATTTGTAGTTTCTCTTCGTTGCTTAGGTGGTTGTGAGGGAGTCTTGAGGCTTCCAACTTCGCGGGTCGATCCTTGGGATCTCCACGGGGAAGTGGAGAGTACAAAGCCAAGTCTGAACTTTGAAAGCTGATGAAAGCTGATCACAATGATATCATGGCGTTTTCCAATGTTTCATATAGTTTCATGTCATGTGATGAAATTCCATGAAATTCCATGAAGTTCCTGGTTTGTATCTTCCCAGGGCGGGTCTTGCAAGGCAAGAAAACGGCTGAACCATGCTGGACCATTTGCTCGGTTACGGCAACTTGGCCAAAGGCCACAGCCATGGGGTAGCGACAGTTGCAGCGAGCGCAGTTGGGGAGACTTGCGCAAAAAGACCTGCGTGGTTCTGAGGAAGACAGAAAGTGAAGTTCAGCAAGTGCTTGAATGATCATGACTTATCTCAAGCAAAGTTATTAGTTACATGTGATTGCAGATTGCATGCCCTCACGATGCCGTGCACGGCCCAAATGTCAGAGCACTCGGTGTCCCAAGACACATGCTTTCGCCAGGACCTAAGATTTTTCTATGTGATTCCAATACTGCACCATTCGATTAAAATATCGCCATCCATCTTTGGAATCTTTGGCTTGTCACATGCCGAATTCTGAGAACTGAGGTGCTGCTGTTGGGGAGCAAACCATGCAGACAATGTGAGGCTCTAAGCTACTGCAGGCCAGCCAGGCTAGGCCTGTATCGCCTCTCAGCATCTATGATTTCACTCTAGCACTGCTTGAGACTTTCAGGTTGTATTCGTTGATGGATGTCGCGATGCCCCGGAGAGTGAGGCTTTTCCTCTGCTCCAATTTAGTCACATTTCAACACTTTCAAGACATTTCAACACAATGTGCTCGTGCAAAGATGATCCAACATGTGTATATATATATAATATAATATATATATATATATATATATTATACCAATATTACCAATAGATAAGCAACAGAGAGAGGGTTATTTTATGATGTTTCAGGATGTTTCATGTCTTGTGAATTTTGTCAGGCCTTGGAATCGATAGCCAGCTGCACAGTTGTAGAATGTTGATGAATGTTGTAGGTCCTTGTAGGTTCCTGTAAGCCACTGTAAGCCTTCCTGTAAGCCTTCCTGTAAGCCTTGGTGCAGTCCATGATGTCCATGGGAATTCCCATGCAATGCTGAGGCTTTGCCTGAAGGAACATTCGCCGCATCCTTGGCTGCCTGGGTCAGCAGGGAGTCTTTTCACGGTGGATTCAGTGGATTCAGTGGATTCAGGCCGTTGAATTGCAACGGGAAGCGTCTGCGACGTCAACTCTGGGGCTGGATCTAGACAAGATGGACCGACAGGCTCGACTGATCTCGACTGATCTCGACTGAGTGGACTGCAAAGATCTGCAAAGTATCTCCTCCGCACGCTTTGGTTGAGACAAGTTGGGCGAGTCAGTCCCCTAGTCCTGGAAGCTCAGCGACGGAGATTTCTCTGCTCAGAACCTCATGGTTGTCAAAACGCAGCCTGGCTTGGTGTCCGAATACAACAAGCTAGCGGCCAGTGACGAGGCATCTCTGCAGATCGGTCGATGTGCTCTCAACATTCTCAACTCATTGGTACAACCGGTGTTTACTATGCTGTGGCTATCATGTGCATATGCCATCGAGCGATATTGAGCGAGCCTTTGCTTCAGGTGATCAGGAAAGGAGATCGAATTTGGAGAGTCAACGGAAAGACTGGATCTGCAGATGTAAATTGCTGAGTTTCAAGCCGAAACCTTCGCTACTGTAGTGTGGCACCGTATGACACCCCGAAATTGCTGCCATGTCTTACGAGTTTGGCCTGCTGTGTGTACATGTGCGTGTGCGTGTGTGTGTGTGTGTTTTTTGACATCAGAGGATGTGGCAGCGCAGGATCATAACAATCATATGCATCTGTGATTTTCTGATTCTCAGGAACTATTGGAAATGCTCGCAACTGACAAGAAGCTACATTTGCTCATTCGTCGTTGCAAGGACCACCTCAGATTATGGCATTTCATGGCATTTCCATGTCTGTGGCATGGTATGGCAGGAAAAAGAGGTCTATGTTGAAAAGAAAGGCAAGACGTCGAATCCTTAGAATCCTCAATAGTTGCAGGGTGCTGTAATTTCGAGCGGAGGGACCTTTCCTGTACTTACTAAATTGATCTGGTTTCCAAAGTGCTATGCTTGTTGTTGTCCTGTATTCAGACCGCGATATTCGGTACCTGGAAAGCCCTGAGAGTATCAGGATCAAAATCTGAAGGCTGACAAGATCCAATTTGTTGGATCTTTTTTGCATGTTTTGGGAACCAAGGCTTGGGATTCAATTGGTTGTCACAGAGAAGGCTCAGCTGTTCACCTTGAGTCGTGGATATTTTGATATTTCTGGCATCCACTGAGTGGGCGTAGTATTCCAAGCAACACCCATGCCATAGGCATCCTGCCTGACAGTTGAGAAGGTCAACCCAGGTGGACTGGTCGCCACATTGAAACTCGGACCAGCTCAACGGATCATGCAGAAATTCCATACATTTGAAGAATTTTGAAGAGAATCATTCAGAATTGTAGCTGTTAATATTGTTAATGCTTTTTTTGCCTAGCATCCTGTCAGCAAAAGTTCTTCCGTTCCATAGTTCCATCATTTTTCAGATGTGTTTGAAGATGTGTTTGTGTCACAGTTTGAATGTAAGGAATGAGAAAACCAGCGACGATCGTCAAATCCGAGTACATGACAAGATCGTGGCTGTCGATGGCATCCAGGGACTTGTGACCTGGCAGCAATGCTGCGGAGCAGCTGCAAGGTGCCTGGTTCCACCATGTTCCACCGCCCCAAATCAAACCCCCCAAACAGTGCGAAAAGGGAAATCGCATCAGTGCTGATTTTACAAGTTTGGTGACTTTGGTGACTTTGTTTTATCTTTTTTTAATTGTTGTTTGATTTGAAAGAAGGACAAGCTTTCAGAGGGACTGGTACAAGTGCAGTTCTTCTAAAATATGCTTTAATCATACGTATTAAATCCAGCAGCCCCCTCTGATCCTCAGACATCCAAAAACAATGGAAAATCAATAATCAAGAATGCATTTCCTTTGATCTTGCCTGCGAACAGACTTGTGCCTATTATCCATTCGTTTTTCTCCAACCACTTATCCTGCCAACCTGGTGAAACAGCTATGTTGAGATGCTGCACTTCTAAGGCTTACTTGTATGATATGTCACATTTCAGATCCAAATGGCCCATGAAGTGTTTGTGCCACATTTTTGCGTAACACGTTGGATGCACCACTTGCTGAACCATAGCTGTTTCATTCCCCAAGGCACCCGAACTCATGAAACAGATCAAGGACAGCTCGAACAGTGCCCCAGAGCTGGGAAGCCTCCTGTGACCATCCATGACCATCCCAACATGCTGTGCAACCTGGCTGTTGGTCAGGAGAAAGACTCCTTCATTCTGAAACTTTTTTCTTGGGACATGTCCTGACATGTCCTGATTCCAAGTTTGCTGTCAGACTCTATGAGAGATAAGACCTCTCATAGATTGGATCTCTGGCCAGTGTCTCACTTTGAAAAAGTGAGTTGCCAGAGTCTTCCAGGTGTACTATCGAAGCATCGCTCATGAATTGATGCGATGATCGAGAGGAGGCAAATGCAAGTAGCTACGGTGATCTACCGCTTACCAAAGATCAGAAGGCATTGTTGTTTTGCCTCCTGGGTGGCGGGCTCTCAAAGCAGTACCTTGCATACCTTGCCATGGCCATGTACCCGCGCGTTGGTCGCTGTTCAAAAATCGGAGTCCCCGAGGTCCTAAGCAATCTTAGATCATCTTAGATCCACAGCGCTGTGGATCTATGGAGCTCTATGGAGCTCTATGGAGCTATATGGAGCGATGTTTTCTTGCGATGCCTCCAGCATGAGGCACAGAGGCACAGAGGCACAGACACAGCATGTTGTAGCTACTGTGCAGCTACTGTGCAGCTACTGTGCAGCTCGCATCCTGATCAGCGCTTCACAGACACGACCAGTTTCGCGATGAGTTTGCCTCCAGCTTTGCACCATTTCCCCAGGACATGTCATCCCAACCACGGCCTTATCACTGTTCCACAGAATGTATTTAGATGTGAATGTGCCTTAATACTATTGGATCTATTGGAACTATTGGAACTAGAGCGTGGAGTGTCTTACAAAGTCTAAAGGTTCTACCCGATTGTACCGCTATTGTCTGCACTTGTCGGCAAGCTACACAGTGATGGGCTGCGGATGCGTAAAGGCTGAAGGCGCGGTGCTGCACGAGCATCCATCTTGATACAGCACGCATCAGCATGCCATGGGTGCCAGGTCCAGATACGAGCAGCCGCCTCAGCTTCTGGCATTCAACCACTATGAAGTCTTGTTTGAATTATTTTGAAGTCTGATTTGAGTGGAAACTTGGGCATTCAATTGCAGCGGGAGCAGGCAATGACCTTAAGCTGGCACGACAGCTCCAGAGGGAGGAGGACAGAATCATACGCGGCATCACGAGGCACTTCTTCTTTGTCCTGTTTCTGGTCCAGATAAACTTCTCCTCAAACCTTAGACCATCGACAAATCACAGTTTTTGGATGTTTTTTTTGTACTTTTTTGTTGCATATTTTTGCCACACTGTGCCTGATCTTTTCTACCCCGTGGCGTACCCCAGGAGCAGAACGCTCGAAGAGCCCGGTCTTCAGCTGGCCCCAAGGCCAAGGCAGCGCCTGGTTGGCAGACCGCTGGCAGTGGACGTTCCCTTGGAGGCGAGTGCTTTCAGGATCTTTCAGGTGATTCAGCTGTGAAATCTGTGAATCCATGGTCCCAAGAACCAGAGGAACACCTATTTATGATGAAATATATATATATTATATTTTACTATATATATATAATATATATATATATATATTATAATATAATTATATAATATGTAAAGTTATGTATCACGAAAGCTAGCTTGCTAGCTGGAGTTGGATTTGCTTTAGCAATGAATCGGGGGCAGACTGGATACAGTGCCCCTGATGTTTCAGGTCGAACTGGTTTTGGGGCCCCAAAGATCAGCCTGATTAATCAGGCGAATCAGGGCGAACATTTACCCCCCCCCTTTGCGGGCTCAAACTCCTCTTGCTCACCAGAAGCAAAACCACGATACGACATGATACGACCATCTCAGCCCTATCCTGGTTATATCATTTTTACATACCAGCGTTTGTGGGGAAGGTTATGCATGTTTCTGCATGCGGCATTTTGGGTCTGATGCGTAAACATTCAGGGTGCTGGCCAAAACCGAAACCATGAGGCAACCGTACAAACCTTTTCCATCCTTTTCCTAGTTATATCATTTTGATGCAGAGCACGCGTTGTCGAGAAACATGACGTGCATAATTATTTCTGCTTGTAACCTCCTAGGTATGATGCACAACAAGTAAAATGCGCACGAACAATACAGTCATGATGGAACCATGTAAGCCTTTTCCTGGTTGCACCATTTTGATACAGTTAGTTAACAGTTAGTAGTGGAAATTTGCGCGCATACTTAGGCTCGCAGCATTTGAGATGTGCCACGCAAGCATTCATGTTGCTCATATAAGCAGCAAGACCACGATCCAACAGTGGAGAGATTATATTTCCACTCTGTCTCAAACATTCTGGCACTTTCCCTCTCCATATGTTTTTTTTCTCATTGCAAGAAGCCTCTCTTTCCATGATGCATTCATGTCAGCCTTTTGCTGGTTATCACTTTCATGCACAGCACAAGTTGTCGACAAGCTTGACATGCATATTTTGGCATGTGACATCGTGGTACGACGCTCAAAGAGTAAAATGGTCACCAAGAATACACAAATGCCAGAACCATAGACCATCATAAACCTTTTCTGCTTGTATCATTTTGCTGCACAACACAGGTAGTAGGACACATTTTCGCGCGTGTGTCAGGTTGCATCATCTGGAATGTGATATGCAAACATTCATCTTGGTCGTAGGAAGCCACACCACGATACAACCATGTCAACCGTTTCCTTCTTGGTTATATCATTTTTGCATACTACCGTATAGCCTTGCGGCACTCGGATTGCGTTGTGGCAGGGAATATCGTGGAAAGCTGCGTCGAACATAGACATTTCAATGAGCGAAGTAGAGGAACTACCTATTCTTGCACAATCTCATACAATCTCATTGCCAAACTAGCTAGCTTTCGTCCCTTTCCCTTTGGTCTCAAGTATATAATTATATATATATTATATAATTAGTTTATAATCTATATTAATCTATATTTATGAATGCGTCATTTTGGTCCATATCCTCCTTGCTTTTTCCTATGCAGGAATTCACATTCAAACTGGATGACCAATCTCTAGCGTTTACTGATGTCCGGAGGCTCTAGTTGCTGGTCAAATAGAAATGAATGAATATAATGAATATGAAACTCTCAAAATATCGTTGGATTACGACCACATTGCACTACTGTAGTGTTCATCCGTTGCCATTGCCCGATTTGAGATCCACTCAGAATGTTTCACACAGAGGTCACCATGTTGTGCACATTCCTTTGAACACCTTGACTTTGTGCAGGAGAACCAACAGCGGAAGCAAATCTCAGTGCGGAAGAGAAGAGACTACGATCACTTGAGGCATGTGTTTACAAGTCAAAGGCAAGTCTTCAAAGCCTTCTGCGACAAGGAACATGGATAAAAATGCAAGAAGCACTGGGAAGCACCCGGAAGTCCTTGACTCTTTTCTCGTCTTGGCTTGTGCGCTTGTTATCGGTTTAAGCAGTCCTTGGTGTCTGGTGTGGCAGTTATCCTAGGCCCTAGGCACCATTACTGGCATCGGTTCGCCTACCCAATCTCATCCTCCTTGTCCCTGAACGTGGAGGCTGCGGAGCGCAGGCAGAATCAGGTGGCCGGTGTTTCAGAAAAGAAGGACTGCTTCCTAAATCACCCAGGAGCTATAATTTGCAGATGATGTGAACAGCATTGAACAGTTGAACAGGTTTTTTGGTTGATTTCATGCTGATGTTGTTTCTGGCTATGTTGGGCAAAGTAGTGGACATATGCAATTTCCATCGATTTCCATTCCTATATCCACAAAAACCCTGACTCCAACAGCATACGACAGCAGCTAGGTGCAGGAGATGCGACAAAAGGAACAAAAAGATGCTCTCCTTGGCAAGTTAGTCGTGTCCTCAGCTCTTTTTGTCAATCTTTTTGCTTTTGAAACTTTGAAACAGTGCTGACATCATCAAATGATCAGAATGACATCAGTCAATGCAAAACCCTGTTGTTATTTGTTGTTCCTCCTTGAGATGATTCGGACATATTGGAACAGCAGTCCATGTTGATATAAGTTGATCATGTCGGGAAGGAGTTACAGAAGCGTTGTCCTAGAGACTGTTTCTCCTTGCAGGCCGAACATTATGCACGCCAGAAGTCGACTCTCAGATCCGGGAACTGATTCGCCTCAGAGTTGAGAGAAGGTGAATGAAATTGAATGACATCTATTTCTGTAGTCACTGTAGTCTTGTTGCGCCTGACTTCACTATCAGCCCTCACCTTCAACATCTTGCAACATCTTGCAACTTTTGCTCAGCTTTAAGGCTACTAGCGCCTGATCAAGATATCATCAAGATCATTGGTTTGGTAGTTTTGGTATGTCTTGGTGCAGCGCAAATGCAGCGCTGAGGTTGGAGATGCCAATGGGCCTCAATGCTGCTTCTGCCCTTGCCTCGGTGTGACTTTCAGTGGTGGGTTGTGGTTTCGGATGGTTTCGGATTTTTGGATTCGAGGTCGAGCAACTCAAACAACATTGGGAGACTGTCAGGAAAGACAAAGGTACCCAGAATGCAATTTTACAGCCGTAGCAATTCTTAGCGTCTAGCTTTTGTCAGCTGCTTGCCAATGCGCACAGCTTGCTCTCTGTTTCACTACCAACATGAGACCCACACCATCCACCGAAATATGGCATTGGTTTGACCTGACTTGAATGTTGCAGCAGCGATTCACCAATATGTGACTTCAGCAAGGAGCTCCGAACTTGTTGGTCCTGTTGATCCATCTTCAGTTTGTCGAAAGCTGACCTGCTACAGCTCAAGATGAAAATGACAACGGAACCAAACTTTGAACATCTTTGAACATGAAGCCCAAAACTTAAATGCAGTGAACTGATTGCAACCAATGAGAACCGTGGAACCCTGTTTGATTCTCCCAACATTTCGGCAATGTGGAGAATCAACAGATAAACCAGACATTCTTCATTATGGATTTTCAATGTTTTTGAAGACTCACCTTTAAATCAATCGAATTCAAGCCATCAACAAGTCATTTTCCCTTGAGGCCTTGAACACGATTCTCCGACATGCTCGGACAAGGGAGCAATCAGCATGGCTTCCCGAGATCGCGTCGAGCTCCGACTGACCTTTCCAGCGCGCCCAAGCGAGCGCAGCGAGCGCAAGCTGGGATCATTGCCCTCCTTGGGCTGGCTGCCGCAAGAGCTTTCCTCAGTGCGCCATCCCATGGGCGAGTGACCAGATTTGCAGACCCAAAGTCTCGCCCTGCGAGCCTCTTATACGAGGAAGAGGAGGCACACGACGATGAAGAAATTGATGATGATAACTTTGACGAAATAACCATGGACGCTATCGATTCTTTGACTTCTTTGGATGACGACGACGAAGATTTTGGCCTTCGTCCCAAACGCCCCATCAAGGCAGACGTTCACCCCAAGTTTAAGAGAGCTGGATATTTTGAACGGCAAGATCTAAACCGACTGGACGTGTCCGAGTTCGATCAACAAGGTGAGTTGCAGCGTCTCTCCATAGATGACCTGGAGCGAAGACTTGAAACGAGGTTTGGAGTATCCGAAAGGGCGAAGCCTCGCCCGAGGCCCCTGACCGAACGTGCCGAACGTGCCGAACGTGTGAGCGATGCGTCCGACTCGGAGGACTTGGACAACTACGACGATTACGATTTGTTTTGGAAGCCTGGCAGACGAGAGTTGAGACCAGCCAAGCCAAGTCGACCTTTGAGGCCAAGACCAATGGATCCAATGGCACAGGAGGTCATGCCAACACTGCCACAGTTGAAGGAAACACAGCAGAATGTGAAGGGCAGACCACGTAGTGTTGACCTCAGTACGTCCAGCAGCTGAGAGCGATTTGAATGTTAATAGATCAGACATGATCAGACATAATGGCGTCAGAGCATGTCAATATTTTTTCATCTAGTATGTGAAAGAAGGACAGGACACCGTTTTTGTTTTTTTTTGACGAGATTCGTTCAGATATTCATAGAGGACTTGTGAGTCAAAGTTTGATTGACCTGAGATATCCAATCCTGGCTCCTGGACAAGGAGCGAAAAGTTGCATTGAAATCTGCCTTCAAGTACACTAAAGTATGAGTCTTCAAGTCGTGTGGCATTTGCCGAGTGGCAGGAAAACACCAGAAGGAAGCAAAACAAGAAAGAGGATTCGTAAACATCTCAGAGGAAATCAGCAAGTGCACTAGGGGGAAGTCAAAAATCTGAATCGAATTGGTTGAAACATGTTAACACATGTTAAAACATGTTGCAACCCTTTGCAATTCTCCATCCTCTGCTCTCAAGGTCAGAATCTAGCGACCGGATCGGCACATCAACATATCGGAAGATGTACAAGGACAACTCCCAAATTGCTGCGTGTCACACACGTTGAGGGTCGCGTAGCAATCGCAGCGAAGGCTGTGATGAGAAACTACGGACCTCTCCCATGGAATCGTTTCCATCTTACAGTGAATCTGTACAGTTTGGGATATTTTGGTGCTTTTGTTTTTGCATTTGTGTGGCAGTTTTGCAGTCTTCTTTCATAGGACCAAAGACATTTCAGACACAGCCAAGGGACACCACACCTGCATTGCGCCATATGAGGTGTAGAAGGGCTGACAAGTTGGTTGGATCCAGCCAACAAAAGCTGGGAGGATTGGCCTTGAAGTTGTTGCAGGTTTCAAAAAATGTTGCCAAAGGTGGTACAAGTTACTTGCATAATTTTGCATATGATATATGACATCATTTGAGATTTCATCAGATTTCATTAGATTTCTTATCATGTTTGGTCCATTTTGATCCATTTTGATCCATTTCCAAGGAGCTGGGTCTGAAGTCTCAGGAAGGTGAGGAGATGTTGGAGTCTGTGTCTCGATCATGGCACCAGTCCCACGAGGTCATGTGGTGCATTTTTTTCCACATCTATTCATCCCCATTTTCCAATTGTTCCACCATTTTCGGCACCATTTTTTCGGCAACATTTTCCACCTTTCCACATCTCAGGCTCATGAAGGAGTTGGGCGTGTCAACTTCTCAGGGACGGGTATCGTTGAAAGAGAACTGTCGCAAATCTGAAGCAGAGCTCACAAGTGCTTGTCAGCGCGTAAACCCATTCAGAGCAAATTCACTGTCTGGTCTAGGACTCTGGCACCTACTAGGAACATTGACTTCACAAGGTCCGTCAACAGAGCGGACTAAGGCTCACTCCAAACAGACTACAAGGCCTAGCATTGCCTGACATCATGTCAGTCCAAAGCTCAGAAAAGAGGTGTTCTCTTTGTATACCTTGCAGTCAGATTTGGATAGACATTGCTGGCCGCCAGTATTTTATGTTTTCCCATGTTTTGTTGTTTTTCCTTGGGTGTGTTGGTGCAAAGAACTTCAACCCAGCCTGCAGCATCTCAGTGCTGAGGGCAAGGATGTCATGCTCACCTCTACCACTGGTTCTGGCAAAACCTTGGCCTTCTTGCTACCTTTGCCAGATCCCAAGATATCTGAAGCCATAGACATGTTGGGCATTATTGGGCTCATGTGACACACTTGGTGGGCAGGTTGGAGAAGTATGTTCTTCCTTTGGCAAGAGGTGGGGTTACAAGGCGCGCTCGATTTGGTATTTTCTTGGTTGGTCAGATCGACCGTTTTCATCCGTTTTCATCTTTGATCATTTTTGCTTGTGTCACCAGATCACACAAGTCTCCTGATTATTTGGCCCAACACGAACGTAAATACTCGTACTATCCGATTCAGACGGGTATGCGCGTCCCAAGCAGAATGATTTCTGATTGAAGATCGCCTTGTGGGCGCTGTATCTCTAGAGAGATGTATTCACACAATCTAGACATCTACCATCTACCCATAATTTTACAGCATGTGGCCCCAAACTCGAAGAGGAATGTGACATGATCTTGGATAATTACCTTGGATACCTTGCATTATCTTGCATTGGAATCATTGGAATCATTGGATACCTTGAAATCATATGAAATCATAGTCCAAGTGCGTAATCTTTCCAAGTCGATCTCTTCTTCGTCCATGCTAGGCCGAAGTCGAAGCTGCCGCATCACTTGGCACCGAAGGTTTTGTCGAAGTCCGGGCCCAAAGAGCACCGAGAGCACAGCCGTCGGACGATTCTCGCCAAACCAGACCGCCTTTGCGTATCGAGGCCAAAGATTTTGGTTGTGGTGCTGGCCTCAATGGGCAAATTGGGCAAGAAATGATAAGACATGAATATCATATCTGAAATTATCATAAATTATCTGAATATGTCTGAATATCTGAAAGATTCTGAAAGGAAATATGTGCAATGGATTGTATGCGCATATCTTCAACATCATGGCATTATTTCTAGATGAACAGCAGGCTCCAGGGCGGGAACTGTCTCGTCAGATTTCACGCCATGCTGGCAAATTTCGGGATGGACTGCTGCACGAGTGACTGTGCACCATTCCTTGTCCTTTGATAGCTACAAATCCTTTACATTGCTATTCCACCAGGCGGTTCTTGCCTCTCGCCATGGCAGGTGTTGTCAAGGATTTACTGAGCCCTTTCAGCCCAACCTTGAATGTCACGGTTCTGGTTGGCAAAGACAACCACAAGCGACAGGCACGCTGAATCACGCTGATATACAGGTGGTGCCAGAATTATAGAGCGGAGCCAGGAGTACAAAAGTACGGTAAAATACCGTACCTTTGTACTCCTCCGGGTTCCGATTCCGCGCGGAGTCGGGAAATTTAATTATAGAACGGGGATCCGTTCTATAATTAAATTTCCC
>Ga0126342_10007453_pt1 | contig 19537 bp, 10 predicted proteins | sample Cyp1metagenome_FD_92528 | JGI IMG/M metagenome (GOLD analysis project Ga0126342, IMG submission 92528) | Coral microbial communities from Lord Howe Island, Old Settlement Bay, Australia - Cyphastrea 1 metagenome | ecosystem: Host-associated > Invertebrates > Cnidaria > Coral ... | reverse complement strand
TCACTGGCGGCGTTGCGCACTCAGAGTTGAAGGCTTCACCACAGCTATGGCATCCCTTCGGCTGCCACACCGGGTGGTTGTTGGGTGGGCTGAGCACACTGGGTTTCGTCTTGAGCCCCAGTCGCAGCCATCCTTCAGTTGCCTAAAAGTCACACTTAGTGCTAAGTTCCAACTTTGAGTGCACCTTAAGCATGACGGCTCCACGGTGTTTTCACTGGCGGCGTTGCGCACTCAGAGTTGAAGGCTTCACCACAGCTATGGCATCCCTTCGGCTGCCACACCCCCCCATGCGAAGCCATCCCCAGAGTTCACCAGGTCAAACCTTTACATATAGTGGTCACCGTCACAAACATCAGGTGTAGTGAACCTTCTTGTCCACCTGGGCCATGCGCCCTGCCATTTCTTTCAAAGTCTGACCTCCATCATAGAGGTACTTCTGCACCGAACTGCTGGACCACCTTCCCATCCGTTTCACCAATTCGATGTCGGCCGATGCTTGGAACAAGGCGCTCGCCCCTCCAATCCTCAAAGAATGGGACAAGAACCGATCGGCCGGCAAGCCTTCCGCCACTGCTGCCTTCTGAAGAAGGTACTGCACCTCCGTTCTCTTCAGGGTCACTCCGTTACCCCAGCGGAACAATGGCTTGTGTGCATCTGCTCCTTGGAAACGCGCCGGGCAAACTCGCTTGTAGTTCTCCAAGGCCTCCACCGGGCACAGATAACTAATGCCCGTTCTCGCCATGGTTTTGCAAGACCCAAACGCCTCCTGATCCGCTTTGGTCTTCCGGAACTGGACTGTCACCTCCGTGGCCTCGCCCAGGACTGCTGGCTGACCATCCCGTGCCAATTTCACATCCAAACCTCTCAAGACGTTGTCCAAGTTGATGCCATTGGAGTCACAGAACTCCGAAGCCCTCATCATGAAGAACCATGCCGTCAAGAGCGCTGCCTGGACCATGAACCCGTCCACTCGCTCCTCACCGAAGCCCCTTGGCACCTCTTGGAACTGTTTCCCAATCCACTGCAGCATGCCCGGTGTGACTCCCAGGCGCCTGGGTTTTCGGGCGGCTCTTCGATCCAAACCATTCATCAGCACCCAGAGTCTAAACAACCCTTCTGTTGGATCTCCTGCTCCAGCTCGCTTGTGTGCATCCTTCAGCGCGAAGACTGCCTGTTTCAAGCTGGCCGATGAAAAGTTGAGCCAGCCCAAATATCCCAGGAAGGCCAGGATTTTGTTCTCCTTGTCGAGCTTGTCCTCCTTTGGATTGAGGTAGGGGGACGCCCATTGCTGCCGTTCGGCCCACGCGCACCACTTTGCCCACATCCCAGCATAAGCGCGCGCCGTGCTCTCTGCTTTGTCTCCACTGAGGTTCGCCTCCAGCCAGTCCTCCACCTTCCCGGCCACATCCCCATCAAAAGGCTGTGTGCATGGCTGGCTCACAAGGCTCGCCTCTCCCATCTGCTTGGTTGCGCTTCTAGGCTTGCGGCCTCCAGCTTTCCGGTCAATCTCACCGAACATGCCCTCTTCCTCCAAGGCTTCCAACCAGATGGCCTCTCCGTGCCGACTAACCATCGACCTCATACCGCCTCCAGCTTTTCGAGATTGACCTTCCCAACCGAAGTCGCCCTTCTTCCACTGCCGCAACCAAATCAACAACCTGGCCAGGCTCTCGTCCATCGGTCCATCCCGGATGGCCCCGGCCTTGCTGTGTGGGCCTCCCTTCTCACACGTGGATGCTGTAGCTGCCCACATCAGCAAAGTCTCAGCCGTCCTCATCCCGGTGGCTCTGCATCCTTCTCCATAAGCTCTCTCGACCTCTCCTCCACATGTTTCAACAGCCTCTGACCATTCCAGAAGAGACCTTCCTTGCGCACACCACACCTCCTCAAAGCTGAGTGGTCGTACACATCCTTCGGGTCCCGCTCGGTCGTAGACGTACAGGATCTCGAAGCCCTTGCTTTCGCTTGGACATAACGGCCAGCGCCCCGGTCCTGTGTGTCCGTGGACATTCACCCTTTCCTGCTTCGAGCCTCCCCAGGTCAAATGCGCAGCCACATGTGGTAGAAGAGGATCACGAGGCACTCCATGCGCGACGACCAACTTCTCCGGCTTTTCCCAAGTGAGGCCATCCCATAGCTGACCAGGTTTGATCACTGTCCCAAGAGGGGTGGCGACAACCGCTCTGCCCAAGGAGTTCTTCAACAAGTCCGTTGCCAAAGCCGTTTTGCTCACCATCATGGCGCGACGACGCCGTGCCAGGGCTTCCCCAAACTCAGTGGTCACGAACTCCTCCGTGTAGTTCCACCACCCCGACGCCTTGCACCACTCTTCAGCTTTCTCCCAGTTGGCCATGCAGGGGCCTTCCACCACCCCCAGATCAACCTCCTTGAGTGCTGCCCACTCGAGATAGTTGACCAACTGGTTCCCTTTCACATCACATCCGATGGTGGCCATTCCCAATTTCAGCTGACCACCGTCTGCGGCTGCAGCTCCACATGCTTTGGCCACCGACAAGAAGTCAAAAACGACTCTGCCTTGAGCAGCCCACTCCAGGACCTCCATCTTCTCCCAGTCCACACCAAAGGCCTTGTCGACAGACCGCCTCACTCGTTGCTCCTTCAGCTGCATGATCAGCTGGCGGTCAGCAGGATCCGCCCACGACAGGAAGCAAGGCCCAAACCTTGTGGTGTCCTGTAATGCCTGTTCGATAGGCTCCTGGATGTTCACCTCAATCCATCCCTTTCGGTCCAAATACTCAACGAACTCCTTCCTGGTGCATCTGGTGACAAAATCAGAGTCCACGTTGTGAAAGGTCCTCCACCAGCCTGCCACCACGGTGAAGCCATACCTCATCTCGCACATTGCCAGCACCCTGAGCAACAGCTGTCCTGCTCTGGACCCACTCTGCCTTTTGGTGATCCAAGAGCGAACCACCGTGTTGTCCCCGGCATAGATGACAACCTTGCCCTTCCAGCACGGGCCTCTGGTGACCGCAAAGGCGGTGAAAGCCAGCATCTCGCTGACATGAATTCGGATCTGCTCATCGTCTTTCTCCCCCTCAAGAGCGAGCTGTAGCCAAGGGCCCATGTCCTCTGACTTGAGCTGGGAGGCAAAACCTCCCGTCCAGTCGATGGCCCCCACTGTGGACGGTGTGGCGTCTGCTGACACGAAGACCGCATGCCTGTGTCCTCCAGGTAGACTCAGCCTCTCCCTGGGCTCCAGCAGCTCATCCAAGGTAGCACCGAACTGTGCCTCCCACATTTCCGGCCTGGCACACAACCACCGGCAGACCTCGAAGAGTGACCACAAGTCATCCCATGCCCTGACCACGGCCTGCTCCTCATTCTGGTAGCCCAACGTTCTCGGCCGCACCGGCATGGATCCATCTCCACAGGTCAGGAAGACGTCAGCCGCCTTGAGCTCATTCTTCAGACCCTTGACAACTACTGCCCAGCCAGTTGCGATTCCTCTGAACTGTTGTAGCTGCCTCAAGGTCAGGCATTTCGACTCCGCATCAAACGACGGGTGAGCCAGCAAATGCGCTCCTTTCTCAATGCGGCGCCCTGGCAAGCTGGCATGCTCAGTCCGAGTGTTGATGTTGAGCCCCCAGATCGTTTGCTCTTCCTTGTAGACGCCCTCGATCTGATTCTTCTCCGCGTTCACCGCATCGTTGCCCAACATCAACCTGACACCCTCGTCGTAACAACGTGCAGAAACCCAAGGTCGTAGTCCCACCATCGGCTCAACCAGGATGTTGTCGTCGACCAAGATCTTGCTGCAGAAACCCGCACGACCATCTCGACGTGAATGCTCGGGTCTGTGCGCACGGTGGAATTCTTCGGTAGCCCGGCCAAATGCCGTCCACTCACCCGGGGAGCCACTGAACCCAAAACTTGAGACCAGGTAGATCACGGTCATCTCCGCCCCCTCCTGTGTCTCAGGGCAGGTGGTCCGCTCCTGCTCCTCTTCGGCCATCATGTCTGCCCTCCAAGGAAGATCACCAGCAAAAAGATGAGCATCCTGCGGTGCCAGCCACAGCAACCTGAAAGCTCCCGCGATGTCCCTCTTGCAAATGAGAACCTCCACCCCTGGGTACCGGCTTTTGTGCCAAAGGACACGCCGAGCGATTTGCTGATGGGTGGGCTGCAACGCCGGAGGGTGCCACCACTTGCTGGTTCCCATGTTGACCTGACGTTGGTCATGCACCACCCGTTTGTCCGGGGCAATCGAGCGGTCTGGCAACATCTTGTCCACCGCTTCAAAAGGGGAAGAAATAGTGTTGCCCAACGCCTCATTGCCCTTCTTCACAACCAAAATCCGGTGTTTCTTGACGTCCTTGAAGATCTGCTTGTACACCTGGTCCAAATGAGCTTTGGCGTTAGGATGAAGGCCCGACTCCACTCGTTGGGAAGAGCCCGGATGCCGAGCCACCATGCCGTTCTCACTCACGCTCCTCAAGTACTCCAGCAGCAGTGGATGTATGATGCCCTCCAAGCTCTGGTCCCGCACACCTCTGAGGTTGTCCAAGCCTTTCTCCTTTCGCACCTCCCATAGAGCGCCAGCGGCTTCTTGGACTCCCCCGGCGGTGGCGAGGAGCTCATCCCCGCACTTCAAGACATTGGCCCAATCACTCTTTGTGCCGTTGCCCAGCTTGTTGACCATCTCCACGTACTGCCGGGCTTTCTCCATCACAGGGTTGTTGTCTCGACATCCCCCAGCGCGGCGTAGTGACCTTGACCTCTGAGAACCGTAGCTGGTCGAGGACGTCTCCGACTCAGACTCCTCTTCACCTTCTTCCTGGAAATCTTCCTCATCGTTCCCATTGTCATCCTCAGGGTCCCCTCCTTCAGGTCCTCCGTCATGGTCATCAGATCCCCAGAACTCGTCGTACCAAGGCAGGTTCCAGCCCTCAAACGCAAACATACTGTAGCCCACCCAATAGCCAAGGTCCGGGTTTCTCTCTCCACTGATCCTCCAATCGTCTTGGTAGTGACCGACAGTGAGTAGTTGGAACGGTCCTCGGCCATGGTACTTGCACACCGTCAACCTCTCGCTCCTCAAGTCCTCAGGTCCAAAGCCCTGCTCGTGACCAAACCCCGGGTAAGGAACAAAATACGTCCGCCGCGGCTCAACATGCATGACGACCAAGTGCCCTTCCCCTACTTGATAGAAATCTCTTCCATCTGGTAGGTGAACTCGATCTCCGTAGGTGTCGGCATGATCCATTCCAAAGGTCATGTCCAGCCGTGCCTGGTTTGGATCATCCTCCGTGCCATAGAGGTACGACTCGATCACCTCATCAAACTCATTGGCATCATTGAACTCATGCCACGAATACCGATCTTCCGCTGCCTGTGGCGTTGGGACTTCCTCCAGTCTCTTCAGCTCATCACCATCAGTTGCCACCATAGACTCGGAGGGCTCCAAAACCGCATCAACTGGCTGATAGCTTCTGGGTACAGGTCTCAGCAGGGTCCATGCTCCTCCCATCTCCTCCAGAGTCCCAATTGGCTGGCCCATCCTCGGAAGCTGTACTTCACCTTCACGCTGACCCGGCTCCTGAAACTGCCCTTCTGACACAGCTTCACACGCACTTGCAACCGCTGATGTTGCAGCTCCAGCTGCATTGAGACCAACTTCACCATGTTGTTCCTCAGGGATCGGCGTTGCTGCCGCTGCTACACTGGCCCCAACTTCACCATGTTCATCAAGGTCACAATCCTCTGCCCCAACTTCAGCATGCTCATCAAGGTCACAATCCTCTGTGCAGCACTCACCATCAGCTGCACTTGTAGGGCTGCTTTCTTCCATGCCACCAGCCTTGTCGCGATCACTTGGGATAGGCCTTTCCAAAGTGAAAAGACTCACCCCCCCCACCACCACATGAGCTCGCACCACATCGACGATGGTCTGGACAAACTGAGGGCAATAGACACCAGCTTCCGTGCACCGAGTGACTCGGCTGCCAGGGCGAGACCCTTTCAAGGCCACATGCTTGTGGCTCGAGCTGACTCCTGGGCAGCGTCGAGACAGCGCAGCTCGCACCGCTGCATTGCGGCGGAAGACCACCCGCGTGAGGTGCTGGTAGTAGGCATTCTCCTCATCAGGGGGGCCCAAACCAAATGCGCACATGCGGAACTCCACCCAGTCCACGTCAGAGCGAGCTAGTACCCGCTTCCAGCAAGGGAGATCCCACTGCTTCGGGTATCTGCCCGAGGCTCCTGAACTTTCAGCAAAGGGGAAGCCGTCATTGTCCAGCATGTCCTCGAAGTACTCGGCCGCAAACTCTGACAAAGTGTTGCCCGCCATCTCCTTGTCGGTGAGGGGTCGTCCCACGCCACCTTCTGGTTGCTGGAATGTGCGTGACCCTCCATTCTCCAGATTCCAATCACAATAACTGGTGCAAGGTGCTGCCACCCATCCGATGTTTTCAGGGCCACATCGTGCCCGATGGAGGTGGGCCTGACGGTTCTCCGGCAGCATCAGGTCATGTGCCTTCACATAGCCCGTCCGGGTATGTGGCTCCTCATAAACCTCAACCGGTGCCAGTGCTTTTCCACCCTGTCGTCTCCACTCGGCAGTCAGGGTAGCCTGACCTGCAAAGAGCTCTCTCAAAACCAGGCCTTCCTGGGAGGTGCCTCGGATAACCGTGGTCTCATCTGGGTCGTGAGAGCCAGCCACAGTAGCGACCGCCGCCAGATGGCTGTGTCGTCTCGGCTCCACCATGATGTCCCCCGCCTTGCGCCCTGGTCGGCAATGTCTGCAAGACAGCTTGCCAGGAGCAGAAACTACCTGATCATGTCGAGCATGCCAAAAGAAATTGAAGCCCAAGACTGGCGTCATTGTGACGTCTTCTGCATCCAACCAGGCATCAAGGTCCAAATTGTCCGGCGGTTGGGCGTACACCATGTGGCCCTTCCAGATGAGTGCACACATAGTCCACTGCTGAGGTTTCCATGCCCCTCCAATGATGGTCTCCACCAACAAGCGACCTCGCACATCAGCTCGTAGCACCACCACACGGGCCTCGTCCAGCGCTGCCACAGGGAAAACTGCAAAGGAACGAAAATCTCGCTCATGATGTGGGTGGACTATGTCATGTGTGTAGACCCGCAGTTCGTGCTCTACCGGTGTGACAAACTCCCCGGCGACACCCATCTGGGAGTTGGCCTCCAAAGCCAACCTGGTCTGCTCCTTCCTCAACGAAAGTGCCTCCTCGTTGACCTCATCCAAGGTTGGTCGCCGTGCGAGGCGTCTCGCCAGAATTCCAGCAGCCATAGTTTTCGTCACACACTGCCTTCTCTCCTCTTGGGGCTCCACCATTCCCAGCATTGACGCCATTTCCTCGTCCATCACCACATCCTCAAGGTAGTCCCACGTTCTCCAGGCGTTGCCATCAAGTTCAAAACCTCCTTGCCCCGGCTCTCCTGGGGCCCACAAGGTGTCCTTCACCACCAAACGCGGAGCTTCACCTGCCTTCTGTCGGGGGGGAGCCTTCTCCATGTAGGCTGCCGCTTCCGCTGCAAGGTCCGATGGTCCATACATCTCCATCTCCTCCAGCAGGTCCTCCAACCCGATAGCCGGCTCTTTGGCGACTCTGGTTGCCGCCCATGCAAACAGATCATCAGACGCTTCGTTGAGGGCGGTAAGAACAGGCCCATCATGCAGCTCCCGCGCCCTTTTCACAAGCTCCACAGCTTCGCTGGGTGCATCCTCATCTCCTCCATGAAATGGTCGTTCTTGATGTGGTTCTGGAACTCCCCAATAGGTATCGGGCTGCTGCACCAGCTCTTTGATGTCCTCCTGGCGCGTGTAGTCCACTGCTTCAAACTCCACTGGCACGTCCCAGAAACGGACTCGCGGCTCTCGCTGCCCTCCAGCTTTTCCGGTGCCGACCTCCTCAGCAACAGGGTTCTCCCCTTCTCCGGCCTTCCGTTTTGGTTTGGACATTTTCTCTGCCTTGTCCGCCTGGAGGGAGGCTCTGATCTCCTTGATCTTCTGCTCCACCGTCTCCTTGTTCTCCGCCTTCATCCTCTTCAGGCCCCCCCTTTTTAGGAGTTGCATGCGAACACAGGCATCCAGCTGCTCGAAGGAGCCCTTCAGTGGTTCATGCGATCTCTGACAACTTGAGTTTGCACAGCCCTGGTGGGTCAGATGGGACCAGCACAGCAACGTTCCATGTCTATCCACGGGAGCCCTATCTCTGGCCCTGTTCACCTCTTCCGCTGTCAGCTTCGGTCCCAGCAATGGCTTTCCTCCTTTCTCAGGGGTCTGCCCGGCGGCCACAGGAGAAGTGCCCCCGGCAGGGTGTCCTCGATCTCGTCGACCTCCATCCCAAGTGAGGCGCCATAGAGCTCGTTCCTGGCGCCGCTCGATGCGGGGCTCCAGCTCGCTCTTGAACCAACCCTCTGGATTCTTGATGTCAAAGGTGTTGGGCAACTTGAGCCACGCCTGGCCATCCGGCCCGGGCAAGAGGGCGTAGAACCTCAACTCCTGCAGGCTCAAGCTTTCCCTCTTAGCCATCTTCTTGATGTCCCGAATGAGCTCCTTGATCTCCTCTAGGAATCTCCAATGCAGCTCTTCCCAGGCGTCCATGACGATGGTCAAAGGCCACTTGTGAGGGCAATCTTGATGCCAACCCGCCAGGGTGTCAGCGGCGTGCTCCCTCACGTCTCTCCATTCTTCCCCATACAGAAGCCTCCACACCTCATTCTGGCGCTTCACACGGGCTGTCCAATCCTCCAGCTTGGTCGGAGAAGCTGGCCGTTGCTCCACAGCGCCCTTGGTGTTCTTCTCCATCGCGAAGGCATCCAGCTCTGCATCGGCGTACTGGATGAAATCTGCTGCACCAAGACAGTATTTCTCCTGAGAGCCCCAAAACGGTCCAGCCAATCCCACCGCCAATCGCGTTGTCATTCTTTGCCTGAATCCCATGGCTCTCAACTTGGTAGCAGCACCCACCTGAGCAGAAAGAAGACCATTGGCCAGCCCCGATCCAACTTCCCCAGGACAAACTGATACCGTGTACTGGTCACAGGCCCTCATGATGAAAACCATCTCCTCTGACAAGCGGTTCAGGCCTTTGACCGTACCTTGAGGGTGTGTGGTATGCTCGTGTTGAGCTTTGACCAGTGATGCCAACTCCGCCGTCTGAGACTGAATCGCCTGGGCCAAAGCGGCCATGGAATCGGTTCCAGGGGTCACTGCAGCTGCTCCAGCCCTCCTATCTCCTTTGCCAAAAATGGTAGGTGGCCCAATGGTCAAGGGCGGTCCAGCTTTCTCAACCACCTGTGGGGGAGTTTCCGCCAGCCCTGGGGGTGTGGACAACTTTGACTGAGCTTCCGATGCAACCAGACTCCAGGACCTTGACCTGCAACTGGTGTCTGGTGAGTCATGCACAACACCGTCATCGTCCTCAAAGTCAGCCCGCCACTTCGTGAGGAACTTGGTGAGCCCTTTCTGACCTCGTCCTTGTTCAGTCACTCCAAGCCCATGCAAAACTCTGCTAAGCTCCCGAAAGCCAATGCCCTTCTCCTCTGCCATGGTCCTTCGGACTTGGTCCTCGGCGAGGCCGATGTCCTTGCCCTGGGTGTATCTTTCCAGATACTCCTCTAACCAGTTTCGGTGGTCTCCGCCATCCGGTGAGTCAAGCATTCCCAGCCTAGCCAGGGTGCGGTGCACAGACGACTTGGGCGTCACTCCAGGAGATCGTGAAGCCAATCTCTTGCGTCGTGCCTGAGATGTCTCCGGGTCCTTGTGCTCCCTCTCCTTGGGCAAGTTCTCCTTCAGGTCTCGGATCTCATCCAGCAGCTGCTGATAAGCGGGCCCAGAACTTTCCCCCGAGGTTGGCGCTCCATCTGCGTCAGTCTCCACCGGCTCCTCACCATCACCTCGCGCTCGACGTTCTCTAGACCGTGACCTCGAACGCCGTGATGTAGTCCCTGGTTCATGATGCCAGCAAACATGAAGACCTGTTGATGTTGGCTTTCCCAGGCGGCGACGCTCTGTTTGGCCACACTTCAAGGTGTATCGCTGTGCAAGATACTTGCTGGCGTGTGTCATGCAGAGGTTCCCTGTGCTGCCCATGTGAAACTCGTCCTCCACCAGCAAAGGGACCTGCTCAGTTCCTGGGGAGGTACATGGATTAACACACAACTGCACGTCCCCTTCCGATGTCGCCCATCTGATCCGATGAGCGCTGCAGGCACTCACCTCCGTCTCTGACTCTGAACCGAAGTCTGCCATACGATGTCGAACCGCCTGTGAACCCTTCCAGGCCCAGCTCCATAGCAAACCCCCTGCTTCCCGGGCTCCTTGCGCTGCAACTGCAAGCTCGAACTTCTCCGGGTCGTACTTCTTGGCCAGCCCGTAGGTCTTGAAGTGTTGTCCATCCTCTGGGCAACTCTCATTCCGACAAAGATGAACCTTGTCGCACCCTTGTAGGTCTCGCACCAACGAAGCCGTGCCCCTCATAGTGTCCGGCTCGATGCCCACATAGAGTCCACTGGAACGAATGGTCTGGTTGTCACTGCTGAGCTTGAAAACTGCCACGTCTCCTGATCTCTTAAGCACCACCCATTTCTCGTGTGATGCCGTGTGCTTGAACTTCCTAAGCTCCGAAGTCTCTGGCACATTCCCAGTTCCGGGCCCATAGTACTCTGCATCCACGGCCTCCGGAGTACCACCACAAAAACGTTGTACGTGGTACATGACTTTGCCCACCACTCGGACTGTCTTCCGCAAAATCCAAACGATGGTCATCACAACGGCTATCACCAAGGAAACTATAGGCCAGCAAATCGCCCAAACGTAGTGTGCCAAAATGCAAAGCCCGACCACGATGCAAAACTGGATGAGACGTCGGCATCCATTCCTCACATCTCCCCATGCTGTGCCGAAAAGGCCCCAGCCTGCCAAGCCGATCAGGCCATCAAAAACCGACCAAAGACCTGCATCCCAGGAAACTCCGCCCCAGCTAAAGATGGAATTCCTCGCATCCTCGGCCGCAGTCTCCATGCTCTCCAGGTAGGACACGACCAGGGGCGATTGCCCACGAGCCCACGCCCTCCATGGTCCATCCGGGGGAGCCGTGCTCTCATTACGAGGGCCCCACCAACCGGAGGTCCCGGAGCACAGAAGAAGCAGCGCCAGCAACCTGGACATGGCAGCCGCTACCCAACTGAGCAAACCGGGTTTCGTCTTGAGCCCCAGTCGCAGCCATCCTTCAGTTGCCTAAAAGTCACACTTAGTGCTAAGTTCCAATTAACAACAAATTCCATTAGTACCATATGCCCATTGTATCATTAATGAGAGACCCATTTTACCAAATCCAACAGACCCCCGGAGCATACTGGTTTATGAAAGGATTGCCTTCATTTGAGGTGTTGGAGAGACTTGGGGTCTGCTCAATGTCGGTATGTTCAAATGACCTTAGAACTTCCCATCCATGGACTAAGTATGATAACGGTCATGATCAATATTCCAACATACTCCCCATACAATCCCGTAATATCTCACGAATTTTGGACCCTGGATTCATTTTCTGAATCCCCGCAATCGTGTGAAAGTCGCCAAGCGTGGTACAGTCGAAGCTGAGCCGCTGCCAGGAGCTCCCTGAGGATATGATATTTATCCTGGACGATTGGGGATTGTTCCAACAAATTTAACGGTGGTTTAAACCAAGCAAAATAATTGTTGAGGAATGTTGAGGATATGATAGGAATATAATCCATGGTTGGGGATAGTCTGGTGATACAATGGGATGTACAATTGGGATATATGACCATCAATTTGTCATAGGTGTGTCTGAACATGGGGCCCAAAAAGTCCGACTTGCGAATTACGGACAATGATGATTCATCCTTGGAATTGGGGACATTTTCAGACAAATCCATATATTCCCTAGTTGGGGCTATCTCCTTTCATGGGAGATATAATCTGTATATGGCTAATAGAAGGTTAGTTGTCAAACTTGTAATGGGGAAGATGTTGGTAGTGATGGGGAAGATTACGGTGATGGTGATAGAAAGCTACTCTAAACTTTTTTGTCATATCATGGGCATATTGTGGTCACTGCCCAGTAAATCAGTGGGGAATACTTTTGGTTCCTTCAGCCAATCCGGATAGATTGAGATCGTTCTTGGACGTAAAGCTAAGCCCCACCAACCAAGCGTGTTACCCTCCGGAAATCAAACATAGCAATTGGAAATCCACCATTCATAAATGACTTTCCCTTAAACCTCTATTTATCGGGGGATTTCCCATTGCACCTTTGATTCCCAGAGGGTAATGTACAGTACTTAGCAGACTGAAATGAACATGCCTATTCCGTCCATGAGACCGACTCCTGGTTCTGCCGTTCGTGGAGCAAACCTCCAGAAAGATACGTAGCTGTTGAATTTTGTGAAGGATTGTATGAAGATTTTGAACAGCTAGGCCTCATTCGTGCCTTTTGACTCCAGACTTGAGCCATAGCAACTTTATTCGGCCATGAAATGGTGCCCAACATGGCCTGGAACCGTTCCCCAGGTCAGAAACCCGAGGACTTGGCCTGGAACTTGGTCCGTGTTTTCACACCTTGGACAGTGAGTCTTTCGACTGTAAGACATGGACATGGGATTGAAAGATGATACCTGGAGATTTGGGAATATATAATATATATAATATAATATATATATAATATAATATATATATATAATATAATATATATATATAATATAATATATATGTAATTTAATATATATAATATAATATATATATGTATGTATATATCAGAAAACATTTTGCCACGTAGATTCAGAGCATTGCTCACAGTTATCACCAAATACATGAGCAGATTTGGGAAGATTAAAGATTACCAAGACTTGACCAATAGATGAAACATTTGACAATTATATACACCTACCTCTTCGTATCACTTGAGATCATTGCCAGGATGGTCCAAAGAAAACTCTGGTTTCAAATTGGTCCGCCTTCCTGTAGTTTCCAAAGGCGCTGATGTTGTTTTGCGGAGAAGTGACGCTATTTTTTCCTTCCATGTTTCTGTTTGCCTTGTTTTATGGTTTCACTTTGAAATTGGTCATAGAACTTTGCAACTTTGTGGAATTTCTGTAGTTCTGCTGCCGGGGATTTGACCCTGGTTCGATGTACTGCACCTCCAAGAATGACAGGGGTTTGAGTAACACCAATGCGAAGTTGGACGTTGAACATGGATAGGAAACAACTTTACAACATGGATAGGTGCGTTGATGCAAAGTGGGCTTGACCTATGCTTGTTCTCAGCAAGTGGGCACCCGAAAGAATCAATGAATGCAGACCAATATAGTTGAGTTAGAGGGGAAACATGCGTGTTAGGGATACCCCGCATCTACGTCCCGTACACCAGTTGTTGTGTGTTCATGAAGCCTACCAATGTTTGCCCCATCGCCAGATTCTGCTTCGCAAGACGCTTCCACTTTTCAGGACAACTTCCTGAGTGTGTGGTGCCTGGTTTAACCAGTGAGGCTAGATAGCAAAATTCGATAGTCCTGAAACCATGTTTCTTTTTGTAATGGATAGTTCCCAACAGCGATAGTGTTGGGTTTCGATCTGTGGGGCCGGGGAGTGGTGCCACGAAAATGCACGCTTCGAAAAATCGGAACAGTCCTGGAACCTTGCTGGAACCTTGCTGTAACCTTCCTGGAACCTTCCTGAAACCTTGCTGGAACCTTGCTGGAACCTTGCTGGAACCTTGCTGGAACCTTGCTGGAACCTTGCTGGAACCTTGCTGGAGCCTTCCTGGAACCTTGCTGGAGCCTTCCTGGAACCTTGCTGATTCCTGGAACCTTCCTGAAACCTTGCTGGAACCTTGCTGGAACCTTGCTGGAACCTTGCTGAAACCTTGCTGGAACCTTGCTGGAACCTTCCTGGAACCTTGCTGGAACCTTGCTGGAACCTTGCTGGAACCTTGCTGGAAGCTTGCTTGCAACCTTGCTGGAACCTTGCAGGAACCTTCCTGGAACCCTTGCTGGAACCTTGCTTGGAACCTTGCTGGAACCTTGCTGGAAGCTTGCTTGCAACCTTGCTGGAACCTTGCAGGAACCTTCCTGGAACCCTTGCTGGAACCTTGCTTGGAACCTTGCTGGAACATTTGTGGATCTTTGCTGGAACCTTGCTGGAACCTTGCCGGAACCTGCTGGCACCTTGCTTGCAACCTTGCTTGAGAGTGGAGACCAGCTTGTGCAGACCACTTTTTGACTCTTGGCTGACAATGAAGACAAAGTGTGCACCCTGCGTACAATGGTGCAGAATGGCTTTGAATAGGGTTGTGAACAAGCAGTATATATCAGAACTCCAACTGAACATGCTCTGATGATTTTTGGCTTCATTTCCCTCAGTACGGAAAATCTTTTGGAAATGCTAGCTACCAAAGTCCTGAACCTCTCCTACTCCTTGAGCCATTTTCCCTCCATGCGATGGGAACATGTGCATTTTAGATCATTTTAGCGTATTTCAGCATCCAAATGAAAAGGAACTGTCACCTGCCCGCGACACTAAGTAAGTATATGTTGAAGTATATATATATATACACTCTCAAGTTCACTGTCGAGGTAGTTCTTGGCGTTGTGCTGCACCATGCCGACGCCGTGGACCCAATTTCCATGCCGGTGCTGGAAAGCGACCTTTGGCCATATGGCGCCCATTGGCATCCTTTGACAGTGTCTCAAAGAAGGCATTTTTTCAGATGTTCTATGGTATTCTTGTAGCTTCAATTCGCTCAGAAACAAAATGCTTCCACTTGCCGTGCGAAAGCAAGGTCGACGCTTTGTGACCTCGCGAAGTTTGCACGCAGAGGCTACATGACGTCGAAGTCTTTTCAGGTCCTTTCAGGTCTTGTCGCGGTATGAGATGGTGTGATGATTTTGCACGTTCTCGTCAGAGTGCAAGGCTTGGAAGATTTGTCAGGATGACGCTAGAATCGCACTGGCTACTCAGCGGCTACTCCTAGCAAGGCACGGAAATTGTCCCAACAACCCCTTGTGCCCTTGTGTTGGGAGATGAAGTTGCAGGGTGTGTTTCTTTCTTGAATCCCTGGAGGTTGCAGAGATCGAAAAGCTGCTGACTTAGGTGCACATGTTCATTGCAAGTAGGCAAACATGTTGATAGTTAAAAGACAACAACAATTCAAACATGATGAAAGGAGAGGAGTAGGGATCCTTAGAGCAAAGAATGCAGTGAGACATTGTGAGATCATGAGAATGTCATTCGACATCTTGCGTGCCAAGGCCTGATGTGTCTGAGTTCCATCAGGAGTCCCCGGAAAAGGCCTGAGTTTCAATGGAATGTCAGGGAAAGCGTGAAAAAGCTAACTCTGCTGGTACTTTTGACATGTATTGAAGTGTGTTGAACTTTATGATACTTTATTTGCATGTCGTGGCATTGCTTGGAGTGACATGTTCGCCTATGTCCGAAGTCTTGTTTCTGATGAGTTCTTGTCTCTGTTTAAGCCATATTAGTACGTCGTTACACATTGTTGGAACGGAACTGCAATGTCGACATCAATGGCCATTCCAGGATCCTAAATTGGAGGTACCTACCATATATAAGGCCTATATAAGGCCTATGTAAGGGAATATCACCACAAAATATGGCCTTATATGGTACAGTACCTCCAATTTAGGATCCTGGAATTCCCATTGACGACATGGTGTTCCGACTTGGTTTGCTTCTTGCCTCCATAGGCGGCATCGGAAGGCCCGTGGCAAATTGTCATGGCCTCAACCTTGCTGGAGACTGACGGTGTAATATGAAATTGAAATGTTTCTGACACAGTGTCCATGAGTATTTTCATGCTTTCACAATTTTTTGTGCCGAGGCACAGGCTGCTTTATACGGTTTGCTTGATGCCTTTGAGGCGGACAAGTTTCATGCCGGTTTGACGGTAAATGAGCGTGACTTTGAGACGGGAATGCGAAGTAATGCAAAGCTAGACATGATGCAGTGTGATTCGATTTTTCTTTTCCTATCAAGTTGTCATCACATTCAAAGGTAAGCAGTAGATGGTTAGACCCTCCGTTTGAGTTGCAGTGTTTACCAGACCGGCAAATGGATGTAACTGGTGGCGGCAATGAAGTCCTGCACCAAGTGTATGTGCTGGTTGAAAGATATTTGGGTAGTAAGGAAATGTTGATCAAGAGCGGAATCAAATGGTTTCTTCATGTTTCTTCCCAATTCCATGATGTCGTGATGTTTAATGTTCACTGGTTTATATCAATCACCTGCCTTGATTGGTCTGACTGGGACCATGTGAATCACATAGCTTGGTCCTAGAGATTCATGTTCTTAAAAGCCAGTTTGGGTTCTTGGTCCTAGAGATTCAATGTATCTGCCTCTGGAGGCGCGGTGCATCACATTGTCACGTGGTGTCATTGCTGTGTGTTGCGCAGAACTTATCTTTCAGTAGCCACTCTCAGTAGACTCAGTAGACTCTCTCAGTAAGCTCAGTAGATCTCAGTAGCCTGTCTTGGCCTGACCTTTGCCTCTAAAACGCAAAACAGTCGAATATGTCAGAACAAGTGAGGTTCTATGAAAGTTTGCAATGAAATTCATTCAGGACTTTTGATGAGCTTCTGAATAATAATATATTATATGTTTTAATCATCGGATGGAATGGGGTTCTAGATTTTGAGTCAACCATTTTTTGGAGGAGGTCCCCATTCTTGGAGACACCCAGATGCATCAGATGGAAAACACCCCCAGCCCCCCGAATTGCGTAGTTGCAAACTTGGTCAGAGGCATCCAAAGCGGTTTGTACAGGAGTCTTGCTACTGTGGTAAACCCAAGCAGCCTTTACTTGCCGTAGTTCATACCACCCATGTCAGATCATCGAGGAAACCATGACGGGAGTGCATTGGCGCCGCCCCCTGACATGTAGGACACTCTTGAAGGACATTGCAAGTTCACAGCCAGAAGGATTGTGCTACTTGGCGTAGTTGTGGGCGATTGAGGGTTGGACCATGTGATATAATTTTCTAGAACCCCATTGGGCCCATTGGGAAGGAGTTGGCGTTGAGATGCGAGTCGTCCGCGTCACATTCCTATCCCTTTAAGGGATGCCGCTATGGCTTTGTACCCCCAAATAGGGCGGTTGATTGCACCATGTGGACCAAGCTACATGCTTCCATGACTGTCCTGCCTTGAAAGATTTGTTTTTTTTTCGATTTTCCCCCTAAATGGGATGGTGATCACCTAACAGTGCTTGTGATGTTACTTGGATGCTGGTCTTCGGCAGTTGATTGCCGTGCCACTTATTGGCCATGCAACTACTGGGAGCACGGTGCATAGACGGCTGTGGCGTTTTGTGATCTTCAATGTACTTTGGCAGTATTTCAAGCACACCGTTACAATGGGTTTCACATGCATTTCATTTTTTGGGCTTTGACAGTGGTAATTCCATGCTAAAGTTGCAACACATGTAGTTTTCCCACAGTGAGGTGTTAATTTTTGGCGTTTTTTGATTTGACGTAACTACTTCGGTGCCGCATGAGTTTTGTCCTCATGGCGTGTCTCAGAGAAGTTCTTCGAGCGAAGCTAGAAATTTCTTGGGCGTGAGTACATAAGAACATGATGTAGCGTAGCATACATCTTACGTATTTTAAATGAAAAAAACATGTTTCGGAAAAACATACTAAGTGGCTAATGGTGCGTAGAAAAACCACGAAACACCGAAACCCAACCCACACCACCGAACCTATATAAAGATATGCTGGCATGACGCATCTATGGAGCATGACGCTATTATCCCCACCCCACCCCACCACCCCAACAAGTGCCGCATCTGTACGTTCTGCAAGAGAACGTGCACTAAAGCAGCATGCGGGTGTGAGCGCAGAGCACATGACGTTATTATCCCCACCCCCCCACCCCAACAAGTGCCGCATCTGTTGTACTGCAAGAGAGCGTGCACTAGGACAGCATGCGTGTGTGAACGCAGAGCACAAGACGATCCCCACCCCACCTCACCCCAACCCCAAGAAGTGGAAAAAAACTACAAAAACACACTGAGTAAAGCTTGGTTGGAGTGATCATGTAAATTATCTGAGCACAAAAAAGGGCTTGACTGTGACGAACATGTTTGGAAAATTGCTTGTGCCAGCAGAGAAAAATGGAATGAATCGGCGAAGTGGGTACTTGTAGGTGATGAGGAATGACAAAAGCAATGTTGGGTATAACTCATCGGTTTGTGGGATATCGACACGTGGCAAATATCGAAGACGGGCAGCTGCGATTCAAGTTGTGTCCCAGAGTCAGGAGCCAGTTCTGGAGTTTAAGCGGTGATGTGAGCGTTTTGACCTGCGCCTCCTTACAAGCACTGTTGCACATGGCTTGATGTGTGCTTTGTTTTGAAGCAATGTTGTGCGGCATGATGTGAACAATTTGATCTTCATCGTGGACAAGGTCTTCACGACGTTCTACATAACTGTACCAAACCAAGGTTCACCCAATCCAAGTTGCATTGCGTACAAACAACACTGCACTGTTTACATGAGTAATCGTAGATACCCTGCAACAACAGCAAAAACTCTCGGGTGTATACCTAATTCCCAACAATTTACCTGATTGATCCTGACTGTTTATCTGTTTATCTATGTATCTATGTATGTATCTACCGACCTACCTAGCTTTCTAGCTAAGCTAGCTAGCTAGCTAGCTACCTACCTACCTGGCTACCTGTCTATTTATTTGTTTCTTCTCAGTTCATTTATTCATTTGTTCTTTGGTTCATTCGTTCATTGATTCATTGATTCATGGGTTCATGGATTGATTGATTGATTGATTGATTGATTGATTAATTGATTCATGGGTTCATGGATTCATTGATTGATTGATTGATTGATTGATTCGTTCATTCAATCATTCATTCAACCATTCATTCATTGATTCATTCATTCACTGATTGATTGGTTGATTCACTGATTGTTGATTGGTTGATTGGTTGATTGGTTGATTGGTTGATTGGTTGATTGGTTGATTGGTTCATTCATTCATGCATTCGTTCATTCGTTCATTCGTTCATTCGTTCATTTATTCGTTCATTTATTCGTTCATTCGTTCATTCGTTCATTCGTTCATTCGTTCATTCGTTCATTCGTTCCTTCCTTCATTCGTTCATTCGTTCTTTCGTTCTTTCGTTCATTGGTTCATTCGATCATTCGTTCCTTCATTCGTTCATTCGTTCATTCGTTCATTCGTTCCTTCCTTCATTCGTTCATTTTTTGATTCGTTAATTTTTTATTCGTTCATTCGTTCCTTCGTTCGCTCGTTCCGTCGTTCCTTCGTTTATTCGTTCTTTCATTCATTTATTCATGCATTCATTTTTCTATCTACCTGTCTATCTGTCTATCTGTCTATCTACCTATCTACCTATCTACCTACCTATCTATCTAGCTATCTAGCTATCTAGCTATCTAGCTATCTAGCTATCTAGCTATCTAGCTATCTAGCTATCTAGCTATCTAGCTATCTAGCTATCTAGCTATCTAGCTATCTAGCTATCTA
>Ga0126342_10007452_pt1 | contig 19541 bp, 15 predicted proteins | sample Cyp1metagenome_FD_92528 | JGI IMG/M metagenome (GOLD analysis project Ga0126342, IMG submission 92528) | Coral microbial communities from Lord Howe Island, Old Settlement Bay, Australia - Cyphastrea 1 metagenome | ecosystem: Host-associated > Invertebrates > Cnidaria > Coral ... | reverse complement strand
CTTCCTTCCATCCAACACATCTCCGTCGACCACTCAGTCTCGCTCCCCCGCGGCGAGTGCAACTAAACGAGAACCCAAGCATCGGAGATGCTTTTGGGAACAAGATGTCTTGATATGGTGTTCCAAAAATAAAGCCCCAGTTTACCATGATATTCCCATCGTATCCCCGTTATATCTGGATAATTCTAACCTGAAGGCCACACCACGGGGTGGAAAACACCCCAATCCCAACCATCATTCCAGTGACGTCGAATTATCATGATATTCATTGACATTCCGCGCCATATTATACCATATTGTACCATCATTTTTGCTGGTCAACCCCCGATTTTTGATTCTTAAATTACCACTAAATATCGCTACATCATCATTTCTGTTGGTCAAATATGGTCAAGACTCCCACTTTTATCTTTTTCATGGTGTCCCAAAAATTATATCCGATCAAACTCCCAGTTTCCCATGACATTCCCATTAGAAGTCATTAAAGTCATTATATCCCCATGGAATTGCCCTTGAAATCCCCTCATCCCATGCGGCCCATGGCACCGACAGAAAGCGCGCGGCCGTCCCGGCGTTAGCCACGAAGGGCTCCAGTGGAGCGGCTTCGGTGCCGCCCTTGGGAAGCTGACCATTGCATCCTGCTGGGGATCAAGTGGTCATGTAACGGGGGATTATTGGAAGGCTTATTGGAAGTAACTATATAACAAGATTAACAAGTAACTGTTTGGGGATTAAGATGGATTAAGACTTGAGAGTAGGATAGAGGGCTTAGTTGGGAATAAACTTGGCATTGGGCATAATTTTTGGAGGATTTGGAAGGAACCTTGGGATAATAAGGGGGTTAGTCACTAAACCCTCGGATAGCTCCAGTGGAGGCGGCAGTCCTTGGATGGTGATGATGCGGTTGGCATCCAGCTCAGGGTCCACGGCCACATCCACCTCGATGCCTAAGCCTTGGTTGATCTCAGTTGATCACCTACAAGTTATCATGATCATCATATCAGAAACACACACGCACACACACACACACATTTATATATATATAGTAATATATATATATACTATGAGGATATATGATATGCCATTAAAATAGCCAATGTTGTTGCTGGTTGTTGGAGGCAGACATCCCCGAGCCAGCCGTGCCAACAAGGCACGTTTCATGCACTCCACCATGGCCTCCGTGTCTTCGCTCCACAGGGCGCCTTTCAAAATTACTTCTCCTTTGCCCAGCGCCGCCAGCACGATGGCCTGATGCGCACCACGGCCATGACAAGGTCAGGATGCCGCGGATTTCTGGCTTTGGTGAGAAATGTATAGACATGGATAGAAATGGAAGAAAGATGAAGAAAGGAACCAACTGTCTTGCCAATGAACTTGTTTCTGAGGTAGTTCTGTTGCACCGCTGTGTTTTCACATTTTTTGGGGGGGCAGTTCGAATGAATGGGCATCCGATGACATCGCATCACGTAAACGTAACAGCGCACTGGCAAATGCACCGTGTCGCACACTTGTGTCTACAGCTTGTTGCCACAGTTGCGTCGGTTTTTGCCCAAGATATCTGAACTGACACTGTACCCAATTGCATGTTATTCATGGGCATGCACATGTCATATGGCTTTGCCCAAACAAACAATTATAGTAGTTAGATGGGGTACCCCTAAATCCAGTGGATGATCGTCATTTTCCGAATACAATAGCCTGATTGATCAGAATTGTGGGTTGATCCCCCATTTGCAAACCGATGTGCTTCTTCATGAATTGTCATGCCAAGCCGCGCGGTTTGTAATGCCTCAGTGCACCGTCGCAGCATCTCATACCCATCATACCCTCTCCACCCTCTTCATCCTGGATGCAAAATGATCTTAGAAACACCCCCGTTCAAAACAGAGTAAGAATGGGGAAGAGTGATGAAGCAATATGAAACATCTGAAGTGACAGTGGTAAATATCGGAATCCCACAAATGGGATTTCGATCCAAAACTGTCCATTGTGTTTTCTCATGTTTTCTCATGCGTTTTGTTCATGCTGTTTTGCTCAAATCATCAACCAAAAAAAGAAGAGAAAACACTGGGAAAGATCCATGTATCATCTTCAAATCATCAACCCAGTCTTTTCAAATCATCCCAAAACACTGGAAAAAATATGAAAAAATCCCTAAGCACTGCCCATGCTGCTCTTGGATCCCGGCACCATGATCTCGGCCTTTTTCCATTGGAAGCTCCGCAGCTGTTCCTTTGACAACGGCACGATCTCGATCAGCTCCGGCAGCGGCATGTCCGCCCCAAAATTGCCCCCGGGGGGCCAGAAAGCTGAGTCAAAAGCTGCAGAAACCCGCAGCTTGAGAACTGGAACACAGAACTCGAGGATTTGCTGATATGTGATATGGACTTTTATAGGTTGACAATGGTTGACATTATATTTACGTATACGTATATTATATGTATATATATATATATATATATGTGTGTGTGTATATGTGTATATAATTTTAGATAAATCACATAGTTCATATGCGATGATATGTAGTATGTATGTTAATGTTACTTGCCTCCTAGTTTCCAGGATTCCAATTCTATTTGGGCGTAATGCCCACTTCAAATATACAGTTGCCAATACGATATCTTTTGGAGATTTGCTGAATTTATGGGGTCCCAATTTGTGCATGGGATGATGTGCTCGCACCCACAGATGTTCATGTCTTTGTTCCTGCATTCAACCATTGGTATGTGTGCTGGCTCAATACTCGTTGCTTGCTGGTTAGATTCACCAACTTTGAGTTGCGGAACCGACCACCAAAAATCACCTGGATGCTTCTGAAAATAGTGCTTTTCTGCATTTATGGCCATATTATGGCCATTTATGTCACCGGGAATATCATTACTAAATAACTGAACTGGACGATTTCCTATTCTTGCACTGTGAATAACGATGGTTTCGACAGTTCTGACTGTGAAATTTTGGGCAAGGCCTCCATTTTTCGAAGATGGGCAAGACCACCCCAGTCCAGGCTCCACCAGGCTCCACCAGGCACCCCGGCCACATTGGCCGATGCCTCCAGCGGCCTTCGCAGCAGCTGCGTCAACGGTTCCCGTGGCCGCGCCGCAGGCTCTGCGCCACGGAGGAAGGCAGACAAGGCCAGCAATGACCCTTGGGCGATGCTTTTTGAAGGTGACTTTCAGCCGCTTTCGGCCGGTACATTTGGGAATTCATCAGCATAAATGATCCAAAATGATTCAAAATGATCCAAGACTTGCATATCTTGCACCAGCGGCAGAAATGGCAATTTAACCAGCAAAATAACGCTTGTACAGGCAAGTAGCGGCTGACGCCGTCGCCCATGTCCTGGCAAAGGTCTTGAAATAGTTTGAAATGAAAATCCAAGGAACCGCGCTTCCAAAATAGCCGTATGAGTCTATAGTATCTATCGGTCTATTCCCCTCTATCGGTCTATTCCTCTCTATCTGTCTATCTCTATGTCTATATCTACCCCTCACAGGGGATGATGTTGGGGTGTCGAGCTAGAAAGGGCCCAAAATTCTCGTCTTAGTTTTGACATGCAAGCGCGGGCTGCGAGTGTAATTAACTGTTTCGAATGATTAAGATATTCAACCATGTTCAACCCTCCAAAAATAAACCGTTCCTTTGTGTTGGTGCTATTTGATTTTATTCGAGTCGTGTTGCCAAATGCTGCCTACAGTACGATCAAAATGCATCAAGAAGCTGATCACCAGGGTGCCAGCTGCCTCAGCTGGGTGTGGCCTGCTTTTGGCTCTCAAACTATCGAAGATGGAACCTGATGGAACCATACCGACCATACCATAATAATCATCCATAATCTGGTACTGCTATGGATTATAATTATGGTATGGATGATAATTATGGTATATGATAATTATGGTATAGCTATTATCATCCATTATCTCCCCAACATTGTTGGCTCTCAACTAACAGCCTGGTTTCCATGTCCGGATCATTGTCGCTCCTCACCGTCCCACGATGCCAGGTCGACCAAGCTCAACACGCAGGGCCTGCAGGACAGAGAGAGTTCGAAACCCCAAAAGGAAATACAAACAAAACACTGAATGATTATGGATGATGATTATGGATGATTATGGATGATGGTTGATGATCAATTTCCATAAAATAAATGGGAAGACCCATGAAGACCCCTATTTTGCAGCGTCGAATTGTTAAATTCCGGGATATGTCTGGCACTTTGTGCAACTAGACTCCACTGAAAACAATGGAACCCAAAGGCCATTCCAACCTGTCCAACCCCACCTTTGGGGGTGCCATCTTGGTCTCTACCGGATGCTCTACAGTCTCTACAGGAAACCATGGTTTTCCCCAGTGAGGAATCCACGCCTTGACTCATTGCGACTTCGAGACTCCATGTGGATGAGGAAAATGGTATGAGACCTACGCAGGAGCGCCAACCGAACCTCCCAGAGACATCCAGATTGGTTAACCCCTTCGCCCTCACATGAAATATATCAATTTACATTAAATGCCATCCATGAAAATCCTGCTTTAGTATTGGAACAATTCATTTGTTGGCCCCTTGTGGGCATTTTGAATCATAGAATATTGAGGGGAAGAGATCAAAAGCATACTAAGGTGAGGTCTTCAAGTGGATGTGGGTGGGAACATGAGCTGCTTCCACAAACCACTTGGATTTGCTGTACTAAAACTTGAATGCTCCGGAACCGGGATGACTCATGGTAAATGTATTATATCTGTAGGTTCCAAGTTCTAAACATCCAAAGCCTGATTTCAAGCTGTGTTTCATAGTTAATGTGTGATAGCGTTGAATAGTTTCCTAAAACTCCAACCATGCTGAGGTCGTTCGAGGTTGGAATGGTCACAGAGCCTCGATCCAGAAGGGTCCCGTCGAGTCCTCCACTTGTTTCCTCGAGCGCAAGCTGTGGTTCTGCAGATGAGATCCCAACTTTCGGGCAATTTTGGGGACCATAGTGTCAGTCCAAACACTCTCCCAGAATTTGGTTCAAATGGTAATTTGCAAATGACTCTTTTTGCTTGCCAAACAACAAGATTTGTATAGCTATGTCCAGCATGGAGCCTCACAAGTGTTTTTTCCAAGAGTTTACCCATGTTCATCAATTTTCCACATATCTACATATCTACATTATCTACATTATCACATACATATCATACATCACGTGTAATATGTGTAATGTCATATCATTAATCATTAAGAACTATACATCCACCCAGCTCCAGCGGCTCCTTCCAAGAGGCACCGCAAGATGTCCTCTGGCCCCGAACGCACCGTGTGCCGCGTCATCTCCTGTTGGACAACCCTCACCCGCGGCAGCGGAAGGCCGCTTAGGGATCCGACCTGGTGGGAGGAACTGGGACCACCTGAGCCAGTTTTGTTTAAAAGAATATGAGAAATATCACCATTATATAAATTAATAGTATTTAATAGTGATATTTAAACATTAAGTATCTACATAATCTACATATAGGATGATAATGGATGATCTTGCGATATAAAGATGGGTGATCCTCTAGAAACATCGCCACATACGTCTTTTGATGTGGAAAATCAACGATGTTTGCAGCGCAGAAAGTCACCCTGCTGGTCCTGCCAGGGACGGGGCAGGTCGGCTCCAGTCAGCAAGTCTTTGACCCCATCAGCCACCCTGAGGGTGGGCTTGGTGGGGTTGGTGATGTTGGTGGTTTCAACCCACCCTACAAATATCATTACCCTCTGGTAAACTAACATAGCTATGGGAAATCACCATGTTTAATGGGAAAACCCACTATAAATCACCATTTTCAATAGCTATGTTAAATTACCAGAGGGTATGTTCTGTGTGTTTTCCTATAAATATGCAATTTGATGATAGATCATCCCAAATGGAAACCAGCTCCCCCGAAGATGGCAGCCAGGAAGCTCCAAGTACGACACCTGCAGTAGTTGCCTGGCTGGAATCCCTCACAGTTGTAGATATGTCTAGATGGATTGCATGCTAAAGAAATGGGATTTAATAAACGCGTTTGTGTATGTTATATATATGTATGTATGTATATATATATATACATATGTGATATGTATAAGTATCTATATATATAATATCCCCCTCCCTCTCTGATCTATTGAATTTCCAAATGCCTGATGATATCTATACGTTGTATTTGTTGGATTGCCAGGTGAGGGATACTGTAACTACATCAACATCGCCTCCTCACGGGCGGTACCCTGGATTTAGCTGCCAAAAGCTGTGTTTTTTTTGAGAACACTTTTTTTTGTGATTGAAAGCTGTGGATTTACCCTGTGTTTTTTGGAACAACATGTTTTTTCGAAAAACTGAAGAAAGTTGAATAAGTGTTCAAAAAGTGACACTGTCATAATCTGGCGAACACAATGGAAAACTACGAATCTGGGACGGTCGAAAAACCACCCAGTTCGATGGATTGTGTGCATAGGCCTATATATCCCCTTACCAAGACATACCCTTCCAAACACGACCAAGTCGAACACTGGATGTTAATGCAAGTTAGATGATCCCCTTCTTGAGGGTCTGTGCAATGCTCCAGGCCTGGACTTTGGCTGTTGCTGCTCCCAGATCTGTGCAGCCGCCAGTTGCACCAAACCGGGGCTGTGGCTGTTGTCGCCCTGGCACAGCTGCAACGTGGGAGCAGAAAATGGTTTGGTGCCACAGAACCTAGAAGAACTCCACTGAAACTTAGTGAAACAACTTTAGAGGCAATAAATATCGCGGAGGTTGTCTTTGGCGATGGGTCAGCACAAATTCCCTTTCGGATCTCAGCTCAAAGTGCACCAGCCTGCATGGTGAAGGTCTTCCCAGATGCCTGTCCAAAAATCCGCAGACCAGGCTTGTTGCTGACTCCCTCCAATGATGATGTCCAGTGTTTTTTGCTGGCCAAAAATCATCAAAAGTATGGATTGAAAAGTCCAGGCGTTGACTTTTACCAACCTTTATCCAACCCTTCATTACTGAGATCATTACTGTACCCTTTGGATCCCTTGGGTTCGTTTCGGCACGATTCAATACCAACTGGTTCTCCCTCCACCCCGAGTTCCACACCCGTGGGCCACAGGCGAAGATGGTGCAGGTCGCGCCCTCGCAGAAGGCATCGATCACATGTTGCACCTCAGTGGGATTGATCAAGGATTGATCATGGGGCCGACATGACCTGGATGGAGTCAATCCATCAACCCTTGCCGGTTCGGCGTCACGTATGTGTAGCGTCGATATGCATATGGAGTTTTACGTGGGTTAAGTTCTTTTGTTGATATTGATAAATTTCATTTATTTATTTATCTATCTTTGTTCATGTGTTAATTTATTAATTAAGTTATGTATTTATTTAATCTATCAAGTTGTTTATTAATTTATTAATTATTCATTCATTCATTTATTTATGTATTTATTTATGTATTTTCATAATATGATATAATAGCATATCATATCATATCACATATCACATATCACACACACATATATATATATATATATATATACATATATTCATACACAGATCTGATTGGTGTATATTATCTTTGCATACACGCAAAACAATGCCTTGCTGCTCTACCGTATCTTGCTATTCCATTAAGAGTCACACCCGCCTCTAACCCCACAACCAGGGCCCCCTACGGACCTTTCGTAGAGATCCCAGTTCGAAGCCCTGGGCCCAAAGACTTCATCGAAACGCCATCGCTCTCCCGACCTCAGGGGCACATGCTGCGATAGATTTCATCCATGTGGCACCCCCTGGTGAACACCAAAAGATAGCTGGGATTTACGCATGTTCATCCCTCAAAGTATGGCATATGTTTTGGTCCTTCCCCCCCAAAAAAAAAAAACACTTAGAGAGACCTGGAGGTACGAGTACTGAAGTGGTAAACCAAGCATCAATCATCCTCAATTCTTGCCCCAAGGGGTCGTAGAAACCATCCACAATTGGAGGATATTCGAGTTTGATTCTGGGCACACACATTGTGGAAAGTACATGAGCAATCATGCAAATATCCCTTACTGAATTGCGAACATCGCAATATTGTTCCATTGAAATTGCCATAAGTTACTGGGCAAATCCCACATGCTTGGGTTCAAAAAGTGGACTAAATCTCCCCAAGTGTGATGGTTACAGCCCCATAGCTGCCATAGCTGGATGGTAAATCATGTGAAATCACCACCCATCCCCCAAAAAATGAGCCTCCCGACCCATCTGCCAGGAACTTTTCAGACATCTCCCAGTGGCCGCCACTGCTGGGACGCAAGCGCACGGCCACCTGGAGCCATAAAGCTACCATTTGGGGATGGTTGGAATATGTTGGAATATCCACCCATACAAATCATTAAAAAAATACATTTTGGGGATGGTTTATTATTGGGTTTACCACATTTGTCATCCAGACCCTCGAACTTTACACTACAATACCATACAATACCCGTTCATCATTCTTTGCAAGGGAAACGAAATGTCCACAAGCAGTGGGCAGATTCTCTCAAACAAACATCCGCAAGTAATGCGTGAAACTTCTCGCAGCTCGAGACAAAGCGACCATTCCCTGGCAGCTGTGCATTCAAGGGGCGGAGATGCGACAAGCCGATGGTTTCTCCATGTTGGATGGCTGATCACCCTGAGACCCTGAGAGCTGCAAATCTCCCCGCAGCTCCAAAATGGCTTGGGCCAGTGCTTCGAGTCAAGTCACGAAGGCTACGCTGATGTTGTCCACCTAGCTGATCTAGCCTATCTAGCTGTTTGCGGGTTCGAAGGTTCGAAGCACATCTGGAAAACAAATGAAACAACCAGTGGGGTCCGTGGTCCAGCTGAAATTGTCAGCTTAATGCTCATCCTGAAGGTGTGGAGAGCATACGATGCCCAAACATGCCCAGACTATCTTCCACCTGAGCTCAGGTTGTGAAACGAAGTGTCAAATGCAATTTCGTAGTCACATGCCTATGCATGTCTATGCAATATACCAAACTCGGGAAATTGGTGCGAGCCTTGGCGTTTCGGCCTCAAGCCTTGGGATGTCGGGGCATTTGTCACCCCTTATCATAGAGGCACCACCGAGCCATTTCATTAGGGGGTCCTTTGCAGCCACGTAGTGCTCGATGATTCCCAGCTCCATTTCCTTCAGATAGACAGCTCCGACTTGCCATCAAAACTAGATTGGCCCCCCAAAAAAAAAGATCCTAATTTGATTGGAAGTCCCTTTCATACCCGCGCATATCCGCAAGGATATGTCCAGACCAGAATCACTAGATATTTATTGCCTGGTTTTTCTATTTTACAAAGATGACACGCAACAATACATATATTTAAAATACATGTATATATTAATACAGATGTATACAGGAATTATAGAGAACATCCCCACAAGTAACATAGACATAGACCCCTGCTGCTCGGGGCTTCCCAAAACGTACCCCGCGTCCTCGGACTTGCTACTCAATGCCTTCACCGCATCGCGCACGGGATGGAAGGCCTTCGCCTTGACTGCTGCTGGGCTTATGGAGATAGAACGGGGATAGAACGGGGATCGAACAAGGATAGAACAAGGATAGAATGGAGAGGGGCAAATCGTGGGAAATATATGGAAATATCACCAACTTCATCCCTCATGTAGTATTTGGGATATCTCTAAAAATGGGGGATACCAGGTTGCCAGTTTCATACGGGACAATGATGATGAAAAAAAAAGGATTTGGGGGCATCCTATAGTATTTTAACACAAACCCACATCTTATCATTCTGGCACTGAAGCCCACAAAATATCATGGAGAGATTCAACTACAACTATATATATATAAGCGTCAACAATTATAAGTGTGCGTGTATGTGTGTGTGTGTGCGTGTCGGGAGGTGAGCCAAAATACTATATAGATCTATATAGGTTTGTGAAGCAATGAACATGAGATAGAAAACAGAAATTAAATAAATGGACTAATTAAACATGATTGAGCCGGCAAAGAAAGCGGAGATATATGTAGAGATCTAAGTAACAGAATGGGCACATAAACCACAAGATAGGCAGATATTACATAATATTAAGCATTATCCTTCAACATGCTCAAACACCTGCGCAGGGCCAGTGTTTTGAGATTTCCCAGACGACGAGCCCTAAACCCTAAATCCTAAACCCAAAAACCCTAAAGCCCTAAAACCCTAAACCCTAAAACCCAAACCCTGAAAACTTTGAATCCTAAACCAGAAAACTCTCTGTATATGCAGTATTTTCTGCCATCTCTCCTATCTTATTCAACAACACGACATCCTCAATGTTAATGTCTGGGCAACACGTGGCGTCTGTGGGTAATATTACCACATATATCCACATATTACGATTTTTGTTCCAACAAAATGATAGATAGATGTAAGTGGCTGTGGACAGCAAAGTCACAGTCCAAAGTACCTGCCGAAATTCCCACCATCTCGATTTCGTGGGGTGTGTCCGATGAGTCTGACTGCGGGCAGCAGTTCATTTCCACCAGGCTACCAGGTCTACCATTCTCCAAGTCCAATGTTTTCTTCTGAGCACCCCAGGCAGCCCGAAGATCTTCCGTCACCATGGCCAATAGAGTCAGGGCATCCCGGAATTCCTCGCAGGAGCTGATGCAGGGTGCCCTGGAACACTCAAGAAGTGAGATGATGATCCAAACTCCAAAACCATTCAACCGTCTTCTCAGAATTTCCTCCCATCTCCCCCGAACAGTGGTTGAAATCTTAAAACCAGCACTATCCAGCACTGGACAAATGTTGGGAGCTCACAATGCAACTGTCTTGCTCCCTTCCCAACTCTCCTGGCCCTTGATGGCTTTCTTGAAGGTGGAGAGGGCCTCCAATGGCAAGGCGACCCAGCAAAAGTGTTGGAGGCTGGTTCTGAGGACAGGCGTGCCTTGTGCATGTCCCCCACCGCGCAATAAACCTGCAACCAGCTTCCAGGGATACATGTTCACGAAATCAATTGAGGAAGCTCATGGCTTCACAGTTTCAAGGCATCTGCATATGGTACAACATGCAACTTGGAACATTGGCCAAATGTGTTGTTTAAATGGTTCACTGACGTACATGCAAATGAGCCCAGCCCAAGAAAAAGTGCCGCGACTGCAACTGACACGAGAATTGAGCTGAAGGATTTACACACCTGTCCTGGTTCACTTCCCAGGATGTCCCAGTTGTTTGTCCGAACTCGCATCTGGCATGAAGCCCAACTGCCGTGCCTGAACAGACCTCAGGCTGCTACTGCTGTGGAAACGCGACCACTTCAGGCCACGATTCATTGGATTTGGGACAACATGCAAGATCCAAAAGCCATCAGAATTATAGATTTTGGTCACAAATTCAACCTCAAGAGCATTGACATTGCCATCAGCAATCTCCCCACCACTGAGCTGCCATGCATCGCATAAAAGGCAGCCAGGTCGGCATTATCTGGCGCCCCACCGATGCCTCAACCCACATCATCCAAGTAAGGGATGGGTCAAAACGTAAAACGAAGACCGCAAGGGTCATGGATTTCAGGCATTCTCAAGACTGCCAGTGGTTGCAAAATGTTGGGTAGACGCGGGGGTTGCCCGAATCTCAGCGCCTTCTTTATGAGCTCCAACATGTTCATCAATGAGTTCGTTCGGGTACAGAGAAGTGTTTTCTTCAAAAATGTGCGTTTCGCTGTGGTGGCAAGCCAATTTCTTTAGTGTGCATCGTTCTCCATTGATGCTAATATCATGGATTGGTGAAAGATGTATCAAATTGTACATCAAGTCAACTTCCGTTTTTTCAAAAATAATCAAAAATACATGTTGAGAACAACCCTTAAAGGGGATCGCGCCTCTTTTTCGTTCTCAATTGCGTCCCTTTTCAGTGAACCAAGTTGTATCTATACATACACCTTGCTGGGATGAATTTTGTCTTTGACAAAAGCCACGTAGCGCGCAAAGGCTTCCATCACCATTTCAACCCCCAGTTGCTCATGAATAAACAAGGCCGACAAACCATCGATGTGTTCGGAATCGAGAGGCAACTCAGACGTTATGACGTTCAAAAAAAAACGTTAAAATACATGTAAGACGTTATGACGTAGCAAAAGGAAGAACATGTAAGCCATTGTCACGTAGTATGTGTAAGACGTTATCACACAGAAGATGTAAGACATCAGAGCGAGTGCATGTTACAACCTAGGAAAAAAAAAAGTACTTACAGGAAAAAGCAAATAGAGACGTTATTGCCACCCCCTTGACGTAGCATATATGTATATAGGCATGTAATGTATATGTATGTGATGTGATGTGATGTGATGTGATGTGATGTGATGTGATGTGATGTGATGTGATGTGGTGTGCTGTGCTGTGCTGTGCTGTGCTGTGCTGTGCTGTGCTGTGCTGTGCTGTGCTGTGCTGTGGTGTGGTGTGGTGTGGTGTGGTGTGGTGTGGTGTGATGTGGTGTGGTGTGGTGTGGTGTGGTGTGGTGTGATGTGATGTGATGTGATGTGATGTATGTATGTATAGATGTAAGACTCTACCCCACATGTTGCAGCCAGTCAATGTCAAATTAATCGCTTGCATTGGGGTTGCGGAGCTTAAATCAGGCCATGTCAAGAGTGAAATCTCGGCAGTATTGAATTGCTTCAGTGCCAAAAATACCTAAAAGTACGAATTGTTCTGACCCTCCCTTGAAACCGCTAAGATCTCCAAGCAAGCTGCTGCTGAGCACGGCAAACGCCTCCCAAGTGAGAAACCCGGATGGTCATTTATTTTAAATAGTATCTCTAGCAACCATAGCGCCATCAGGATTGCATCTGTTGATTTTCAAGGTGCTAAAAAAAATCATACATTCTCATTTGTGGCATGGGTCCGGACTATCTAGATATAATTATATATCCCCCAAGAAAAATCGGATGGTCAAAAAGGCCGCCTGCCGTGGCTTGCTGATCCGAAAGGAGGCCTCACACCTGAGAGCGGGCTTGTACCAACGCCCAGCATTGCTGGCAGGGACAGGATGAATATGACTATGTGGTTCTGTTGACCATGTAATCAATAAAATAATAAGCAGGCATGTACATACAATGTATCAGGATCATTGAATTGTGATGACAGCCCATGAATCTGACTTGCGAACGCGCAAACATCAAGGCGGAACGAAGTATGACCCGGCAAAGGCGTATCAGAACCATCATCCAAAACCCCCCTTGCCCTACCATGTTGCAATCATCAACTTATGGATCAACGCATGAATCTAGTCATCCCATAGCCATGGATCTGTGACAGGCCGCTAATGACCGAGGGCTCCAAGTTGCCAACAACTTCATGAGGAACCGAAAGCGAATCTTGTCATCCTCTCACGGCGATCGGGTGGAGTCCCATCCCCTTAATATTCAACACCCCCTTAAATGGTCCCAAAAATGTCTCAAATATGTGTCAATCCCCTACTAAACCATGGGTTCTGGGTGTGTTGGATATTAGGGGGAAGGGATTAGCTTTGCAAAATAAAAACCTCTTTGCAGCTGAGCCTGCCATGATTATCCAAGCAGTCGAAGGGGGCCAGTGCACCAGCTGTCAGTCCTTGATCTCTTCAGCCCGTTTCCAACCTGCCAGGTTATCCTGAATCCTTGAAGGCCCTTGCAGGCTGATATTGTGCCGGAGGTTGGTTTCTTAAGAAGCGAAGAACCCCGACCCGTGAATAAATACATAAGTACAATACATAGACCTTGAAATGGTGAATGGCTGGGGTGCCAAAATGCATGACACATTAACATTTGTGTGTAACCGCGTTGGAGAAACAAAGGGAAAACAGAACCTCAGTGCATAGGACCTTCTCAACCTAAAACATGGACCAGAGAAGCGAAAAGTATTGTAAAGTGATCCTCGGGCCTAGGGCCTAGTTGATGATTCACCTAATCCACTTGGAGGCTTTCCACTTGGCTTGCTGTCTCATGGGTGTTTCCGAAAGAAAGGGGCACCCAATTTAAACCATCCAAAACCGCCTCGCAGCATGACATTGGCGGCCTGCGCTGCTGAATTTGGAAGAATCCAAGGGGTCACTGGGGTGCTAGGCTGATCCCTTCCCTTCAGCTTCAAACAGCTGTATATAAACTACAGTATCTACTTACATCATCTTACATCCATTTACCCACTTCAATTCTCATCTCAGTAGGTTAATCCAATTACTGCCCAAATTTACGCGGCACAAACTGTTAAACCTGCAGACCAAGCCACCACCATGGTGCTAGATTTCAACAACACTGCAACACTGCGTCCAACCATATGCACTGCATCTGTCCTTCTCCCATTGCCCCTCGCTGGCATAGACCATACCCATACTCAGCACATTGGCCAAACAGTCATGGAAAGAACGCACAAGATCGCACAAGTATGCAACCTCTTGACGACAAGATAGGAGGACGACATCATGATGATATACAGCAATGAATATGCCTTAGCATGAAGAACCTGTGGATGCACGCATTCTGAATTCGAAGTGGGAAATAGATTACTGTACATATTTGTGATTTCGTGTGTGCGTGATGTTTGCGTATTTTACGTTTAGCACTCCTAATAGCACTGTCGGTATGGCATTGGTGATCATCCCTGAGGCGCAGACTCATGGATGAGCCTGAGATTGTACCTAAGCTTGAAACGGCATGAGCTGTGCTCAATGTTCAATGCATTTCAGGATGTTTCAGGGCAATCTGTAGTGGCAGCCACCTGGCTGCAATCCTAACCCCAACTTCTGCTTGACAGTTATTTAACCCGTGAAATCGCTCTTGAACCGATTGAAATATATTGAAACCGCATGGTCTGGAGATGTCTGGAGCTTGCAAAAGAATCCCTGAAGGGGAGCCTTTGGGGCCAAGCCTAGCCTAGCTATGCCTAGCTCAAGGCAATGACTCGCATCTTTTTCCCAAGCTGGAAACAGTTGTCGCAGCGCCACGGCTCGCCTGGGCACCGTTTTTTGTTGATGCCATCGCTGTCACTGGGTTGATAGCTGTTGATTTTAAAGGAGGTACACCTTGGGAGATATTGGGATACCAGGGTTCTTTCGTCCCAAAAAAAAAACCTGAGGGGTTCCCATACAGTAATTTCTGTGAGGCATATCATTAAGAGCCAAGTCTGCAAGGATCATTCAAGTTCGAGCATTGACGAGTACCCAAATGGACAGGCTAAACTTGTTCCATAGTCACTGAAAACCACTGACAAATCGATGGTCCATCCATGGCAGTTGAATTAGAAACCCAAAAACATCCCCAAAAACTGTTCGATTTTTTGCTGGATTGTGCTACTGATTGTGCTTTTCTACCTTTTTTGGAGGTCAGAATATCCAGCTGCAATAGTATTAGTTGATTGTGTTTTTCCTGACAAGATTCAGTCGACGTCAGCCACGGCCGTTGTGGGAGTTCACAGCACCTGGGAAACCAAGGAGGGGCAGCTAGGTGACACGAGGCGTTCAGGTGGTTTTGGAAAATCGAACATGTGCAGACTCTCCCTGCATGCAGTTTGCAAATAGATTTGAACAAATGGATAATTATATATATATATGTATATGTGTGTGTGCTATCAATATATATATATATATATATATATATTTATTTATTTATTGCGTGTGTATATATATATAGTGTAGTGTAGTGTATATATATAGCATATATAGTGTGCGTATGTGTATATATATATATATAGCGTGTGTGTGTGTACATGCTGTGTATCTGTATGTATATCATGAAAATGAATGTATTGGAATGAAAAATGACACATGTACTGTATGCGTTCAAATCAACAAACAAATAAGCATAATAAGCAAATTGCTACGTTGACATATGATATAGCAATGGGTAAATTACCTGTATAACTGTATCATCAATTTTATATCGGTCTGTCTGGACATAGATGGAAATAGGGCATCCAAAGAGCTGATAGTTTGTCATGTTGACCATATTTTGACCATATTCTAGCTACTAGAATTGCAAGTGCCATTCAGTGGCTACACAACTATACGCCACTGTCAGCGGACCCATATAATATAGTCCCATATATCATGTTGTTATATATTGTTGGTTCTATATATCTCCCACGTCATCCACATTAGTAACATAGTATATCAAATCTCCATTATTTATCGTTAAATCAGGCATTAAATCCCGCTATTGTTCACATGTAAATCCCACTTTTCATGCTTAAAACCTTTTCTTCACTATTCAATTTCCACAAATCATAGAGGAAAATCATCTGATACTTTTTTTCGAATCTGAGGACTTTACCCTTGAGCTTCTTCAGCTTCTGCGCCCAAGAGACGGTCGAAGCCTCCTAGCACCAGAAGTTGTTCGATGGTTAGCATTTTAATGGTTGTAGGCGTATTTAGGTGTCTATCTATCTATCCATCCATAAATACATCCATCCATCTATTAGATAAAATTTGATCCATCCATCTATCCATTCATCATCATCTATCCGTCCATCCATCTATCCATCCATTTACCCATCCATCCAGCTATCTATCGATCTAGTTATATACATTTCATCACATTTCTATTTGGAATTGTCACTACACAAATCTAAAGACGGAAATCTAGCTCATCTAACCACCAAAAAAAGGCTTCCCCTACCAGTCCGGCGTTGCAGGCGCAAGCGACACCGCCGGCGCGACGGGAGGCGCGGGAGGCGCGAGAGGTGCAGAAGGGTGCACGGCACCTGGGCTGGAAATCCGCCGTGGAATTCCACAAAAAATTGCCATTTTCCATGGAAAACTATTGAAAAACCGTTAGGGGAATTATATGATGTCTATGCTGATTATATCTGATTAATTCTGATTATGTTCCAGTTCAGGATGATCATTCGCAATTCAATCGGTTCGAGATGTTTCGAAATCATCAACTTCATCTCGCACTGCGAAGCCCCTTGTATGCGTTCCCCTAGGTCTGATCTCCCAGGGTCCATGAAACCTGACGGCATTAAGGCTACTTTTCTAAGGCAAGGCAACACGCACCAAAGGCACCCATTTCGACCCCACCAGGGTCCACGAAACAACACGGACCTCACATCCCCTAGCTGCATCCAAGAAACCCTTCAAAGTTTTGAGCTTTTTGGCCCAGTCTGCACCATCCTCCTTCGGTTCGGGATGTACAGCTCCTAGCAGCCCACCCCCAGGTCATGGGTGGCTCGAACTTTCAACGAAGAGAGAGGATGCCCGGAGGAACCTGAATCCAAACAAAGCATGCCGAAATGTAAATGTACCTCCAATGCTGGGGCAACTAATGTCAATTTCCGTATATCTCATTGCACTGAACGAATCACGTGAACCCCATGACCGAGACATGCCTGCAGTGTCGCCAGACCCCATACCCATGGCATAGGAACAATTCAAGGCCCATTTGCAGAACAAAACCTTCCATCTAAGGACTGGGTATGAAGCCCCAATCTCTCTACTCAAGTGTCATTCCTTGGATTGGTTTAAGGGACATTTTGTGCGAAACCCCTATAGTTGATGGGTAGAAACATGTGAAAACATATATATATATATAAACCAGGGTTTCCTGTAGATTTTCCCCACAAAACCCATCCATTGACTCATGGCAAAACGGCCTCGCCTTTCATGGTCTTCAACTTCTTGGCCCAATCCTCACCGGCCTGGCTATGCTACCATGGTCGGTAGGGTTCATGAAGCCTTTTTGGATCGATTCGGATTTCAGAAGGTTCTGAAAAACCTCATGTTTTGCTGGTTACATCACTTTTATCATACAGTGGTTAATGCCATGACGTTTCCCCATTTTTTTTGGTGGCGTTCTTGCGGATTCGGTTCACCAATCCCGACAGCTTTTGCACCTTGGATTCTTTTGGCGCTTCCCTTGCTGGAATGCTGGCCAAGGGCACGCCTGGTACTCCAATTGAGCAGCGAAAATCCTGGTAGTTGACATGCCATTGGTTTACACCATTCGAATATTGATAGTATAATTAAGTATATTACATGGGCACTAGATGTCCATGATTTTCTGACTCCGGCAGCAGTGCTGGACCGCTGGTTAACTGAAACCAAATTCAAGCCAAGCGGATCAGAAAATGCCCGTACACATGCTTTGTTCAAAAGATGCCGTACGCGCTCTATTTTCCGTTCTTTACATGAAACAGTCTCTTTGGTTGTTCTAGCACAAATTCTCTTCAGAGGACATGTGGGTAAATATAGCGGCAACAGCTGGAAACACTTACAATATCTTACAATCAAATTTTGTTGTCACCCACCTTCCCCAAATTGCTGGCCTTTGAGTTTTTTGATCTCCTCAGTCAGGTTGGCTGCCTCCTGTGGACGGCTCAGCTTTCCCCCCCCACTTGCGCCTGTGTGTTGTAGGGAAGCTCACCAAAGTTGTGTGATTGCTTTGGGGGGTGAAGGAGATCAGGCGAAGAAATCCAGCACCATGTGGAAACCTTTTGTTTCAAAACAAGGATAACTCGGATCCACAACAGGATCTCCCATCTTTCACCGTGACTCAAGGACCAAAGGCATCCAACACTGACCCGGGACTTGTCCTCGGCCTTGGAACGCTTTTTGGAACCAACTGGCTGCACGCCAAACCTCTGCCAGGCATTGTTGGCCGGACTCTGTGCAACAGTGGGTGCATCTGTACGCGTCTGCATGCGTAGATGGATACATATGTATATATATATAATTATATATATAGTATACGTACATGTTCATTTCAATTGATGTGTGCCATGTTCTTTCGACCTGTTGCTGGATTTACATCTGTTTGGCTTCACACCACCAGCGTAGAAAAAAAAGATGGATTGTGCATGATAAACCATCTAAAAACCTTACCTTAATGATCTTAATGAAAACACTTGAATTCTCTTAAGATAAAAACCAACAATAGCAACAATAATAATAATAATAATGATGATGATGATGAGAAATAACATAATATCAATATCATAATAATAGACCATTATTACAAGAAAAACGAGAAAAAAAAAACATAGTCATATAAAATCAACAATACTCAGAATCAAACAAAATGATAATCCATGGTATTCCATGAAACTCACCATGCCCTTGGCACCCTGGGCCGCCCTGGCGCATCCATCAGCTTCTGCCGTAGCTCCTCCCCGCAGCCACCGCCATCGGGCCAGGGTGCCAGGTTGGCGCCGGCCGGGCGGCACAGCGCCCCGTGCAGCTCGGAGCCTTGGGCATCTGGGGATCTGATGATATCATGGGAATATTATGGTGATTGACATTGATTGACTGATTATGATGAGATATCTATCTATCTATCCATCTATCTATCTATCTAATCTAATCTTATATTATCTTATCTTATCTTATCTTATCTGTCTATCTATATATCTAATCTTATCTTATCTTATCTATATATCTATATATCTTATCTTATCTTATCTTATCTTGTCTTATCTATCTATCTATCTATCTATCTATCTATCTATCTATCTATCTCTCTATCTATCCATCTATCTATCTATCTATCCATCTATCTATCTATCTATCCATCTATCTATCTATCTATCTATCTATCTATCTATCTATCTATCTATCTATCT
>Ga0126342_10007451_pt1 | contig 19543 bp, 20 predicted proteins | sample Cyp1metagenome_FD_92528 | JGI IMG/M metagenome (GOLD analysis project Ga0126342, IMG submission 92528) | Coral microbial communities from Lord Howe Island, Old Settlement Bay, Australia - Cyphastrea 1 metagenome | ecosystem: Host-associated > Invertebrates > Cnidaria > Coral ... | reverse complement strand
TAAGCAGCGGAAGGGTAAGGGTGCTCTCTTCATCCTGGGCTGCCGCGCTTTCCCTATGTTTCAGCACAGTGAACTCCGGTAGTCATGTGCTAGGTCCCAGTGTTTCACGCTGAGACTGAATACTCGAGAAAAAAAATGAAACTGCTGGCTGTTGTGGGACTTTTCCACCTGACGCTGATGCTCTTCAATAGAGCCTTTGTCCCTACGTCTGCCATGTTCCACATAGTTCCAGCTTGGCGTAAAGTCAGCTCACCTGAATTGGTTTTCTCCTGAATCCACAACACTTTGCCTGATAAAAGCCTCACTCTTCCGCATCCTTGTCTGCTGGCTAACTGCCGTGCTGAGCGGCTATCAACGTAAGCCAAGTGCAGGATCTCCTCCCCCAACGCAAAACGCAAGCAAACCATCAAAAACAATCCATCGCAAGCTGCACTGACCAAGCTGCGGAGCTCCCTCTCGCAAAAGGATAAAGAAATTGTTTTCTGGCCCCGGCTGCTGCCATGCATGAATATTCTGAATAACCCATTGACCAGATGAATGCCACACGATGTTGAACGTCTGTGTGACTTGTTGGATGACCAGTCTGCGTCACTGTAGGTCTCCAACATCCTTGACCATGTACTGGGGTGTTCAATCACTCCCACATCCCCAACATATCATGTGCCCCCGGACATACTTGACGCAAGCTCTTTGATTGTGAACATAAAATCTGGACGCTCTCGACTGATGTATAGGCAGAGGCCTCCCACAGATCTGTATGCTGTTGCGTCTTTTGCACTGAGCTTCTCTGAATCATCCTGCAGTTGTATACTGGCATCGCATGGGACCTTCAGTTTCCCTGCCGTACCAAAAGCATGTTCGAAAAGTCTGACCACCTTTTCAACACTTGTTCCAGGGGTAAGCATCAGCCAATCTCCCATGTCTGTGATTTTTCTTTGGGGGAAAGTGATACTGCTACCTCCCCCTTCCAGCTTTGAATGGCTGACTGAAAACTTCTCACTCATCCCTTTCAAAAACGTTTCTTCCCAATACGATTGATTTCCAACAACCAGGATGTCATCCTCATGTATAAGCAACGTAGAGAAACTGCTCTTTGCAAGGCACGGCTGTTCACTGCAAAACGTATATCCAAAAGTTGTTTCCAGGTGATCTCTGAGGTGCTGATACCATTGCTTGGCACCCATTCTCTGGCCTGGCAAATTCTTTCGAATCACAAACGCTTGGCCATGTAGATGCACAAGAATTGGTTGGTCCTGATCTACCATCAGGAAGGCATCTTTCACATCCAGACAACCCATGACCACAATGTAATCGCCTTGCCCTTGCATCTGCTTTGCACAATCTTTCAACCATAGATACTGCAGCAGCAAAACATTTGCTGTGTGAGCACCTGTTGCTGGGCTGAACGTGTCCAAGCGCTTCTCCTGAGCAAACTCCCTTGCAACAAACCTCGATCTTCTCATCCCACTTAAAGTCTGATCAGCACCATAGGGTTTGAGGCGCCAATCTCGAACAAACTTGGTGGTGAGTTTCCCACAGATTTCACCTGCAAACTCTTCAGCGTGAACCAAAAGTCCCATGCTGCACAACCTCTCGATTTCCACTTTGTCTGCAAGCTCATCCAACCAGGCATCTGGTGATTGGGAGGTCTGACCAAAGCGCTTCTGGAACACCTGAGTCAAATTTCACATCATCTTCTCCAGCCCATAGATCTTCATCAACATGAAGTATTCCTTGTATGCAATCTTCACCGCACTGATTCTCTGTTCATACTCCAAACGCAATCTGTTGATACGTTGCTTCTTTGCTTCTTCAACACGCGCTCTTTTGGATTCCACATCCTCATCTCCTCCTCCATCTGACGCCCTCAAAGTCGAAGAACCCCTTGGACTCTCAACAACTTCATAGTCCCTTGGAGGCGTGACAGGAACCATGAGTCCAGGATCCATGGCCATTGCGCTTGAAGATTCTCCAGCTTGAGAGGCAACTGGAACAGGGACATGCACCACAACCGGTTCACCCTGAGCACCATCACCAAACACTGAGGATTGCTGCTGGTCCAACTGAGCACGTTCTCTGATTGGATCGTTCATGGTCATTGCAAATCTTTCTTCCTCAGCTTTCTTCTCATCTTCTGCAAAAGTGATCACTGCTTCAGCCTCAGCATCATGAAGCTTACTGTCCTCGATGGGACCCAGTTGTACCTCAAAGCTCACCGACTGGGGGACCATCTTTTTCATGGTTGGAAGAATCCTTGCACCAAAGCCTGATTTGAATTGCCAGCTGTAGCATTTGCAGTGAAGGTAATAGGCCATGTGGCCCCGCCATGTTGTGCTGATGCGCCTGATACTTTTGGCCAAGATGATTGACTGGCCATCGAAAAGGACATAGCGGTTCTGTGTGTCAGCCTTTCCAAGAAACAAAGCTCGACGCCGCCTTGCAGCTGCTTTGTTGCCACCTGGGTGCACATAGCCGTACACAGGTTCACCATACTCACACAAATCTTCAGCAAACCTTCGAGCAATTGCCAGCTCGAAAGCCGTGGCTCCACGTAGCACTGCAAACCTGCTGATCAACCAAGCTGCATGGCGTAACGCCCAAGTCCACAACGCTGAACCACTTGACAACTGAATACCAATCCTTCCATGAAGCTGGTGCACGAGGCTAGCTGCCAGTTGTCTGACCCTGGCAAAAGCGTTTTCTGCCAATGAATTTCCATGATCATAGGCAATTGAGCTTGACATCCGAGTTTTCAACCCCATGCTCTGTCGAGTTTTCACTTCCAGGCGCTGCAACTGAAAGATTGCGGGTTCATTGTCACACCGCAGAATCACTTCACTGAAAGCCCGTTGCACTGCAAACCAAAATCAAACTCAGGACAGTATCTGGTGTGTTCTCACCTGGCTCTTCTTCTCCATCTGCCTTTGTGTAGAAGAAATCAAAACTCACGGTTGGTACGACTCCAGCATGAGATTCACCTGTCCTTTCATGTCTGTCTGGTCGTGCCCTCTGGCTCAAAACAACTTGGACACCAATTTGCATAGGGAAGGTGTGTGAGCCTATGCAACGCTTGTTCAGCCTCTGAAGGTGGTGTAGCTGAGGGTCTGGCAGAAGGTTGTCTCTCCATCTCATTCTGAGCTGCTTTGGCTGTAGCCATCATAGTTTCCAATTCAACCTTCTTCAAATGATCAACAATCCTCTGAAAACAACGTTGCTTTGACCCTGAAGTGGACAAGTTGAAAAAGGTACATCCAGTACGCAACTCTGCCAAAGCACTGTTCATGTTGAGTTTTGTACCATTCACCAAAACTTCATCGTCTGGTTCTGGGCGCGCTGCAATCTGACCTTCTGGAATCTCACGGCCTTTCAGCTGTTCAACTACACCTGGCAAATCCACATCCTGATCATCATCAACGTGCAAACCATCACCTTCAGGACCACAGGAAAGCTCTCAGGAGATTCATCCATCAACTTGAATCCCATCACCAAAGGATCTTTCTCAGCATCTGTGAGAATTGTGATCACGTTTCGTTTTCCCTTCAACGCACAAAACTCTGCATCCAACTGAATCAACTCAGCAACGCTTTCACAGAGTTCAACCATGTACCATTTCTCGTCATCTCCTTCAACCAACGTCGTCCTGAAAAGAGACCCTGACAGTCCAGGCTTCACCAGAGTAGGATCTTGAAACTTTTCTGAGAAATGCCTACCAATCCCACGGCCATACTCATCAAGTTCCCAGCCAACTGAACCATTGACCACATAGTCCATGACGTCTGCCTGAATGGCCCTGACATGAAAACAACCTGAAGCACTTGCATCTTCACGCAGCATACGTATCTCACCATACACAGCCATGGGCTTGTTTTGCAAATCACTTGGAACATGGGCACCTGCGCTGTGAGCCAAAGCTTGCTGAACTCCATCCACACTCCAGCCACTCTCCAAAAAATGACCAAAGCACAGAATGGGTTTTTGAAACATGCTTGAAACTGCAACGCGCTCTCTAAGCAAAATGCTTTTACCAGTGATATCTTTGAGCTTGATTTCCATGTCTTGCACTGCTTCAACTGGTATCTCTCTGCCTTGCGCATCATGCAGTCGACCTACAGCATCTCGAGCAGGTTCATCTGCGCCAGAATCTAACAGGATTGTGTGGGCATGTTCTCCATCTGGATCATTGCAACTGCCAATTGTGCGTACAAAACCATTGCAAGCAACCTCATCTTCACCACTGTCACCCATGTAAAAGTGCACCACATGAACATCGCCATGAAGACTTGATGGGCTAGCACAACGCATATCGAAAATCAGATCATCATGTCTATGGACATCATCACTGACAACGCGCGTTTGAGTGGCTTGTGTTGGCATCTGAGTTTGAGTTCCAGACTGGGGCTGCTGTGACACACTCGTCATGCCACTGGTTGAAGACATTGGAGAGCCCTGAGTTGTAGGAACTTGGGTCACCTCTGAGGCAACATTCCTGACTTGTCCTTGTCCTTGCCAACAGTCACGAGCAAAATGCCCACTACGGCCACATATGTAACAAATCTTGCCATCGCCCTTTCCTTTCCCTTTTGATCGTTCACCAGCATTCCCTTTGGAACCTTTCTGATCACTGCCCTTGGCTTTGCCTTTGGAATCTTTTCCCTTTTGTTTGCCCTTTGTTTGACCTTTTCCATAGCCCTTGTCTTTGGACTTCCCTTTGCCTTTTGACTTGCCCTTCTGCTGAATCCTATCTATCTCCATAGGCACTGGTCCATCGCCACTTGCTGTAGCATTGTCTGAGCCCAGCGCCATTTGCTCTGACCAACGTGTAGTCGAAGCATCATACAGCGGAATCATCTCACGCACCTTGGAATAAGTTGTTGTCTCAGACACCTGAAGTTGCAACCAAGTCTTGAGTTGACAAACCATTTCTTGCATTTCAGCCAGTGTCCCAATGCGCATCTGCTCCAATGCAAAATGTCACCTTGAAGAATGCTAGAGAGGACCTCATGAAGTAGTTTGACATTCACCGTATCAAAGCAGCTGGTGAAATCTAAAGTGCAAGCAAACTTCGACTTCTTGACCGCAGCATCAACGATAAATGCAGCTACCTCTGGTCCACGACCTTTGATGCCATGTATGCTCTGTGGCATCTTTGCGATGATGCCCTTGATCGGTTTGGACCGCATCCAAGTACTGCTGAAAGCACGCCACCAAACAGACATCACAGTAATCGGCCTCATCTTCTTGGGAGGGATGACAAAGTCCTCCACATTCTGCTTCGGAATCCAAGCCATGCGCAGCTGCTGCGAAATGGATGGGGTGCAGGAGCTCCATCCCTGCATCACGCTCCAAATTTCTTCGGCGATTGTTGGAACATTCCCCAGCCAATGCATTTCATCAGCCGTCCACTGATCCAACCCTGGGGCACCCTTGGCACGTCTGAGGGACTTCATAAAGTCCTTGTGATCTGGTCCACATGCATCAACTTGGAGACGCTCCTTGAAGAATTCCTTAAGGTCTGCAGATTGCTCAACAAAGCCATAGTCAGACCATTGAACACGCCGCTGTAACTGATCCCAATGCTCAAACAACATGCTCACAGCCTCATGTTTCGTACGGAAGACATGCTCACCAACGCAAAGATTGGGAAAATGACTCACCTTTGCCTTTGTCAACCATTGGCTGCGATATTTCAGCTGCTTCATTTTCCTCCTCCAACTCCCCAAGTTCTCGTGTTTCTCATCATTTTCAATCTGCTGAACCACCTTTCGCAGCTTCTCAACGTCGGCCTTGACAACAGAGAGAGAGATGGAAGGTGAGGAAGGGCATCAGGATAAAGTTTCCTAACCATCGCCATTGTTCTTTGATCACATCTCCGGCTCTCCAAATGAAGCTGCAAAGTTTTTGTTCTGTTGAGGCAATTGAGAGTTTGTCGATGTTTCATAGTCCTTCTGTCACCAAACTTTGGAAACTCTCTCTCCACACGCTTGGCATGCAATCTGTCTCGTCTCCAATTATTGGCATTGTGTGTAACTTCCTTCACATTTTGCCAGTTGGTCACAACATCAGGCATCTCCAGTAGCGCCAGGTAAGAGGCTTTCGACAACGTCCAAGCCAACTTCATCATAGTAAGATTCCACATGTAGTCAGCCAAAGCTTGATCCAAGTCCTCTGAGGGGCTCGCTGTTTCTGCAGTGCATGGTTCCAAAGCGTTGCAAACTTCATCCCATCCATTGCAGTCTCCAATGCAATGAGCTTCTTTGATTAGGCAAATCCATCTCTCCTGAGACAGCCAGGCAGAAAGTATGAATGGCTTCTGCTTGAGAAAGACAAACTCTTTGCAGCTGCTCCTCGGAATTGGAAAGGTTGCTTCAATGATCTTGTGATCACTGACTTCATGAACCAGTGGATGCGCCAAAGTGTCACCAAAATCATGAAGAAAGTAGTCAATCACCGTTCTGCCCTTCCATCGCGTGGTCGTGGCAACTGTTGACGCAACCCTCAAATTGTAGTCAGAAGCTAGTGACTTAACCCAGTTGTCCTCAAATGGAACATTCCAATCTCCAACCCAAACATGCCTCTGTTCCCAAGAAATGCCAATGAGGAGCTCATTGAGGTGTCCTGCAGAGGCCGCTGCACAATCTGCACGAGGAGGTGCATAGCAATTGAGCACCAGGGTAGCACCTGTGCAGATGGCAAGTGCAGCACCATCACTGTTGTCGAAAGAGTTGATCAATTGTGAACCCAAACTGTTAGCAACGAAAGTGGCGCACCCCCTAGATTTCTTGCCAGTGGTCACATTCTTTGTCGCATAAGATGAATACCCAAAGGACTCCATTTTTTGTACAACTGTCAACCATCTCTCTTTCCAGCAGATCAATTCTTGACAGCAAATCACATGGGGTCTTCTGTTCACATCGATCGAGGCCAAGAGATTTGCACAACGCCAAAAACCTGGCATTCCACCAAAATTGATTGACCAAAAATGTGGAGAACTTCGCAGCATCTTTCTTCCGTGGTTTTTGCATAGCTCCACCCCTAAGCCACGGCATAGGGGTTTGCTCGGTGCTTCACTCATCCTTTTTTGCCTGGCCATCCTTCCAGGCTGTGAGCTCATTCTGGATTTACTCCTGGCACTTCTTGTCAATCTTCAGCACTTCAACCGCCTCTTCCCAATCAAGCTGATTCCACTAAAAGGGACCAGGCATGACTTCTTCTTTGGAGTTGTATGCAACTCCAGCAATACATGGGCGCCTCCATCTGCGCTTGTTCTCCGCAGGAATGAGGCATCGCTTGCACATCGTCAGATTCATCATCCTCTTCCGATTCGGCTTTCGAAGAGAGATCACTGTGGGGTCGTGGCTGTACTTCTCAGATCCCCTCTTTTTCAATCTCCCAAGTGCAAGCCTCTTGCACCGGACTCGATGCCACGTTGTCTCATGGTTGCGAACCCATGCATTGTGCCATGTCCTGCAATTGGCCCCAACCGGTGCCATCTTGCAACTTTTCAAATGTTGCAGTTTGATTTGCTGCGCATTGTACGTTGCCTTCTTGAAGTTCTTGACACCAAGCTTGCAGAAAGGGCAAATGAGATCAGCCTCCTGCGTTTGTACCTTCTCAAACTCAATCTTTGTTTCATTCGGAATCTCTTTGAGGATTCTGTGCTTCCATCTGCAAGGGACATCCAAGCGGCCAACTGCCTCCTCTGGATCTGCAACTCTCCTCCACCACTGGCTGCCAGGCTTGGCTTCTCCCCACATTGTTTCTTGCGGGGTACCATTGCAGTCTCCATTCCAAACACCTTTCTTCCGCTGAAGAGGTTGCGTGAGGCATCTTTTGCAAATGACTCCAATCTTTCCTGCGCGGCCTCTTTTGAACTTCATCTGGACACGAATCGGCAAATGTCCACGTTCTCTACCGTTCTTCTCCTCCTCCTTTGCAACTCTTTCCCACTCCTCAGATCGCTTCAGTTGTCTTTCATTGCTGTAGTTCTTCAGTGCAGCATTTTGGGCTTCCCTTTCTTTGGGATGGTTGTCATTCATGTGTCGGATGATAGACATCCTTTCACATCGGCTCTGAACCTTGATCTCAAACTCACAAAGTTTGCATTTCCATCTGCCGTTCTTCATCTGGTTGTTGATCCAATTCATCTGCCTGTATTTGCTCTCTCCATTGTGCTTCAGGGATTTGGCCGAGCTGCAAGTTCTCAGCAAATCAGAGCTCCTACTTGAAGTGGATCGAAAAGACCGAAGCAAAGAATCAACAGACTTAGATCTCGATTTCATCGGTGTGACAAACTCATGATGCCCACCTGCAGCCCTGAAGATTGCCATATCCATGTCCTTCTGTGAATTTTCGATGACATCTGATTCAAGCCCATGACTGACAAAGATGCCACCAAGCTCCTCAATCTCTGCAAGCGCTTTCGGATAGGCCCTGGATTGCTTGACACATGCAAAATAGTGTTGACCACCCAGCGCAAGGTGGATTGTAGGCGTCTTCGCTCCATAGGAAGGGGGCGTCAACAAGGCCACCTTCGTCCACTTGTCTTCCAAAAGCTCCCAAATCAAGATGTTGATCTTCTTCGAGGTGGCAACCGCCTGCAAACCAAGGTGGCAAATATACCTGTTGGGACGTGGCAAGACATTGTTCTTGAAGTCATCCAGATCCCTGGCAGGTTCTCCCCCCTCCGTAGTTGTAGTCCACCTTGGGTCCTCACAATAAGACTCTTCCCAACTTTGGTCCTTCACTGTCAGGTTTGTGATGGCCTGTGCTCTCAAGACTGCGCCCAGTGCATCCGAACGCTCAGCAATCTCATGCTCGTCCTTGGTCCACTTGGCATTGGTCTGCGCAATGAGGTATGCCAAGACACGCCATGCACAGTCTCCATTTCCACCTAAGTTCAGGATCCTCGTTTGAAGTGGGCCCTCAATTCCACCCTTGATCACAGAGCTTTTCTTTTTGGCAGCTTTCTTTGCTGTGAGTTCTCCTGTTGCGTCTTTCCTCTTGTTGCTCTTAAATCCTTCATCAACTTCCATAGTTGTCCTCTGCGTCGACTGAGTCAGAAAGTGGATCCAACACAGTGGGCTGGATCTCAAATTCATCATCCTTTGATAACCACCTCGTCTTGGCAATGTGCTCGGTCTCACCCTCAATCTTTCGATTGGTGCGCCAAGGTACAACATTGATATGCTTGATCTTCCCTCCAATTTCATACTTGTAGCCCCATTCAAGTTGATTGTCAGGTGCCTGCCCTTGAGCTCTCCAAGGACCTTTTGTGGTTCGAGGGGCAGTAGGTCTGCCGCTCAACTTCCAACCTTCGGCAGTCAGGAGTTCAGCAATCGATTCAGGACCAAAGTGGCCCGGAATGCCCCAGTTAGCATAGCTACGATGGCTCTCGTCCTCACTTCGTTTCTGCACACCAAGATCTGCTCCACCTCCTTTCCTGAACGCCATTGGAACTGAAGCCTTCTCAGCCTCAATTTGAACTCTCGCAAAGTACTTCAAGGGCTCCTCACCATCTTCTGGGACAATCCACGTGATGTCTGGCTTCACTGTGACATTTTGTGCAAGCTGGCTCCAAAACACACCACCCTTTCCACTCTGTTTCAACAACTCCTCAGCATGACCCTTTGCAAGGTTGGCCAATCCAGTGATACATCCTTGGGCTGACTCCCATCGATGGGTTTTTGTTTCTGCGCTCCACTCACAAAGTCTCAGCGCAAACTCTGGTCTCTCGTACAACAAGTTGTGATGCTTTTTGGGAATGTACTTCATTGGCACAGTGACACGAAGGACATCGAGAACATTTGCTTTAATCTTCACTTCCTTAGGGATGGTGCCCTTCAAGGTCGGCTCCTCTCCAGAAAGGCAACAGACACAGCTGGCAAGAAGCGCAAGGTTGCCCAAGATCGGCAGCATCATCTCCTTGGATTCGATAGGCTTCGGCTCTGCAGCATTGTTGGCTTTCGCCACCAAGGTCATCTTCTTAGTGATTGAAAGCGCCTTTGCCATCTGTTGCATCTCAATCATCATGGCCACATCACGGCAGATGCAGACTTCCCCACGCGGAGCATTCCCTTGTTCAAGCTGATAGACCGCGTGTTGCCACGAGGTAACTTCCGCTCGAGGAAACTGTCTGCTAAGATCAAACCTCGGAACACTGTCGTTGTTGGACTTGGTCTTGGTCTTTCCTCCATGACTTCCCTTCTTCCCCTCCTCCTTTGGTTTCTCACTTGTTTTCTTCTCTCCTCTGCTGTTCCAAGTCTGCACAACCTCAACAATCTTCATCAGAAGTCTCTTCATGTCATCCTCATCTGCCTCATCGTGCCACTCCTCAAGGTCGGCGATGAGCTTTGAGATGTCTCTCTTCTTCCTGGTTACATGACTGCCACCAGCTCCTCCACGAAGATCTGTTGGTGCTGCATCAGCATGACAGAGAACCTTACCCAAACCCTCACTGGATAAGGCTGCACCAAGTCCATCATCTTCCAATGCCGCAAGAAAGTACAAGATCTCGTCATCGAAATTGTCATCTTCTTCATAGGGTTCAAAGCTATCCGCACTGCCGTCAGTTTCCGCAAAATTGCAATTCTCGAATTTTCTCAACCTCATTGGTTGCAAAATTGCAACTCTCAAATTTCATAAATCTGGGACATTCCTTCTCATCTGCAAAAAGCTTCATGTCTGCCTCAATTTGCATACTGATGATCTGAGATGCCCCAAAGTCATCGGTGGAGGCGCTTCGCAGGCATTCCTCCTCCTCGACCTCAAAATTGAAAATGTGGCCCCCCGATTGGATAGAGTCATAGTCGACCCAAAAATCCTCAGGAACATCATAGTAGGAGACATCGTCAGCCTCAAGGTCCCAAGAAGGTTCAAGAAGCTGGAGGTACTCCAATTCATCGCTTTCCTCAGGGATGAGTACCGACATGTCATTGAAGACCTCATCATCCTCTTCATCGTTTTCATGGGATTCTGATTCTTCATCTTCCTCAAGGCAACTGTCATAGGTCAAACTATCGCCACTGCCGCTCCTACATTCATTGATATCCCAACAACCTTCCGAAGACTGTGCAACTTCTTCTTCAGGGCTAGGATGCTCAAGCGTATTGTTCATGGTAGCCTGTTGCTGCGGTTGTTTCCATCTTTCTTTTTGTTCAATCTTTCTTCTCATGGCCTTGTTCTTTTTCTTCCTGCTAGAATGCCCACCTCGTAGATCAAGGGGAAGGCCACCACCTTTTGAAGACTCACTCAGCCATAGCGCACCCAACTAGGACTTCTGTCTCCTCACCCCAGATTGATTCTCATTGAAAAGGCCCTTTCGAAAAGAGGCTGATACAAAAAGGACAGCGATCAAGGACAGAGAGCAAACCCAGAACCCAACCGTGTCAATGTACTCAGCTACCGCGTCAAACCATAGTAGGACCTCCAAGATGAACTCAGGCTCCAAATTGGTCCCATAAAAATGAGACAATTCAAGGATGGCGCCAATTTTCATGAGAAGCGCAATTGCCGACCCAATCACCGCAAAGGACAAGGAAAGATGCAGGATAGATGCTGGAGCATACCCAACTTCCGCTATCATATCCAAAGTGTGCATCAACTCTGACATGCTGGGAACATTCAGACATGTTGCAACTGCAATACCACATGAGTGCAAACATTCTGAAGCATATCCGAGCTCCTGGCCACCTTGCATCGTTTGTACCTGAAAGGAAGGTTCCAGGCCCGTGGCAACCTCGTGGCGGTGATGCGATCTACCACTCATGGAGGTGGACAATCCTTCTACATGAGATTCAACGAGAACTTCAAGGACAGCTCTAAGCAAACTTCGAAAGGCAAAGGGAAAGGCAAAGGGAAAGGAAAGACCAAGTCTTGAGTTTGACCTGTCACTGAACGCATCAAAATTGCAGTCTTCAAATCATCATCCAATCTGCTTCCCAATTTCTCTTACTCTGCATATGCATGCTCCAGTTTCAATACCTGTTGCATGAGGGAAGCTTTTCCATTGAATGCAGGCCAGTTCATGATCACATTCAATAAGCCCATGCTGCGGTTCTTGCTCACAGGCTCATTCTGCTGGATCAACGCTCTGTAGGCTTCCAATCATTGGCACCTGAGGCGCACAACAAGCAAAGCCCTCTGTCTCAACAATGAAGACAACAAGCTGTAGAAGAAGGTGTTGCGCTGCTTCTCCAAGTCTGTGAAGTCAACTGGATCCACAGCCACGTTCGGATTGCTTCGAAGCTGTTCTATGTCATCCAGAAACTTGCTATCCACTGACCCTACATACTGTTCAAACGTCCAAGGCCACTCCTTCCAGGCTGCTATCTCTGCCTCTCTCTTGTTGCATGGTCAAACACTGGGGGTTTTGGCAGAAGTTTCCACCAATTCTTTGCTTGCTCTGCAGCTGCAACCATCTTCAAAGCAACTGCCAGGCCACCAACCGCCTGTGTAGGCGCAGCGCCATCTCCAACTGCACCACCTGCTGTTGGGCTTCCTGGTTGTGAAAGCACTGTGAAAATTCCACTGAAAACCACGCTACCAGTATAGCCTATGCAGAGGCAGTACTGATCAGACTGAAATCTACTTGCACCTGAATGGAAAAATGCAGACACGCTCACCAAATTGCAAAAACTGTTCGAAATTGAAACCTGTATATGGACGTAACGTCCTTCCAGTATCAGTATAAAATCCAAAGCCAGTTGTTGCTTCTTGTATTTGAGCACTGCAGTTCCAGACCAATCCCAGAAATCAAAGGCCAAAGCAGAAGCTGGTATTCAGCCTTCAGCTCCTCTACCATGTGAAAGAACGGCGGGCAATGCGCAACCTTTTTGTGCCAATAAGGCCACGGAAGTAAAACATCCTCACATGGTTTTCATGTGAATGCAAACTGGAATCTACTGCACTTTGCATCTTGATTTGTGCGTGTCATCCTTGGCATGGGTGGACATGAAACTATTTTGCAATTATAGATATAATATGATATAGATATAGATAGAGAATGATATAGATATAGATACTATGGATTTGAATGGATTTGACACAAACCATTGCAAAAGAATGGGGTAAACCGTTAAACCCTGGAATATACCGAACCCTTGCGCATCAAGGCCACGTGGGACTCATCGGGGCAGTCACAGCGGCCACCCGAGTTTGCCCCAGCGGCATGCCAACATGAGCCAACGCTGCCATGGAGTCATGGAGATTACAGGCAGATTGCGAAAAATTGCTAAAAGTTAGGCTATAGTTCGGCAGATACTAAAAGTATGATTTTGCATTCACCTCACCGACAAAACCATAAGAAACAAGACTTTTCTTATCACTGATGTTTGGAAGATTGGAAGACTCTCCCAAGTCTCAGCCGAATCGACTGGTCTCACTCGTATGTCCACTTTTTTGTGCCATTTTAGCAATTCCTTTTGGCAACCCCACGACTTTGGTCGGGTGCCAGGGTCACAGTGCTGAAAGCTGGGCTGTTGTCAGTGTATGCCACCGGCCGGTGAATGCAAGAAAAATTCAAATTTGAACAAGAAGACCCTCTGTGAAACAAAACAGGAGAGTCATCTTCAACAGGATATATAATGCTACTGCACTTCAGCCCTGCAACAATTACACAATCAAAGGATGCCACAAGTTGGGCCACAAGTATGATTAACAAACTGTGGTTTGGTAGAACTGTCGGACATGTTCAAACGATCAGTGCCATGGCTTTGCCAGTGTCTCCTGACCAGTTCACAGTTCCGTTGATGACAAGTTTGCGCCTTGCTATTCTTCAGTTTTCGTGTCTGACACTACTTCTGACACTACTTGATGTTCAGTAGCTGGCTGACCAAACAGTTGTTGTCTGGACCACGCCTCAACTGTTCGAGCTATTGGAGCTGCAAGACCGCATGGACCGCTCATGATTCAAAATTTTGCACTTTAGTGGTGGTAACTGTATCCCCAGTCCGTGGTTTGAAAGCAACATGAAGAGCGGCAGCGAAAGTGCCACCAAGCAGGGGCCCCACCCACATCACCCAAAGATCCTAGCCAGGGGCCGAGAAATGAGGGCACTTCGTTTTTATCAGTGTATTCATTCGTCAATTTGGAAAAAAAATCAACAACACTGACCATTTGGAACTTGGATGCAGGGGAGTTTGCTTAGACCAAACCGAACGACTGGAACAGTTGCCTCGCACCACACCTTCACAAGAATACATGTTCTACAAGTGCGTAGGCGTGGGCCCTTGATTTGAATATACCGTTTTGAAATTCTGAATCTGAAAAAAAACATGAAAATTTTAAAAACAGGTTTTCTGCTTATCGGGTTTATCGGCTGTGCCAGAGTCTCTTCCAGGCCCTTGGTGGACATGCCTTCACAGTTCCTGATTGCCCCGACGATCGCTGGTCCAAACGATCGTGTGGGGTTGATGGAACAACCGTCAACCGGCAACAAGATCACGTGCGCCAAGAAGACTGCAAATCCAATGGCGATGCAAGCGTTTTTGCCGCAAGAAGCAACTGGTGACACAGCTGTCTCCCACACCACAAAGCAAAGCAAAAATGTTCCCAAAAACTCACCAACCAGAACATTCCCGACTCCCCAACGAGTGTCGATGATGTTGGTACCCACAGTTTTCGTTTCGTCCACCTCACACGGAAAGACTGCGCACAAAAGGCCAGCTCCCAGGAGGCTTCCTATCAACTGTGCGATCAGGTTTACCAAACCTTGATACCAAGGAACTTGACCACCCAATACCAAGGACAAGGTCACTGCACAATTGATCTGACCTCCCGAATGGTGACCCACTGAGTAAGCCAAAACAAGGATGCCCATGCCAAAAGCAAGTGCCACTTGAAGTCTGTTGGACGGGTTGGAAGCTCCATTGGCACACGCGGATCCACAGCCAATGATGACAAAAAGAGTCATGGCAATGAGTTCAGCCGCTGCTGCCTGATTTGGTTTTGATTGTTTACACTGGCAATTCGAATATATTTTTGTGCATTTGAAATTTGAAGCGGAAGATTGGAGACTTAAAACATAAACAAGTGTCCACGATCGTACAAGTCATGCAGATCAACAATGATAATGGTTTGAAACCAAATGGGAAACGTAAACCGCAAAACAATGGTGTTTGTTGTTCAATCCACAACCACTTGTTTTCATGTTTTCTAACATGGAACGTTAATTTGACCGACACCCCAAATCATACTGAACATTTTCAAAAAAAAAATGACATATTTGTTTTGGGCCAAATTTGAATTTTCCTTTCACGGTTGCCTTCACATCAATGACGCGGAGCCGTGCTTCTCCAGTGTCGGCCATGCCCAACGCATTGCGATCCACGCCCCATTTGAATCCAACCATGTTTGGATTTACAAGGCACGACGGGTGTTGGAATCAATGTTTCTTCAATGCTGGGCCAGAACAACTGCAACCCACAATTGGGTGGCAAACGCGCCGCGAAACACCACTACATAAACGGATATCACAATTGACAGTTTCATGCACCCATTTTTTCACCAACATCAAAACACAATTGCCACACAAACAGGACATGAATAACACTGGATTTTCCTTTGAACCCATATGTGTTCATATTGACCATGCATGTTGTGTTGCATGAGGTGAAAAACAATTTAACGACGTTGGACAACAAAAAAATCAAATTGAGACATTTGCTGTCTCCCAACGTGCAGCCTGCAATTGACCTCCAAGTTTTCCAGAGTTGCAACTGTGGTGAATTTTTTCAGTTTCTGAATGTTGTTTCTGTTTTTCGCGGAAAGAAATCCATTTTCAGTTCTATACACTTTTCCCCAATTTTACCAATGTACTTTTCCAATTTGTTTTTTTCTGTTTTTCGCGTGTTGATGGCTCAAGGATCACCATGACTAGCAAGTCTAGCATGCCGCCGCCTGCCTACAAGCAAAAAAAAAAGGAACCGGAGATCCAAGGCAAAGTTCAGAAGAGTCAGCAGAAGCCGCCTCCAAAGTTTGTGCAGAAAACGTTACTCAGACGAACCCCTACTTGGAGGCTCGAAAAGCACAAGCAGTACTTCCAGAATGCAGCCGCTTGGTTACTTTCAATCGTCTTACCATTCCAATACATTTCCAGTCGACATTTTTCTGACAATTTTTTTTTCATCCTTGTCCCAAGGCAACACCTGAAGCGCAACATTTTGGAGTTCTGTTCGAACTTTATTTGCGAAAATACCGTTGAAAGTTCAATTAACTCAGAATTTGCCACAGGCGTTTGAAGAAACGTGGGCCAGAAGGATGAGACATTGGCCGCAGAATTGTCAAAAGAATTGAGCAGCAGTCATGGCTTACATTTGCAAATGACACAATTTCAGTCAATCTACAACATGTTTTCTACATATACCAACTCGCAAATATTCAAGCCGTTCTCTGCACGTTGACTCTTGCATCTTGGTTTTCAAGAAATTTTCGCATAGAATTTCATCTTTCCAAGATCTGATTTCAAGATAGTTCCCCACATCTTTGTGTGGGGTTCTAACTTTTTGTTCGGAATCCGCGTCCTCCTCCTCCTTCTCCTCCTCCTCCTCCTGCCGTCGCCCGCCGTCTCTATCAACTTGTCTCTATCAACATGTCTCTATCAACATGTCTCTATCAATTTGTCTCTCTCAACATGTCTCTACCAACATGTCTCTATCAACATGTCTCTATCAACTTGTCTCTATCAACTTCTCTCTATCAACATGTCTCTATCAATTTGTCTCTATCAACTTGTCTCTATGAACTTGTCTCTATGAACTTGTCTCTATCAACTTGTCTCTATCAACTTGTCTCTATTAATTTGTCTCTATCAACGTGGCAGGCGCAGCACTTGGTGACTGTCTGGAGGGCTGCTTGATGCCGTTGACACCGTTGACGCCGTTGACGCCGTTGACGCCGTTGACACCAATGCTGTCTCGCGTGGCAGGCACAGCACTTGGTGAGTCTCTGGAGGGTTGCTTATCTATCTATCAATCTATCTATCTATCTATCAATCTATCTATCTATCTATCTATCTGTCTATCTATCTATCTATCTAATCTATCTATCTATCTATCTATCTACCTATCTATCTCTCTCTCTCTATCTATCTATCTATCTATCTACCTACCTACCTACCTACCTACCTATCTATCTATCTATCTATCCACCTATCCACCTATCTGCTCCCACCATCCCAAGCTATCCCAAGTCATCACCAAAAGTCTCATAACAATCGGAAGGCTTAACATGTGGGGTTATCTGGTCCTTTAATTTTCAGTTTTTATGCTTGAGATTCAATGGGCTATTCGCTGATAAGATCCAAATAGTTTATCATCTCAAAATAAGAAATATTCTGGACGAATAGTATATTTAGTCTATATTAAACTACCAGTAGTACCCGCACGAGGCCGGGCGGAAGTTGCCTTTAAAAAAAAAAATATATATATATATATATAAATATATATATATAAGACCTTTCTCATCTATAGAACTTGCATGCGCCGTGCGCCAGCCAAGCCCGTGCGGTGCACTCTGCGAAAGTGGTGTCCTCTTTCACATGTCACATTTGAAGCTCCACTTCGCACTTCACACTCCACACTTCACACTTCCCACTGCACTCTTCCCGCTTCACACTCCACACTTCACGCTTCACAGTCCACACTTCACACTTCACAACCGAGATCACACAGAGCAAGCCCCGTAGGGATAACATCTCACAAATCTGTAAATCGAGACTAGCAATGACACCGTCACGTAGCCAACGGGACGTGAAACGAAGTGTGAAACGGGGCTATGGTGTGAAAAATGGACGCGCCTCTACCTCTCAGATTCCGCTCAGAGTCCACTCAGTAGCGGGACATTCTCTAGTGCTCTTGGAGCTCATCAAAGTGAGTTGGATCCGGCAGCTGTGCGTAGTGTTCCTCTGAAGAGGTGCTAGAACCTTTCTCCGTGCGGGGCAGCAACAAAAGTGCCTTTTGTGCTTCACTGACTTCATAACTCGCTGAGATAGTACAACTATCCAAAATGCAGCTCAGTTGGTGCAATTGGCGCGTTGCATTGTCAAGATCAGTGATTCGCTGGGACGGAACTTCTGGGATGCCCCGAAGCTTGTGACACGCTTTTTCTAAAAGTTTGGTGGCGGTTTCTATAGATATCGTGTCCAAACTGCAAGTCGTACTGCACAGATCTTCAACAACAAGCTGATTGTTGTCTACCAATCTTCCGTGCATAAAATTGTACCATGATGAGGAATGACATGTCGCTTCACCCTTACCCACAGGGTGCTCCCACAGGGTGGTCAACTTTCATACTGCCAGGCAAAGTGCCGCGGCGTCCCGACGAGCAACAGCGACCAAGCGCGCCACATAGTGCCCATAGTGCCACGCCTGCCACGCAAAACGAAGGTGGATGTGAGATTCTCCAATTGAAACGAAGGTGGATGTCACCCTGTGCCACGCCTGCCACACGTCTCACAGCGTCACAGACGCCTCACGGCGATCAAGCGCGCCACAGTGCTTAAAGTGCCAGGCCTGCCACGCAAAACGAAGGTGGATCTGAGATTGTGCCACGCCTGCCCACGTGAAATGAAGGTAGATGTACGATTGTACCACGCCTGCCAAGTGATGGATGTTACTGCCACGCAAAGTGTCACGGCGTCACCGGCAACCAGCGGCGACGAAGCGCCACACAGTGCCATAAGTGGCGTCTGTAACGCAAAAAACAACACGTAAGGCATCGCCACAACGAGCACAACATGGTGGAGAGGGACAAATCCCCACACAGGGCGGAAGCCTTTAGTGCCATGAAACACAGCGAAGGGTTCAACCTGACTAATACACACTACGGAGGTCACAGAACCATCTTTCACACACTTTCATATACCGGCCTTTGACACACACACATCCATCGTTTTGCGTGGCAGGCGTGGCACTTTAAGCACTATGCAGCGCGCTTGGTCGACGCCGCGGCACTTCGCGTGGCAGGCGTGGCACTTGGTGACATCCACCTTCGTTTCACTTGGTGACCAAAATATGACCCAAATCAGGACCCCAAAATGCAATCCGGGGCCTCAAATTTGCACGGAGATGAAAATAAGGTCTGCATGATCTTCATTCAGCGGTCTGCTGGGCGATCGGATTCAATGTGCAACAAACCAACAGCTTCAACCAAAGAAGGAAGGGAAACTTGGGCGGGCAAAATTGCTCAAACAGAGAGAGCATGAATACATTCGCAGACCAAACATAGTCAAGACATGGTTTACTTGCAGAAGATACACAGTCAAGTCTCACGCATGGGGAAATCAACAGCATGCTTGCTACCATGGGGTACGCCCATGCGTCACCGCAAAACTGCCTGTTTTGAGGCCTTGGTTTTGGAACCTCATTTTGCTCAATCTTGCGGCCGCTTCTTGCTACTCCAACAGTTTTACTTGGTTTCTGTGCGCCTTCTAGTGTAGTTTCGGTTGCAAGCAGTTGGTGGGTTGCTGCAGCAGGTTTTGTTGTTGTCTGTTGTCTTGCAGCGATATCGCTCATGTGGCTCTTGGGCGTGTCCTGGTGGGTTAGTTAGT
>Ga0126342_10007450_pt1 | contig 19544 bp, 10 predicted proteins | sample Cyp1metagenome_FD_92528 | JGI IMG/M metagenome (GOLD analysis project Ga0126342, IMG submission 92528) | Coral microbial communities from Lord Howe Island, Old Settlement Bay, Australia - Cyphastrea 1 metagenome | ecosystem: Host-associated > Invertebrates > Cnidaria > Coral ... | reverse complement strand
TGAGGTCCAGCGGTGCACACTGAGCTGGGAAGGTCCCAGGTTGAGGTCCAGCGGTGCACACTGAGCTGGGAAGGTCCCAGGTTGAGGTCCAGCGGTGCACACTGAGCTGGGAAGTTGGTAAAGAGCTTGGCGAAGAGAGTTGGCAAAGAGCTTGGCGAAGAGTTGGCAAGGCGGGAGTGCAGGTGGAAGTTGATGCAGACATGGTCGAGGAGAAACTGGAGGAGGAGGAGGAGGCGAGGAAGAGGAGGAGAAGGAAGAGGAGAAGAGCTAGCCGAGGAGGAGAAGAACAACTCTGATAAAATCTAACAACCCTCACCTGGAAGGTGGGGAATTGACTAAAGCCAATACCAAACGAATGGCTTTTAGGTGGATCAACCCAGCTTGAAGATCCGGCCATGGCTCACCTCCGGGCAAACAGCTGGTCCAGACCTCATGATGTCATGAGGAGCTGAAACTTCCATAATGTTTGACTGTGTGCTGCTCATCAGTTGGCGCTTATATAAGCCCATCATCCCCCAACATAATCCTCAATTTAGATTCATGATGACATCCGATCACATCCCACTGGGGTCACCTAATCTCCTGGCAAAACACACCCTTGTGGATCATGTAATTAACCAAGTTGGGCAGCCAATGAAAAAAGCAAGGTTGACATAAAACAACATATACGGTAGATTACAGTCAATTCGTAAAGTTTTGAACGAGACCATCTTTTTTCAAGTTTTGGACCTTGGTTCATGATCGGCCTGAGGTACAAGCACTGCCCCCTTGGCATCTACAACTCCTTGATCTCCAGCACCCAGATAGCAGAACTCAGCAAGAATCACTGCAGCAGTCTTGGCTCGAACCAGGCCCAGCGCTATCACCAAGGGGAGGGGAATCGTCAGTTTTTGGATGGATAGAAACTCTCCCCAAATCAGCACAGACCCTTCCAGGCCCTTCGACCCTTCGCGGCTACGGGAACCCCGGACCAACTCCGAGGGCGAATAAACGAAACGACCACAGCCTCGGCAGTGCATCTGCTGACATTGATGCAACCCAGGACAATGCGCAGAAAGAACACTCATATCACCCATATCATCTCACATCCATGTATATCCGTATGTATATAAATATATCCATGCATGTCACAGATGTGTATATCTGTCATTATAGGCATATGTATAGACATCATATGTGGCTGCCACTGATAAGGAAAGGAGCACGTCGGCTCCCATGACTAAAACGTTTTAGTCACCTGAGCTCATCCAGCCTGCTGTCTTTGAGCAAAGCATTTGGCACTCCAAAAAGTCGAAGACGTTCTGAGCCAATGGGGCGCTCGGGAGGATGGCTTTGGGAAACTTCCCTCTTGGGACAAAGCCTGACAAAGCCATAGTGCCATAATTTGTTTGGGACAGCTGGACCGCCTATCCGGAAAGTTTATGAAAGTTCGAGGCAGCTTGCAACCAACACGAGTCCAGGAGCAACTACCCCTTCCCAGATTTGCGCCTCAATGGGATTGGTAACATGGTCCAGGTGCGTTAAGAGATACCTGGCAGAGTGGCTGCTTCGTCTTCCGGATGCTGGCGGGCGAAAATGATGGTCTACAGTAGTAATCCATGAGAATCCATCGGAATTGAGGCCCATCTTCAGACTAAGCCACGTCTTCATGCCAATAATTATTGCCTGTGGATCGCAAGCAGGTGGTCCAGAAATAAACATTGCGGACTTTTTGCACCAACCACCACGCCAGCCCCAGAAACGAATGACAAGAAGGTGGAGCAACCCGCACACCAAACAAACAACAAATGGACCTCGCATCTCGCAGGTAGCATCCTGGCACAAGAGGACTGGAACAGGAGTCGCAGGATTTTGGCAGGCAATCTCAAAAACTTCTGCACTTTTCTTGGTAAAAAAATCACAAGGGACGTGCATCAATGTGGATTGGCTGACTTGGCCCAATGCTTTCCAAAAACATCCAAAGCGTTTCCAAGGTGCACATGCCCAACACCCATGGCCCCTTCTAGCCATCTGAAGCCTGGCACTTTCTTGGTATCAACACCGTCCACTGTCGCCACCTGAATGCGAGGAAGTCGCTGGGATGCCATAGGGCCCAGTGAGGGTATCCACTGGAAGGTGCCTTGTTGGACCCCCTAGGGCCCTAGGACGACAGAGAATCGCCAGCTTATTTCTGATTCCTCATGCCGCAGCTGTTATCCACCCTGCGTATCCCTGCGTATCCCTGCGTAGGAAACCCGGTGGCAACATGGATCAACTGGCCCACACATCTGGGACTTCAGCGAACACTGGAAGGATCAGGATGACCATAGCGCGGCCACAATACATGGAGGAGTACGTCATGGGGAAATGTCACCCCATTGATCATCTAATCTAATCCCTGCAGAATCTAAAAAGATTGAGTATGAGCTAGTCATTGTGGATTCTGGATCATCACCTCGGGATGTAGTTTGAGACAATTCGTAACACCCTGAAATTCCGCACTAGTGACACACACACACATATGAAACAACCCAATGAGACGTGAAGTTAAAATAAATTTCGAATTCATTGCCGATCCAATCCAGGCATGTCATGCTTGGCAAGGCTTGACCGAATCCGTGTTCCAGCCCATATGGCTGCACACGGCCAGTGCAAAACAGTCATCTAGTGACAAAACAGAACCTGACTCAAACAATTCAAAAGAATCGATGTTCAAACAGGATATAATCCCTTTTAACCGGATTAAATGCAGCAAATCTATTTTCTCGTGTCTGTCACTTACTTCGTGTTTTTTTTGGAGGGGGGTTTTGAAAAAGGTTTGGGCTCAAAAGACCCCCCCGAACCTTAGTGGGACGTTTACCCACGGGCTGCTTGACCATTGGTCGCTTTGCGGTGTGCAGCCTTCACCCACTTCAACGCTCCAAGCATCTCATCTGCATTGCGTGAATTCCGCTGTGCTGTACGGTGACTTTGCATTGAGCTTTGATACCATTGATTCTGATCCTGAACCTCTGAACTGGCTTGCCCTGGAGGGTTTTTGGGTATTTGGAATCTATATTTGATATTTTTTGTGGGCTTCTCTGGTTCTGCGGTGGCCAATCACCGGCCCATTTTCGAATTGCTTCTGAACTGGCAAGCCCTGGAAGCGTGCATTTCATTGTGTACATGCGTTTTTCCCTTGCTGCTCTGCTCCTTTTGATCTTATTTATTTATCACGGCTGTGACTTCAACGCTGCGCAGAAGACAGAGGCGTTTGAGAGCTATTGCCAGATTTATTTGGTGGCAGATCAAGACAAGCAGAAGGGAAGGTACACCTCAATTGCTCCGGTGGGTGAGACAAACTCTCTGGACACACCATTCCCGAGACGCACATTTCAATTCTGTGATCAAGCGCAGATTGAAAGAAGCGATGACAGATCAACAGCAAGGCAATTCAGGGTGGCTCTGCACATGGTGTCGAGTGATGAACGGCAAACATGCCAGATGCTGCCACAGTTGTGGAGAAACGTGGATGGAAGTAGGAGAAGGATATGGCAATTCGTACAGGTCATGGTCCAAATCCCGCCACCATCAGAACCACAATCAGCAGCAGTGGCCTCAGACACCGAGACCCAAGTCACCCAGGCAGAAAGGAAAAGGCAAGGGGAAGAAGGGAAAGAGTCCCCGCCCACGCAAGCAGCATCAAGGTGGCGATCCATCGACCCAGATGCAAACACAACCCGGGCCGAATCCCGCCAAGGCGGCTGTACCTACAGTAGCAACCGGGCTGTCGTGGATGCAGGCAGCACAGTCAATGACAGCTCCTATGCCAGCGGTGACTGCAGAGGCCCATCCACCTGCCGCGGTGGTGCCAGTAGAATACAAGGGATTGATCGAATCCCTGAAGAGGAACCAATCCAAAGGCACTTTGCCAGAGGATGTTCAACAAGAAATGAAGACCCTTCAGGTCAAAGAAGAAAAGGAGCATACAAAGGAATTGAATCAGGCCGTCAAAGGTCTCAGAAAGGCAAGGAAGGAATTGCAAGAATCCTTCGAAGCTCGAGCACAGCTGCACTCACAATGGCGTACCTTTCTATCTTTGAGTGTTACTCAATGGCAAGGTTTCACCTCACAGTTCCAGGCCCAAGAAGCAGTTGCATTGAGGAGGGTTACCGATGCACAGACTGCCTTGCAGGAGGCCAAAGCGCAGCTGGCCAGCTCCAAGGAGATTGCAGACATATCTACGAATGCCAATGCAGAACCATCCGAACATGGAGTGGCCGATGTCGATTTGATTTCAGACGACGACAGTGCCAAAGTGGAGGACAATGTTTCCAAGATGCAAGCGGGTATGCAGAATCTTACAGTTACATTGGAACGACTCCACCATGCGGCGGAGGATATCCTCGCCAGCGAGCAGGCAGCCAAGAAGGCGAGGATCGAAAGCCAGGAAGATGCCAACTCGAGCATACCTGGTGGTTCACAACTCCAGCCTTTTGCCAAGCCCGGCACCAAACGACCACAACAGGGTGTTGGTGCCTAGGGCAGAATGCCCTAGCCGGAGAGGCTCATTTGATTGTGTTGAAGTGGACGCACTCCATTTTGGCAGAACCAACTTTCTGCACAGAGTGGGAAGCTGAGACGAAGGCGCTGGCTTTATCTCTGGAGTGTGGTACAATGGGGGGCAACATGATCAAAGCTTTGCCAAAGGAGCCCAGGCGGCTAATGCCAAGAGCAATCTCAATTTCCAAAATTAGCTTTTCAGATGATGTGACAGTGCTGTGTGTGAATCCCTGGAGACGCAATTGTGCCATTTCACATTGCGGACATGGACAGATTCAGGAAACTCTCGCACACCTTCAATTCAAAATCACTGTTGATGATGCTCCGCTGTCTGCCTCTTGGGGTATGGCCGTGTCGAGCTCCAACAGTTGGAACCCAGATGAATCCTCTTTCATGCAGCTTCAACCCCGCAGGCACAATGAGCCAGAGGTTCCACCATGGTATGGATATGAACCCCAACATTTTGCAGCTGCGCACCAGGAGGATGATCCAACCGACGATTCTGATTTCTCTGAAGAAAGCCCAGGCAACGAGGATCCAAATGGCCCAGATGATGATCCACCAGCTGATGATCCTGATGATCCAGCACCTGGGCAACCACCTTCAGAAGATGACGAGCGACAATCCGCTCTTCTTTTTCATCTCACAGATGTCCCAGTGCATGCTATGCTACACTGGGTTCACTTTGAACCAATGATGCGTGAAATTGCTCACCACTTTGCAATTGATCGAGCTGAACTATTGGATTGCCATGACATGCAAGAGTTTCCTGATGACACGCCGGTAGGGACGGTGCCAATTATTGTCCAGTTTGCCAGAGATATACCGGTCGGTCAACAGATGGTCTTGATTTTGATTGACATTGCCCTTCACGGACAAGAGCGGGAGCCACATTTTCAAACTGCACCGAGGGTGCAGAGGAAAGTAGTGCCGGTGCCGTACATGCTGGCTAGGCAAACCTTGTTGATTCAACTTCAGGTCTTTGAGTACTGTCGCTTTGAACACAATAGGTGCCTTGTCAATCACAACAAAGACGCATGGCCTTTTCAAGAGTTTTGGCCGCGACAGATGCAGCATGGGGACTATGTGGAAATCATTATCCCACCTCCTCAAAAGTGTGATGAATCTACTGCTGCCATGTTGAATGACAGTAGAAGACTCGAGGTCGAAGATTTCTGGGATAGATATTACATCCCTACGAGTCCATCAGAAGCCTTGAATGAGTCAGAAACAGATGTTTCTCCGAGTTTGATCGACTCTGAAGAAATCCGCAATGAATATGGGCCAAGGAATGATGAGGATGCACCGGAACTGGAAGATGACGCTGCGAGCCTCATGCACATACAGACGGCTAGTAGCAGTTCGACGGGACCCAATACAGAACAAGCTGTCAATGACTCCTGTGTTCTTAATTTCCCAATGAATTTCGATCCTGCTCATGACAGATGGCCATTATGGTTTCGAGGCGCAACATCAGCTTTCTTTCAAGGAGCAACGATCGAAGATGATGATGAGGGACCTGTGGCGTTCCTGACCACATGGTATGCCGACTGTAATCTGCCTCTGGTAAGCGAAGAATCCAGGGTTATTAGGGTGGACAGTTACTCATATCTCTGGGCACAGGACATTCAGAACCTGTGGCAAGACAAAATCCAGACTGGGGTACCTGTCCACTTTGCATGGGTCCAGCCTCGACCACCAGAGACACCATATGCGCGTACAATTGGCCATTTGATTGTCTTCCAACATCCGAATCAGCTTGTTGCACCTGTACTGCTCCACTTTGATTTTCAGGCTCTTAATCTGGATGGCACAGCATTTGCAGTTGCAGTTTTGCGACATAGTGCAACACCTGAGGAGGTAGTTACGCAAGCCAAGTTGGATCGCATCTGCCGGGGTCGCCGCTGCACCCTCCATCGTGGTGTGTCAGGATTTAAATGGACTGATGACCTTTTGACTGGCGAGTGTATCAAATTGTTCATCCCACCACCTGGAGGTAGAGCCCATGATCAATTGCACTGGGGTCTCGGGTCAGTAGCTTTAGTCTTCCCTGATGATTTTGTGCCAGCAGTTCCGCTCCTCTCTATGAGAATAGAGGACCAGCCAACATGCATTCAAAGCCTTTATGAACTTTGGCTCCAACTTGCACGCCGAGGTGGAGCTGAAATTGAAATGACACTTGTAATTCAAACATGGTACCTTGATGGTGTGTCAGTCACCCGAAATGATGAGCACAGACCGGTGCTACTAGGGGATGATTACACCACCTGGATCGATGACATGAGACGAGTTTGGCAGGACCAAGAGGATGCTAGTCTTGACATGGACTTTGCCCTGATCCACCCTACACCACCATGTAGTCCACTCAGCAGCATTCATGTCCTTTTATATCAGCAGTTTGCAAGTAACCAAGTCGGAGTTGTTGTCTCGATCTATGACAATGCAGTTGTGGCTGATTCCCCTCACTCTATTGCGGTTGTGCTTCCTAACCTTCTCATGACAAATGCACGACTCTTGGAGGCAGTTGGTCGACAATCGGATTGTGAGTTACCAGGAGTCCAATGTCGCTCCTGGTATGAGGGATGTGAAATCACACCAGAAGGACGCAGTGTCAAGCATGGAGACAGTTTGCAAATTCACATCTATCGAGCGCACTTGCATGATTGGGATCAGGATGATGGCATTGCTCTCATGCAAACAAACGGACCACACCATGCGGGAAGAACGCAAGGTACATCAATGAATGCAGTCCTTGCGAACACATCCCAAACCTGTTTGAATGTGCATGCGGCAGAGTTTATACCAGGACGTCCAATGATTTCTAGCCTCCCAGAGCAGCTCCAAGACTTGCATGCATTATGGCACCAACATGCATCCGTTTCGGAGAGAGGCGAAAGGAGATCTAGTGTCCAAACCTGGTTTCTCAGCCCAGGCACCCAGCGCATGAAGTGCGGATACTCCAGGAAGGTCCATTTGTATGAAGACTATATGCAATGGGAACAGCGAATCAAAGAGGTTTGGCATGATGACCTTGATCCTGCCAGTCCAGTTTTTCTGTTTGTGGTACAACCCACACCAATTGCTCTTGAGCATGATGCTGTTGCGCATGTTTTGGTTACCCAGGCACCAACGGAAAATGAGGTCTCCAGTTTGGTCACCATCTTTGACAATGCTGTGCATAACGGACACCCGTTCCGTATAGCCATTGTCACGCATGAGCATATTCGGCAAGCAGAAATCCTTGAGCGCATTGGGTACACAGAGGAGGTACGACGCTATGCCACAAGTATGAGATGCGTGTTTTGGCATAACTCCTACCAATTCCACCACACACAGAGAGTCCCAGGACGTGATGGTGACAATCTGATGGTCCGCTTCGATCGGAATTTGATTGAACCGGATTGGCACCCACCATTTCTCCCAGTTAACCCTGGTATGGAAGGCCTTCAATTCCTTCAGATGCAAACCACACAACTTGGAAAAACCATCCGGCATGAAGCCGAAGAGAGTGAGACTGTGAAGTTGAACATTAGCCCTGTCCAATCAGTGCTGGATAGCTTTGATACTCACTTCTCGCTTCCAGCATTTGACATTGAAAGCCGCCTCGAGGGACACGTCCATTGGCTGCCAGAATCCCTGCAGTGGATTCGCACATTTTGGTATGCATGCGATGGACCAGTAGATCGTATTCGAATCTATTATGATGGATCCTTCAAGCCATCGGCCCAGACCATTGGATTTGCGGCAGCTGCATTTGTTCACTACCAAGGTGATTGGTGTTTTGCAGGAGCCATCTCAGGAATGGATCACACAAACACGGGATTGGGATCCTACAAGGCGGAACTCTTTGCATCAACCATTGCCACCAAATTCCTTTATGACATTAGTAAGGTTTTATGTGAGCTTTTTGCATGCCAGCCCCGATGCGAATTAGTTTTTGATTCACTCACAGTCGGTCGCCAATCAGAAGGCCGATGGAAAGCTGCTAAAGCCATTGAGGGTTGCCATTTGATTCGTAGCATTCTGCGACTGTGTGAATCCAGATTCGGAATCATTGCTGAGCATACATTTTGCCCCAGCCATGCAGGCGAACCAGGGAATGAGCTGGTAGACCAATTAGCTTTCAGTGCCGCATCCGGTTTTCCCCTGCAAGACTGGACCCATTTCCTTGATCAAATGCAGCGTCGTGAAGTGATCACGGCCATGGAGTGGACATGGATGCTATTTGAACCTCTGCCTGCAGTTCATGCTACGGAAGGACAATTGCACTTCCCTGCCAAACCTTCGACCACGCCTGCCAATGATGTCATTCCCACTTTTGAAGCACCCCAGGGTTTGCCTCAGCAATGGAAAATCAAAATGACAGTAGCAACATGCAATATCTTGACGCTTCAAAGTGGACGCAAGACTGATCAGATCTTTCAGACAGGGGTTGCGGGACCATCCCGACAGGAATGGATTCTGAACACGTTTGCAGAACATGGTGTCCATATCTTTGCCTTGCAGGAGACGCGTTTGAAGAAGATTTGGAAACATCAAGACCCGCATTTTCATTTGATCCAGAGCTCTGCCACGGCACAAGGCCACTTTGGCATGATGATTGGTTTGGCGAAACATAGTCCGCATGGATGGCATGGCACAACACCAGTGCATTTCACAGAAGATCATTTTACCATCATTGTGGCTGAACCTCGCATCCTTATCATTGCCGTCAGATCTGAGGCCTTGAAATGCCTGGTCATTGCTGCACACGCGCCACACACGGGTGCACCATTTCCAGATATTGACAAATTCTGGAGAGATGTTACATTCAGTATCCCAGTCAAATATGATTCATGGCCCAAGCTCCTCCTTACTGACGCTAACTGTCGCATAGGAGGCCAGCCAAATGGTAGGGTTGGAGATTGGCAATCTGAGGGAATGAATGAAAAAAGCCAACCGTTTGTGGACTTTCTAGCAGTACAAGACTTGTTTCTGCCGAGTACATTTGAAGATCTGCACCATGGCTCTGGAGGAACGTGGCTTCACTTTGATGGGACATGGAAACGTAATGACTTCATTGGCCTGAGTTGCAGCCTGCCTTATCAGGAATGCACTACGTGGATCCCGGAGGAAATTGATTTTTCTCTTGCCAAAGAGGATCACCGGCCGCTGTTTGCACGGATCGCTTGGGAAGTGACATGCATGAATGGATCTCACCCGAAGCGAGGCCCCAAGTACCGGCATGAGCATTTTGACCAGAAGACGCTTGCTGACCAAGCCAAGAAAAGTAAGCAGTCATTTGATGTTGATGTTCACACACATGCCTGGCAAGTCCAGCAGGCGTTAGTCGCATGCTGCAGACGCAAAGTATCCATGCCCAAGAAGCCACGCAAAGCCATTATTACTGCAATGACTTGGACTCTGATTCAGCACAAACAGCAATGGCGCCGAGTATTGGCCGACCATCAGAAAATTCAGAAACAAACCCAATTGACCAAGTTCTTTGCTGCCTGGCGTTGTTCACGCTATGGGAAGTTGCCAGAGATTCAGATCCAGGAGTTTGACCGCATGTTGCAGGCACAAGATCGTGACATTGCCTCGGCTTTGTCTGCATTTCGAGATCTAGGGCGTCAAGTCACTGCTGCATTGCGCTCAGATGATGCTGCCTTTTTTGCTTGCCTCTCTCGGGAAGTTTCGGACTTCCTTGGTCCTCACCAAACCCGAGAATTTTGGCAGATCTTGCGTCGGAGTTTGCCTCGATTTCGTTCCCGTAGGTTTGGACATGACCCTCACAAAGTGGAAGTCTTGCAAGACCAATGGGCGCCGTATTTCATGCAACTTGAAAGCGGTGTACAGAAAGCAGCGCCACGCATCGTAGAAGACTGCCATAGCCGGCAGATGGGTCTCCCTCCGGCACAACTCTGTTTTGATCACTCCGACTTGCCTTCCATCATTGAACTTGAAGATGCCTTGCGAGAGACACAGGCTGATAAAGCCACAGGTCTGGACCCCATACCGTCAGGGCTTTTTCGTGCATATGCCACTGAACTTGCAACCATTTATTTTCCGCTTCTGTTCAAAATTTGCATTTGGCAGCATGAACCTGTGGCTTCAAAGGGAGGTCAAATCGCAGTGATTTACAAACGAGGGTCAGGCCTACAGGCTTCTGATTATCGTGGGATCATGCTGTTGCCTTCTTTCGCCAAGAGACTACATGCTTTGTTGCGTGTGAGAGTGATGAAATTGTTGGGCCACCAACGCCCTCAAGGTCAACTCGGGGGTTTTCCTGCGATGCAAGTACCATATGGATCCCAGCTCCTGCAAACTTTCGGAAGATTGATGGATGCCATTGATGTTTCTTCCGCTGTGGTTTTCATTGATCTGAGCAATGCTTTCCACAGACTCATCCGGGAGCTGGTTTCTGGAATTTCCATCCCGGAAGATGTTGAGGACTTGCTTGAAAGGCTGATGGAGGAAGGGCTGCCGGTTACTGAGCTCATTGAAGTTTTGCAACTCCCTTGTCTTTTGGAGAAGCTACAGGCCCCGCAGTTTCTGGTGAAGTTGATCCAAGACCTCCACACAGATACTTGGATGTATGTCCCAGGCGCCCAAGTCCCCATAGTCACCAAGAAGGGGACGCGACCAGGTTCCCCCTTGGCTGACTGCATTTTTCATGTTCTGATGACTGACATTGCCAAAGACCTCAATGCTCTCATTGCAGATGATAGGCAGTTTCAGAAGATTATGCAGAAGGCCGATCTGCATGTGGAGAGTATCATTTGGGCGGATGATGTTGCTATCCCAGTCGCAACCGAGACGGCAAGTGATCTCCCGCAAGCCATTGAGCATATTCTGGTCAGTGCGCATGCCATCTTCATGAAACGTGGCTTCACCCTGAACATGCAAAAAGGCAAGACCAGCGTAGTTGCAACTTTCAGGGGGCCGGGCGCTCCGATCATGCGGGCGAAATTCCAACTTTGTGCAAGACCTGGTATTGAAGTCTGTTTCAATGGGCAGATGACCTTTGTGCATTTTGTAGGGCATTACAAACACTTAGGCACCATTTTCAGCTCTTCACATACTATGGATCAAGAGATTGCCACGAGAATCGGATTAGCCAAAAGTGCATTTGCACAGGTTGCTGCCACCATTTTGTGTAACAGGAACATCCCTGAGCACACTCGGGTGAGGATGTTCCGGGCACTGATCGAGAGCCGCCTTTTCTTCGGCCTAGGGGCTTGGAAAACACCAACAGCACGCCAAATGGCAAAGATCCAAGCAGCTCTCTTAGCCATGCTACGTAAACTTTTCCGCCTGAAGCCGGAGGAAATCCAATGTACAACAGCAGCGGACCTTTTCCACCGTGCGCAACTGTGCTCCCCTAGAGCAAGGCTTGCGGTAGATCGACTTCTCTATGCGCAAAAGATGTGGCAGCATGGTCCTGAGATGCTGCAACATTGTCTCCACAGGGAAGAAGCCCTCACTCCAGACTCATGGATGCTGGGCCTGAAGTATGATCTACATTGGCTATATGAGCTAGATCCGCTCGGTGTGCCACCTTTAGCGCCTATGTGCCATGCCAAAGACCCTGCGCACTTTGACCTCACGGATGTCATTGATTTTTGGCAAGCTGGAGGAACAGAGTGGATTAAGGGTGTGAAAAGAGCCTGGAAAAGATTTGTCCGCCAAGAGACCATGATGAATGACCTCATTGACTTGCACAGACAATTCTTCCAGGTCCTCACAAAGGAAGGCAAGGCCACTTTTGATCCTTCACCCTTTGGGCAAGCGGATCAACGAGCCTGCACATTCCTTTGCCATTGTGGTAGGCAGTTCACCACCGCGCAAGGGCTGGCACTTCACAAACGCCACAAACATCAAGAATTCTCTGTCGAGCACGACTTGATTGAAGGGACCACGTGTCCAGAGTGCCTTCGGCACTTTTGGTCCAAACAAAGACTATACCAACATCTTTCATATATCCCCAGGCGCACCCAGATCAATGAGTGCTATCAAGCACTACGACAACGAGGCTTCAAGGCAGACACAGTGATTGGGCCATTTCACCAACTGCCTAAGGAAGTGCGAGGGCTGAGCCGCGTTGAGGCTCAACAAGCATTTGGCCCCAGGCAACCACTGGCAGTCCATCATCAGCAGATCATGAAGCCGCTGCAAGTCAGAATCGACCACTTGCGTGAACAGCTGGCTATTACACACAAACCGGAGGACCCAGTGGCAACCAGAGGACAAGTATGTGAATTTCTGACCACTACCACCAATGAGTGGTTTCAACAATTCTGTCAAGAAGGCTATGATGAGGAGCTGGCTGATAATCTGCCTGACCTTTGGCTAGCTGTCCTTTTCCAATTTGAGGAAGGCATTGACGAATGGATTGAGGCAGAGATTTTAGCATGGGGTCAGAACCATCTCCCAGATGTCATTGCGACCTTCGAAGACGGGGTAGCTGAGAAGCTGGTCGATGAGCAGTATGCACAGATGATTGATGATTTTCCCCGACAACAGTTGCTGAAGCAGATTGCCCAGTGTGAAGCACGTGTGCGAGAGGCAGAAGTTGAGAGTGGGAAGCAGTTCCCGCACAGGGCCATGCGCAGTGCCAATGCCAATGTTACCGAAAGAGCGGTGCATGATGCAAAAGTGGGCAGTCTCTTTACAACTCAGACTGTCCTTTTCGCGCAGATCAGCAAGGCCAAATGGTTAGACCTTCCTGCATCTACCAAGCTGCCCCTCTGTGCAACCGTGCAAGAGCAACCTCTGTTTCTTATTGCGCACCTCTTCAGCGGACGTCGTCGGGTTGGTGATGTGCACGATAGGCTGATGTTTTGGGCTCAGAAGGCTGGTATCCGCATTTTGGTCTTGTCACTCGACACGGCCAATTCAGTGACGTTTGGTGACCTTCATCATACATCCACCACATGGGCTCAGTTATTGCGGCTGTATCAGGAAGGGCGCATTGCGGCTACCATAACTGGGGCGCCATGTGAGACATGGTCAGCGGCCAGACACAATGTCCTGGTAGACGCAGAGGGGAATCCTGTACCGCATCAACCGCGGCCACTGCGCGATCGAGAGAATATCTTTGGCAGAAAGGGTCTCACTGCCAGGGAACTCAGGCAGCTGCAGCAGGGATCTCTCTTCTTTATGCAGATGACAATTACAATAGCGTGGGCACTTTGCACAGGCGGACTGTACCTGAGTGAGCACCCAGCTCCTCCATCTCATCCGGAGGCAGCCAGCATTTGGTTGACACCATGGATACGTCTGCTACGAATGCATCCGGAAGTGGCCTTGCATGTAGTTGCACAATGGAAGTGGGGATGTACAGTTAGCAAGCCAACGGGCTTGCTGGCGGTCAGGCTACCGTTTTTTGGTAGATCCATGCACAGCCGACAGCTTGAGCATGCCGTTGCCCCCAAAGAGGTGGCCATTGGTGTGGGCCAGGATGGCAAATTCAGAACGGCCGCTCACAAGGAGTATCCCCCTCAGTTTTGCGATGCCTTAGCAGGCACTTTGATCGACCAGATTGATGCTTGCCGAAGGCAGAATCTGTGCAGAAACTGTACAGAAATGGACCCGGACCTTGTGGAATGGATGAAGGACGCTGAAGCACAGTGCAGCGCCATCCGCAGCAATGCCACTTGGCTCCCTGACTACCAAGGGTCCTAGCTTTTTCCCAATTAGTAATTTGAGAGTTTGCAAGCACCTGGCTGCAAGGAGAGACCTTTTGAGCCGTGAATGTGAAATGTGAAATGTGGGTTTTGAAAGCAGCTTTCGGCAAACCTCTTGGGGGAGCTGGATGCAATGATGAGGAGCTCCCACCTCTCCGCGCCCGCTTTGATCACACAGACTCCACGCTCCTGGTCCAGTCATTTTCTCACATGCGCTTCGTAAATCGCGGATCATATGAACCTATAATAACCTATATAGGGCCAAGGTATCAGACCGTTTTTGTTTTTCAATTGCGGTTGATCATCATGTTTTCCATGGAAACTGCCATGTTTTCATGGGTACACCCATGGTATACGCGTCCTTGAGTTTCGCCACCACGGCCTGCGCAACTTCCACGTTGTTCTTGCCCACCAGGTGGACGTCGAAGGGTGCTGGGGTGGTGGGGTGAGTTGGGGAGCTCTGCCATCCTGCCAGCGGAGTCATATCCAATTATCCAACGAGACCTTTCCATACCTTTCCGGTGCTCTGCTCATCATAGATCTGCATAAATCAAAAGAAATCACTCTGAATCAAGGCCAGTTTTCTGGATGATTTCCCTAAAATGAAACATCATTCGCAGTGACGTCGCAGTGAGGTCCATATCATTTATCCAGAATGCCCCCTCCACACCTGGGCTGGCCCCACTGACTCTCGGCTCCGCTGGCCCAGCCGCTTCGTCGGCCTTGGGCGCTTTGAAGGCGAGTCCGGGAATGGCAGATATACCCGTCTTGTGGCAACTTGAATCTATGAACATCTCGAAATATGGTGATAGACAGTGAAATGGAATGAAATGGAATGTGGGGTAGAGGACTGAAGTGGTTCACACCATTTGTTCTACTGTTTGTACCCTTTTTCACTAAACCGGGTAGACAAACAGGACGCACCCTTGGATCTCAGCCAAGAGACACGGTCATCTGAAGGCCGCGCCGGCGCCTGGTGCGGAAGTTGCGCGAATCAGGGAGGGATTTTTGGGGGTCAAAAGGGTTAGAAACTTCAGGATGTTTGTGAAAAATGCGTGAGAATCTCATGAAATCACCAGTAACTCATGTTTTTTGCTGGTTGAACATGGGATTGCCAAAAACAAAAAAAAAACATTGGGTTATCATCATGTTCCAATCAAAATTGCGATTTCGGTGGTAGGCGCCAGGAGAAGTGCCTGTCCCAGCATGGCACGCACTGCATCCCACTCAATCTCCTTCTGTTTGGGTGCCACCTCGGCCACGACATGATCTGCTCACAGCCAGCACCACACTGCTTCAGGATTTTTATCGTTTATTCATGGCAAAAAAACAACAACTAACTTTTAACTCTGCCACATAGAAGTGCAGTTGACCACAGATACCCTACCGGATTTTCTTTTGAAAGCATCTGACTTTCGGGCTGCTTCAAAAGTTCCTGCATGAAAATGGCGAGAATAAACTCAACCTATCAACATCTATCACCAAGGTGTACCTCGGAATTAGACACCCCGGAACGGTTTTTGTTGTCGAGTCATCTCGGTGCCCCAAACTGCAGCGGCCTGCCCTGCTGGCCCTGCTGGCACTGCTGGCACTTGCAGCCGCTCTGCAGGGGCCTGGCTCAACTTAGATAGCCAGCAGGCAAATAATACCAATACCAACAAGTAGTATGATAAACCTGTAAACAATACCACGCTGAATAGATGATATTTTGTAGTGATATCATCCTATGGATTCCTATGGATCTTTATGGGTGAAAACACAAAGTCACGATATATATGAATAACAACATGGTAAACCCAATAATAAACCATCGTTATTGGTATCGTGACAATAGAAATGACAATATTCATTGGTCCCATCCTCTTAACATAAAATATCCTTTTTTTTTACCAAATGGTGGATCTAGTCCTTTTGGCGGTATTCGGAGGTATTCATTATTAGGGGATGTGGTTCATATTATACATGATATATTACTATTACTGCAGTAGTGACACATAACAATGTTGATAATTGGAAGCATTGTGTCCTGGGATGCCCTGGCTATTCAAAATTCACCCATCAACTTGCCATCAAGCTAACCATCCTCAGGGGGGTCAGTTGCTACTTGCCATGCAAAAAGGCAGAAATCAAACCATCTCAGGTACAAGAACCAAAATAGCTCAGGTCCCAGTTGATGTGTTTGGTGTCAAAAGCTCCAATGACTCCAATGCATTCATCATTCATATATCTAAATCATTTCATGGTGAAGTTCCAGTTCATGCAATGTCCTGCTTTTCTGATTCCAAATTGAAGGAATTGCTGGGGCCTGCTCAAGCATTAAGCTTGAGGTCGCCTACCCGCTGCAGTATTGATCATGAATTACCCGGTTTTATCCTTTTTTCAACATCAGGAGAAAAGTCGTGGCAACGTCGACAGGTACGGATAGAACCTCCCTTGCTCACTGCGTGCATGGCGCCAATGACATGTGAGATACTAATCGTTGACTGCTGTTCATGTACTTCAAGGAATGCGTTTCTTCACTTCTATTCAAGTATATTCCAGCCTCCCTGAGTAAGCAAGCAGATAGAAAGGCATGATCAGCCAAGGCCTGGATTGCAAGCTGTATCTATGCCCCAAGAATTTTGTTCAATGTACATCTGGTTGGTGGTTCCAACCCTCCTAAAGAATCTCACTCCTGCGGAATCACTACCGCAAGTAGGAGAAGATAACAACAGAATTTAAACCACCAGCCAACAATTTGCCCCATGTATGTCCAAGTGACTTGGCAACTTCCCTCATATGTTACCGTTTCCAAGACGTCAGCCATCAGAAAACTCCACAGCCTCTCGGGATCTGTGACAACTTTGCTTATGAATCTGCCAATCCGCACGCTGACACTCCTGCCAACAACTAGATCTGGAGACAACCGTGCCCAAGCTGCCTCGACTTGATGGGGCCTAAGACCTAAGGAAGCTTTAAAGCTACTGACATCTCATACAACTCACATGCAGGGATATATATATAATATATATATATATATCATAATAATAATAATAATAGCAATAATAGTAATAATGATAATCATGCAAACATTAATGTGGTAAAGGCAAAAAAATCCCCATAGTACCATAAATTGATGGTAAATACTTACACATCATCCCCAAGTGGCTGGAACGATAGCCCGGTGCCATCCGGTGCCCCGGTGGCCCGCTCCGGGCCACAGTACGCCGCTTCTTGGCAGCGCGAGCAGCGCGCCAAAGCGGGACAGCCGCAGACACGGCAGGGACCAAGCTCCATCGGTGCTCAATGGTAATATGTGGTTAATATACTGTTAATAATGGTTAATATATGGTTATTATAATTATTATATGGTTAATGATGGTTAATAATAATTTGCTTGGTGGTATACCTACCTCTCTGAAAAATGATGGAGTGAAAGTCACTTGGGATGATGACAATTCCCAATATATGGAAAGTCATAAAATTCCATGGTTCCAAACCACCAACCAGACTACCATTTGCAATCTTGCAGGTGGCTGACTTTTGGAGTTTCAACGGTTTACCCATTTGTTTTGGTGGTCGTTTCAAGATGTTCAATTTACCGATGAACATCTGCCCTCAACCGTCATGACCGCTTCTTGGAACGTATAATGCTTCTTCTCCACCGAGAATTTCAACCCGGGTAGATGAGTATAGATGTGCTGGTTGCAAATATCTATATACAAACGGATGTTGAATTTGATTGCTATAGGCTTTCGTATGCTCACAACTGTAACTGGAAACCCCGGACGATGTTGAATGATCTGTTGCACAGTTTTTTCCGGTTGGATGTTTTTCTCATCCATTCTGGGATTCCCTGTCGTTACCCTTGCGCCGTGTTTGCATGAGTGTGGGGTGTTCTTTTGAAAGCCACCCCAAAAGTGGGGAGTTGGCCCAGGGTAGGGTAGAAGTCTCTGAGCCCAGACCATTGTGACCGGCAAAATCATTCTGAACTTCCGGGAGCTACCATTCAGACCTTGAAGATCATGGAAATCTAACAGCACCGCTTATGGATCTATATGGGGGTTTCAAAAAGCCTAAATAAGAGCTGATGGAGGGGTTAAGCCCATAACAACAGGAGCTAGGGTTCTGGAAATGGCTATCTTCAAGTTCTGCGGGGTTGATCTACTTCTTCAAACCCAAATCGGTTTCCTTTTTGCTGAACCTGGTGAAGCTGCCTCAGGCAGCCCCAGTTAGCAGAGCCTTGGCCCACACGGACTGTTCCCAGCCTAGTTGTGCTGGGCATGCACTAAACCCCGCTTGGATTGCTTCCACCGTTTCACAGGTCTCTCTTTGAAAGACAGGCCCTGCGGCGGTATTCAGAATATGGGATGGCACTCCATGCTTGCGCTGTCTGGAGGATCTGAAATCAAAATATTGCTGCCACGTTTGATGATATTTGCGTATATTTGAAAAAAGGTAGATCGTCCTAAGGATGATAATTACGAATTCAACGAAAAGTAATATCAGATTCAATGAAGACCCACCACTAGTGCCCTTACTCCATCACCAAATTATCCATCAACTACATCTCAAAAAGACGGCGCTCTTCGCCGTGAATCACGCCATTCCATCATTGGGAAGAGCGACTGAGTTTCAGGTGCCACAGAGTCCCTTCTTGTCGTTGGCGTTTCAAGGGTTTGAGATTACAGCTGTTGAAACGTATTGAAGCTCCTCTCTGGGATCTGTGGCGCCCAACTATTTTTTCACCTGAGATTATTCCGACGATTTCTTCAAGGTTTTCATCTCCTTCTCCGTTTGTGTCACGTTGTCCTCCTTCTTCGCAAAGATTTTGAGATAGCGCTTTCCATATGGCGAGCGCGCAAAGGATCCCAGCAAGTCCCACATGGGACCACGACTGCGACCGTTTCCATGGATGAAACACTGCTTCCGTCCGAAGGCCTGTGGACCATGAGGGGCTGGGATTTTTTTGCTCACGCCCAAGGTACGGCCCCGTGGAATATGCTTGTTTTTGCCAACGGCGTTATTGATAACCCCTACGTTTTTGCACATTTTCACCTCTCCTCTCAGGTCAACGCCTCAGCTGCTGTGGATCTTGTCACGCATGGGGTGGGGTGTGGGGAGGTGGGTGGGGGGAGGGTTGGTGGGGGGGCGTAATAACGTACCTTGCACTTGCAAACATGTTTCATCCTACGCTATGACATCCTCTCTTGCACTTGCAGCCAGGTGTCATGCTACGCTATGACATCTTCTCTTGCACTTGCAGCCAGCTGTCATGCTACGCTATGACATCTTCTCTTGCACTTGCAGCCAGGTGTCATGCTACGCTATGACATCTTCTCTTGCACTTGCAGCCAGGTGTCATGCTACGCTATG
>Ga0126342_10007449_pt1 | contig 19544 bp, 18 predicted proteins | sample Cyp1metagenome_FD_92528 | JGI IMG/M metagenome (GOLD analysis project Ga0126342, IMG submission 92528) | Coral microbial communities from Lord Howe Island, Old Settlement Bay, Australia - Cyphastrea 1 metagenome | ecosystem: Host-associated > Invertebrates > Cnidaria > Coral ... | reverse complement strand
GACGAAAAAAAAACAAAAAACAACAAATATTCCGTATTATATAAAATTTATTTATAATTAATTTAAAATATATGTTTAAAATAAATATATAAAAATTAAATTAAATTCAAATATTATATAAATTAAAAAATACATTTATTATAAATAAAAAAATATATTATTTTATAATATTATAAAAATATTAAAATATTATTTTAAATAAAAATATATATTAAATTAAAAAATATAAAATAAATTAAATAAATAATAAAAATAAACAAATAAAATAATATATTATTATAAATCCTTATTTTTTTCCAAATAAATAAATATTTTAGAATATAATTTCAAAAAATAAAAATAAATAAAAAAAATATAAATATATAAATTATTTAAACACCCAAAAAATCAAACATAATATATTCTAAAAAATAATATATTATTAAAAATAATATTTTATAAAAAAATAAAATAATTACAATAAAACACACAAAAAACATATATAATATATATTAACCGCAAAAATATATATAAAAAATCATATATATATATATATCAATTATAAAATATCAAATACAAAATGTCAAAAACAACAATATTATATTTAAAAATAACATATTTTCATATATATATATATTACTAAAAAAATATATACAATATATTATATCTCAAATATATATATATAATTTCAAATTTATATATATATCATTTAAATATATAAATCAAAAATAAATATACATATATATATATTTAATTAATATATGAGTCCCAAAATTCGGGTACCCCCAAATCAGGCATTGCGATGCGAGTTGTTCTGCCAAAAGTCGCGGTTCAGTCAAAATCCCGAAGTACCAATTTTCCGGAAAATTTGCCACTTTAGGAAATTCCTAAATCGCCAAATTTCCGTGAAAATTCGGGGTTTCGTCCGAAATTTCCGGAAAATTTGGGATTTTTGGCATCATTACATGATGTATTGGATCAATTCCGGCTACAAGTGTCGGGTTTCCGACAGGGGCGCCCACTTTTTCGACAAGCGTCCCGTTTTATGTAATAATATTTTTATGGGATTACTATAGGATTTCGATTGGGTTCCTATGGGATTTCCATGATATTTCTGTGATATAGTAGAATTATTTTGGGATTCCTGAAGGAATTCTACGGGATTCTTATGGGATTTCTTTGTGGTTCTTATGTTGTTTCCTTGTTATTTCTATGATCTTACTATGGGAATTCTGTAGGATTCTTATGGGATTTCCATGATATTTCAATGAATTATTTATGGGATATCAATTGAAAATAAATTGAAATCAATTGATCCAATAAGAATATTGTTCAGACCCCGGTCCTTAAAATTCTTCACATTAAATAGACACCAAAAATTGTTTAGGGGGGGCCCTACACTAATCAAGATCCAACATTAATTTCTTTTCTATTGGAACGGAAAATCCCATGTTGGGAATTATCCCGTTGGCAAATTACGCATTGTTAGCAGTAAGCGTTCAGCGTCATCTCCGTGTTCTTCCTGCGATGTTGGAAGGCTATGGGCATAGCTAAGTAACATACCGTTCGTGCTTCCGACTCAGGCAATACTGCACCGTTATCCATCTTATCAGCAGGTATTCAAACTGCTCGAACTCACAGGTCTGAGAAGGTTTCCTACCTGCTGAACTAACAAGCCCTCTACACTTTACACATAAACTGCTATGCAAGTTGTTTCTCTGTGTGCTCTAATTGCACAAAACGAGCAAGCAGTGCGTCCAACCTGCACCTCCTGTTGAGTCGCCAAGCAGAGGTGCATGTTGGATGCACTGCGAAAAAGCCCATACAGTACATCATGTAAGTGGCACATAACACCGCACAAGCAGCACCTCAGTGATGCTAAATCAAAGAAGTAAGTCCAACATATCGCAATGTCATAGCTTTATCACTTATCACGAATCTAGATCCTGCATCTGAAGGATATCTTGATTTGGAACTGGGAACTCCCAAAATGCGGCAGATAACACAATTTCATGTACTAGTGACTAGTGCAGAAACTGAATAGTCCAAGTCGCCCAAACACCAAGCAGCAAACAAATACACCTTGTTTTGATGGATGCGCACACCCTCACAAATACCATCTTGCAGCTGGAATTTCTCGAGCGGAGCATCTAGCCGGCACCGCTTGCATTTTGCAAAATGCTCGCAAAACTCACAGCTTCGGCCGCATTGACCACACCTCCAATTGAATCGTTGCTCATAGTGGAAGATAGGCACCTTCCATCATAGAGAAAACTCTCGTTGCATCCGTCTCTACTGATGACAATTTGAAGATGCCGATGGCGGGTCTTGTCGGCTGAAGTAATATTTACTCCAACTGTCACGGTTCCCCAAGTACTAGGAGTATCAATCGGAATCCGACAATTTAGACCTGTGGTTCGAGCGGATCGAGTGCCGCGGGAGCTTCTCGACCAAGGAATGCATTGTCTCCAATGATGGTGAGTATCGATGTGGAAATAGCATCATTCTTGCTTTGGATGGACGACCATGCCCACGAGTCTCAGCATCCTCAATGGCACAACTAATTTCCTGACCTCCGTCCATTTTCGCCCACTGAAGTTCGGCGAAGTCCTCTTTGATGTCCTGTGTGGCATGGCAAGCTTGAATCTCGCTTTGCACATGAAAAGTTTCTTTGAAGTGGCCTGAAAAGCGAAAGTCTTCCAAGGAAGTTGAGAAACCCAAACGATGTAGGACTTGCACAGTGTACTTTGACACATTCTGGCTGTGTGTGCTGGCCAGGCTTATTGGGAACGGGGTCACATTCGCCCCTACCTCAGGGTCACATTCGCCCCTACCTACCCCAACCTCAATTGCCTTTCTACTTCATAAGTCATTCAACCTTTTAGGGTTTAAAAATGGGGACATAGGGGGGACTTGGGGACAGTGGTTGTCTAATACATTCTAATACGCCATTCAGCCTTTTAGGGCTTAATCTGGGACAAGGCCAGGGACATTTAGAGGGTACTTGGGGATATTGATTGGGGGGGGCATTCACCTTTCTACATTCGGTTGAAAGTTCCTTGAATTGCATGTTACAAAGTAGCATTCAGAGTGTCGCGGAAGTTACTTGAAGTGAATGTTACACCATAGCATCCAGAACGTATTGGAAGTTACTGGAAACGGAGGTTACAACGTAGCATCCAGAGCGTCTTGGAATATTTTTGACACGGATGTTACAACATACTGTAGCAGGCAGATGAGGTTGGAAGTTGATTGAACAGGTTGTTGCAACGTAGCACGCAGAACGTTTTGGAAGTTGCTTGAAATGGTTGTTGCAATGTAGCATGCAGAACGTCTTGGAAGACGCTTGAAATGCATGTTACAAAGTGACATCCAGAGCGTCGTGGAAAGCATGCAGAACATCTTGGAAGTTGCTTGACAAGGATGTTAGAGCTGACTATCACAGCTGGAAAACGATCCTTTCCCACCTCTAAAACAATGGCGCCTGCCACGCAAAACAAGGTCGAGTCACATTCGCCCCTAGGGTCAGCTGCGCCCCTACCTCCACCTTCAGCGGGGCAAGTGCAACCCCAAATGAGGTAGGGGCAAATGCGACCCCCGTGCCAGGTGCTTATTGCAAAGATGTTCTTCTTTTCCATCCTCCAATAACTTGGACAAAATTGCAAACTTTTCTGGATCTACTCTTAGAACAAATTGTTTCATGATGTTGTCGAGGTAGCATTTGTAGTCAAAGCGATCTGCTGTTGGGAAAGGTGGATCAAAAGGCACAAATTCACTGTGACCATTTGGCAGATAGCCTTCCACGGCAAAGGTTGCAAGCTTTGGGAGTCCTGACAGTGCTTCGCATTCTCCAAGTGCAATCAGGATCCAATACGACCAAACCATCAAACCATAAGGCCCAGAAACAGGCCCGGTCAGGCATGGTCAACCAACTCTCTATGGCCAAAAACATGCGGAGAAAGCCATTTGGCTAGGGCGATCTCTTTTGATCTGTAAGGCTTGCTGGATGAAAGCGGAGAATAAACAGCATAGGGGTGTATGATACAGTGTATGTATACAGTAGGGATTATACTCTCTGCCTAGCACAGGGGCTGCAGCAATCACAGTCAACCACCTATTTCAGGCAGGGCGCTGCTCCTTTTTTGCACTTCATTAACACTCAGCTTCAGGAAACACATCAATCAAAGCGATATCATGCACAGGCCATCAATTACACATTAGAAAAGGCACTCACAGGCTCAAAATATGTCTGACTTTCTCCGACATTGCTCTTGGATGAAACAACTATATAACATTATATTATATATACATATTGCATAGTTACATATGTATGTATAAATGTGGTTCAAGCAACATACTGTAGAAATTGGTGTCGAGCCAACTCCTGGCCCTTAAGTTCCTTCAGTTTTTGCAGATTGTCCAATTGATATATGATATAAGGACCATCGAAAACTGAACGTACTTTGCAGCTTCAAACACCAAAGCACTCTGTTGTGGATGTGCAACAGGCACAGCTAAACTGTGTTCCCAACTACAAGATTCGGTTTTAGAATGTTTAGGAAATCAATAGCTGAAGCTTATGCCTATGCACATCCGTGTGGGCAACTGTGCAGTGCCAACTTCTGTGCAAAGGAACACAGAAGTTGACAGAAGATGGCCAGTTGCCATCTGCAAGAGCTGCATCCTTGGCAGAATCTTCCCAGTTCATTTGCACCTTTTAGCACTGAATTGACTGAATCTATATACTGTCGACAAGGCATCAACCAATCTAATGCCATCTGTGCAATGGAAAGCAATTTTTGGGAAACGGTGCGGATTGTGATGCCATGTCGAATCCAACCAGCTTGCGGATCCATTGGTGGCCAGTTGAATCCACGGAAAGAAATCTATGCTAGCAGAAACAGACTCCGCGCGCACAAACATCATCAAACAGAAGTTGTGAGCAGTCAGTCTAGCCCGCAGTAGTTCTCCAGTATGTAGACCATGGCCTCAAGCTATCACAATGGAGAAACAAAGCTTATCGTGAAAGCCACTGAGAAAGCTGATTGTGTCGATCGCAGCAAGCTTTCCATCCATATCTATCCCTCGTTGATGATTTTCGGGCCCCGGATAGCAGCAGTTTGTTAAACTAACAATCTTTTCTCGCTGCTGCAGTCCGGGGAGACTTAAGGCATCAAACAATTGCAAAAGGAATGCAAAAGGTATGACCGTTTTTTGCTCAGTACCAACACGCTAAAGCATCGAAACAAAACACAAGTGGTCATGACATGAGTCACAACGTTCGCTTCAAAAATTTCAAACATCGCCTTAAACATAGATAAACATAGTCACAGTGCTTCTGGTTTGGGTTTTCATCTTTGCAAAGTCACTTCCAGTTCGATCTGGGCTGAGGCAAGTACAAGGGCTCCAGGAAAAAGCAGAAAAATGCCAAAGGCCTTAATTCCAATTTTTCAAGACTTGGATTTCACAATAGAGAAATAAAATCAATGTCTGGCCTGGCTTGACAAAGCAAAGAGTGGGGCCCAGCACGCGGTGCAAAGAATCCAAACGCTATAACCTTTTTCTGAGAGCGAAACGTCAACTACCCTCTGGTTGTGATTCATCAAAACAATGCCAGCCAGTGCGAACCTAGCAAGACCCCATTCCATCCATTTCAACTTGAAACACATCACACCAGAGAAATTCAACACATCTTGTTGTTCTGACGGGATAGAAATCACTTCAGAGTCACTTGGGGCTGGACTCAACAACGATGATGGTCAGGGTCTCCGCCGTAAACTTCCAAGCCAAGCCCTTCAGACATTCGATCGCTGCAAGACTTCAGCATACTTCAGCACTCCGATACTAAGACTCACCAAGTTAACCAAGACAGGCCGCAAGACATCCACCTGAAAGTACACCAGAGCCATGAAGATGCCGAGGCAGAAGGTATTGTTCATGCAGGCAGCTCCCTGGCATGTTATTCGTATGCTACACATGTGTTTGTAGAAAGATTATGAAAAATTATGCTACATTATGCTACATTCTTATTGGTGCAAAAACATGCAAAAACCACCTCGAGAGTGTTCAAGGCAATGGTGATCGTCTTTGACGTCTTGCGTCCAGCGTAGTTGTACCTGTCATCTCTGCATCTCTTCTGGACATCCTCACATTGCTACCACCAAATCAAGACCTCTCTTTATTATGGTTTACCGGTTTACCATGTTTTACCTTAATTCCGCACTTCCTCCATGTGCCACCTCACTTTGTCTGTGTCGCACGCACCCTTGGTTTCATATGTTTCATATAATATGGTTTCATCATGTTTCATCTTATTGCGCACGCTGCAACGAGCTCGGATGAGTTGGAAGCCAATGGCGCCAAGATCTGGGCACAGGTGATCGCTAACAAGAAAGATCGGAGAAGAATCTCCCAAAGTCAAACTTGTGAGGACCATTATAGGGCAACCGCCGGCAACCGCTCACTGAAGTCCAAACAAAGGAGATGTAGAACGATGGAATGCCGCTCTGATTCCTCAGGATTGGACTGGATACAGTAACGATTTCAAGATATTTGAAGCGCATCCACATAGCAGAAACACAAAAAAAGCCCGTGGACACCAAGCCACCCAATCTCTGCTAGAACATCGACCATGGGATCTGAGAAAACCAGGACCATCAGAGTGCCAAGGCCTTGGAGTGCCGTCGCTCATTTCCGATTTTCCCGCACTTTAACGCATTGATGTCATGCCTTGGGCTGCCTCGGGGACCACAAATATCATTTGGAAATAGGCTAATCGGCTAATCGATGCTAATCGGCTAGTCCTGCTCTTACAGTGATGGAAAGAAATTGAAGGTCTAACACACCCGTGCCTGTCTGAACTGTTGCTGGTGCAGAAGCTGCACTTGGCAATTGCGTTAAATTTAGTTGCCAAGGAACCCATTTGCCATGCGGACTTCAGAAGGATTTGGCGCCTGCAGCTAAGGGATCCGTCATTTCCCCCCTGAATTCACCACAGTCAATGCTCATCTCTTGGGTTGCAACATGTGTATGATGCACACAGCAGCACCTCTGCTGCTCAACTGACAAATCTTTAAACTCCTGCGCCGAACAATCCACTTGCTGCAGCCAGGCACCCAACCCTGTAGATGTCCAATAAGCAATTCACTCCAGAGACCAAAGGATGAAATAGGCGAAATAAAGAGCTAACATCACCTAGTTCCCACCCCCTGGTAGGAATCATTTACCTGTCTGTTGGAGCATCCCTGTTAAAGGATGCCCACGCTTCGCAGCAAGGAACTGCCATTCGTCGGCTGTGTGCATCATTGTGCATGATTTTCTTCGTGGAACATGAGCGAGCCTTGAAATCTTGGAGCTTTCATGAGTATTCAATCAGCTGAAACAATTCAGAGTTTGTGATCATTAGGCTGCAATTTGCTTCATCTTCAACCAGACAAAATGTTTAAATCGAAGACCAAAGCAGGGCCTCGGGCATGGACTCTTCTTCATCCTCCTGCAGAAACTCTGCCAAGAAATGCGAAGAACACTCCAAAAGTGCTGGCTGTGTGTAGAGGGCAGCACTTAAGCAGAAGATATAACATGAAACATTATGCACAAAAAGAACCATAAGAACACTTTAACATTAACACTATACTATGAGTATAAGATATGATAGAATATGAATATATCAAAAAATGTCAAAAGATAAACTCTTCAAACAAATATAAAACTGCAACAGCGGTACTTTATGGGTGTCCGAAATGCCTCTTCATCGTCGTCATCGCCGGCCTCGGGCTCAGCCTAGGAAATCAACGAATAAACTTTAACATGAATGATCTGAATATGTCTGAATGGCCAGGAACAGTGGAAACATCAAAGTGAAGCGTCCCAAACTTGGAAGATTGACGAGGTCAGGTGCAATGTTATCCTTACACTCCAACGAGCCCCAAGCCGGCGCAGCAGCAGCGGCAGCAGCAGCTAGTGCAACTGCTTGATCGACGTCTTTCTGCATTTGAGAGGCTCGCTTGGTCTTTCTTGCCTGGCAAAGGGCACAGCATCTGCAGCTCCAAACCACAAGCAGAGTGATTTTGGCACCCAGAAACGCCCAGAAAAATGCAAATGTTAGTCTGCTGGACTGGTGGTTCCTTTGGTGGCAATGATGCCAAATGCTTGAAGCATTCCTCAGATCAGTTGGTGGCGCTCATGGGTTGTTTCTTAGACTTGGGACGTACGCCCAGGATATACTCTGAATTCAGCCAAGTCTCTGTAAATTCATCAAGGTCAATGCTACCTGCTTGTGGCTGGGCAACAAAGCATGAAATGATACAGCTGCTGTGACTGAAAGGTCTGTTCCTGCAGAATTTCTCATGCGGAATTAGTAGAGTCTTAGTAGAGAAGAAGGCATTGCAGGGCCGCCAAGTCCAAGGGCCCCGCCATCACTGTTGGTATCAACCTGGCACTCAGTCACCACATGCATAATGTTTCATCATGTTGCGTCCTGTCTCGTCATGCTTCGTCATTCTTCATCCAGCTGCGGCTCTTAAGTCTTTCTTAATACGAAGCCTTTGCAAAGAGCTCTGAAGCGTCATAGCCTGAGGCAAAGCAAACTGGACGTGTCTCTACCTTTCTGTGTCCCTCTGCTTGATTATACTTCTCAGTTTCTTGATATCTCTCTCTCTCTCTCTCTCTCTTTCTTTCTGACAACCTTGACATACCTTGACGGTCTTTCTGCATTGTGCAAATTGCTTTACTGCGAGCGTGCATTGTCCAAGGAGTCCAACCGTTCAAGTGGAGAATTCGCAATAAGTTGTCGAAGTCCTCAGGTTTCCAAGAGGCTCGCAGCATTAAAAAGCATGCTGCTATGACATATGTCCTTCCCCCTTAACCAGGGGGGAAGAAATGACCCATCATGATAGTTGTGATTTCATCCATCTCTTGCATTGCCAGAAAGATGCCGCGGGATTTAATCAAGGAAGAGAGAGTCGAATGATTTCGCAGGGCCACAATCTTAATCCCAGATCTGCTAAAATCCTTCATTCTTCGAAAACTAAGAGTGGGTGAAGTCATCAACTATCAACCATCCATTTACCATCCATTTACCCTTCATTCCCATTGAAATTGACCATGAAAGGGTCATTCCAAGCCTCACAGCCTGACCCACTGGTGATCCAAGTCTCCCGAATGCCCATGCGGCCGTCATCGCTCTCCGCGTACCTGGCTGCGCGGAATTGCTGTGACCAACGGATATCAGGGGTTGGTAAATGTCCTAATTGAACATCACCCAATTCTGGGGGATATAATCTTTAGATATTTGAAAGTGATGTTCAAAATCCCCAAATAGGACATTTACCAAGCCCTGGATATTGATTGTTGTCAACTGTTGCCAATTGTTGTCAATTGTTGTCAATTGTTGTCAATTGTTGTCAATTGTAATTGGATGATACTTGGATCATTTAGATCCAAGTGATCCTGCACTTTCAGGTGGAACAATATACCTGTCTTTGCTTGGGACAGTTGTGCGGGCACTTCTTGTACCACATCTGCAACCTGGGCAGGATGCAATTCCCTGATTCCAGCAGGGTAGGAGCGGCATCAGTGCAATCATCACTGCATCAACTTTGCAACAAAATGGAACAAAAGGCTGTCTCATCAATTTCACTGGAAAGGAGCAGCCTTCCAAGGGCAGAAGCAGGAATCAAAGCATTCAAAGCCATCTCATCATTGACTGCTAGCGCTCTCTGAAACTTCCAAGGGGCGTGTCTCTAAAGTCTGGTGGAAAGCTTGCTTTGTCCAGGAGTGCTTTGTTTTTCTGCAGACAGAGCTTGCGCAAAACAGTCAAATACACCATCACCAATCGACACGTCATCTTGCTGCAACTTTTGCTGCAGTAGGAAACTGCTTGAAAATAAAATGTAATCTGGACAAGTGATTGACCCTCCGCCTCTGAACTGTCTTCTGTGAGCTTCCATTCCTTGTGGACATACCAAATCTATCCAACTCATAATCGCAAATAATGGCAAATTCAGCATGGTCACCAGCAATGAGAGCGATGATGACGTCACATCCTTTTCCAGAGTTGCACATATCTGGGGATATATGACTAATGCAATGTCCATGAGATCTCTTTGCAGCTAGGGCTCCTTTCGGAATTCCTCCATCCAACCTTTCACACCCAGCCTGCTTTGTCGGATCACACGCGGTCAAGTGAAACAATGCATAGAATCGCGTGAAAGCATGTGGCATCGCGGCATCGTCAGAATCTTCAAGATTGGATTCCACCAGAACTCTGACCCCAAAGTCCCCAAAGCTACGGTATTTTTGGGGCTTGCGGCTCAAAACATGCCAAAACCATGGGCAAAACCTGATCATCCCAGATCATCCCACTGCCACTTGTGCCACTTGTGCCACATCTTGGAGCACTGAGGGCACCACTCTTGTGCCCTCACAATGGATGTGGCATAGCCTCGAGTCTTTGCCCTGCGGAGTGTACAAGGCCCAATAAGCTACATGTTTTAAGATGTTTTAAGATGTTTTAAGCAATGTCACCAACAACCAACTGATATGATGTGGTTTGGATTTCTAAAGGTAGATTCAAATTTCATGGTTGTCTCTTTTTGACAACAATTCTATCATAATCCACCAGAGAATCATCCATAAATCATCCATTTTTATCATCCATGAATCCACCATTCTATGGCCAAAAAATATCCATCATGTTATCCATCTAAATCCATCTAAATCCCACAGTAATCCTACATCCTTTCCATATCTTTCCATCCTTTCCATCGGCCGTTTCGAGACGCTGAAAACCCGATGTTTCAAAAAAACCCGCCAGGTCGACGGGGCCATGCCGGCAGAGCCCATCTTCGCCCGAATCCAACCCACGCAACCAGCAACTTTGGCCTGGCATCGAATCCGAGCACAGTGGTGCAAAATGACGGAAATCAGTAAATCATGGTAAATCATGGTAAACCATGGTAAATCATGGTAAATCATGGTAAATCATGGTAAATCATGGTAAATCATGGTAAATCATCATGGTAAATCATGGTAAATTTGCAATGTATTTAGTATTTAGCTTGTTTAGCTTGTAGATGATTCTGAGATATGAGCATGTTGCAATATGTTGATGAAATATGATGAAATTGTCTTCGTTGGTGTCTGGAGTTGAGACTTGTGTCCAAAAATGTCTCGGGTGAAAAATGTCACAGTTCCCGCCTTCAGCATCTCCGCATTAGAGACTGAGTGGGGAACTTGCTGGTCAGGCAAGCTGGCAGCATATTGCATATACATGTACCTGGATCTGGAAGATCTGGAAGCGGCATCAGTGTCGGTGTATGAATGGTGACTAATCATGAATAGCCCTGTAACGGGCGAGTTGACTTGGCTGATGAATTTCGCGCACATACAGAACTCCACGAAGCAGAGGACCATTCCAAGAAATGCCCAGGTCTGCGGAGTTCGCGCACACAGAACATCGAAAGACATAAAGAATTGTAAAGACATACCGTATGTATCCATATGTGACATACTACAAAATTGTGCAAAGCATTACAGTACTTCAAAAAGCGCAAAAAGAAAACACGCGAGCGATCGCGAGCGAAGAATCCCTGTCTCCAAAAACTAAGATCTAGACAGATTCTTGAGAATTTTCCCTGCGGATTCCCTGACGGCCGGGCTCTCTGAAAACCAAGATTTGAATCGAAGGAATCATTGCAACAACCCTTGCAACCGAGATCCAGAGTCAAAAAGTCCAGTCTGTCTATATTTTGACATATTTTGACATATGTCCCTTTGCACTTTACACGTTTGCGCTTTACTTGCCTTCAGTCCGATTTGAGGATTTTGGTTGTCGACATACAGGGCAGGTACTTGGATAATCAGGTACCTGCGATTCCCAAGTTCGACTGATCCCTGTGTTCGCATGTGAGACTGCACTGCATCCAGTCAAGATCAAGGGGTGCGTGATGGCTGTGAACACCATGATCTTTGCATTGGCTCGGATTTCTGGCTTGTATCCTTGGCTGTGTCAAGAGACTGTGTTGCGATTTCGACGTGGGACCGTGGAACCATAATTCACCACCTTCTGCAACCCATTTGATAGCTTTATAATGCTTTATATATATATTATATTATAATATATATATAGCATTATATAGCTTTTTTGCGCTGATTTCTGCAGCTCAAGTTGCGAATGCCCGCATGTATGAAGGTGTCGACCAGGCCAAACTGCACCCAACATATCCCAACACAAGATAAGCTGCATTCAGAACGGCTTTCGCCAACAGTTGAACCCCTTTGGGCACTTGAAACATCTTGAAACTCTCGTCACTTGTCCAATTCATTTTCATTCTGGCACCTTCGAGACCTTGGGAGAGTTGTTGTACAGACACTTTCCCTTCTCAATATCCACACGGCCGCCAAGAACTGCCTGGCGTTCATGCTCTGGCTTGTCCAGCTTAAAGGATGAACGATGAACTCAAACAATGTCAAATCGTCCCGTCCAGCTTTGAAATCATTTCAAGTCTGCCTTGAATAACTTTTTGACTCCTCTTTACGCTCTTCTTGGAAAGCAACAAAGTGCAAAACAAAGTGCAGGGAGCAGCACTTCAAGCTCCCAAACACAGCGAGGGGTACCAAGAACCACGGAACTGTGAGGAGCATGATTGTGCTGCCTCTGAGACACGAGATGCAAATCACCAGCGATATCCAGCGATGCAACATGCAAAAAGTCGGCAGATCTGTTCTTTCACCCGCCTGCCAAGGCTCCAACACCCACGGCCACCTCGAGGACGGGGTCTAACACAGAATAATGTAGATGTGAGATGATGTGAGCAGATGAGGAAAACATGCAAAAAATGATACGAAAGATGTGAAGATATGTGATGTGGCGAGATCTAAATTCGTGTGGCAAGATGCACTGGACTTCTGGACCATCACGCAATTTTTTCTGCTTCATATAATCGATATGCAAGGTCTGGAGATGTCTGGAGTTTGGGAGCTGAGATTCTGACATTTTGCTGGGCCTTTTCGGTTGGACCCAGTCCAGAGAACAGAACCCTCAGTGTTTGAAGCTGTTTTGAAACTGTTTTGAAACTGCAATCTATATTGGCTCTAGGGCATCTGAGGCCATCACATCATACCATCTGGAACTGCTCCCAGCACTGGGAGGACCACGCTCCCAACCAGGCCGGCAACCTACCGGCGCCGCAGGATCCGCGCTGATATCATTCATGCAGCACTCGAGTATCTGATGCTGTCCTCCAAATCCTCCGATTGGACCATTGCATACCATTGCATACCATTGCACTTTTGGGTGACCACTTGTCTTATTTTGTAGATGTATTGAGATGCTTGCAGGATGTCAGGATGTTTCAGGTCAGGTGTCAGCCTCCCCTTTTACAATTCCGGAATGTCTCTCTTCCGCGGTGAAACGAAATCCGCCGTCAGATGTCTGGAGCAGCACAGCTTGTGTTACCCATGCTGCTCATGCACATCATGTGGCGCATGGCAGAGCAAAGCAACACAAAGATTTGCCGCGAAGCATCTAATACTGCCTATGCCTACAAGACGGCAAAGCTGCGTCAATCTTGACATCTGTGGGTGACACCATTTGAGATGAGATATACTACAAAGAGAAACTCACAAAAGTGTCGAGTTTCCGTTCCCTGGGGTGTGCGAAGGGCTGACAATTTGACCCTTGGGCATACTTCTCTCCATCTTGAAACAATGTACTGCACCTACTTTTATCTACTTTCTTGTGGAAGCATCATCCTCGTCAGCCTCTGGCTCTTCGGCCGTCGCAGTGGATCTGTCACGTGAAAATGTGAGAAGATTGAGAAGTACGCCACTGTCGCCACTGATTTCTGACATTTGAAATTTAAAACCCTGCAGCTCCAAGAGGCAGGCGCGCGCGCAAATGCACAGCGAGTGCATGCTGTGTGAATCTGCTTCAAACTTATGGAATAAGAAATATATTTCGGGAGAAGAATGAATCAACTGTGGCAAGGTATCAAGATGTTCCACATTGGACATTGGTCTGCGACTTTGATAAAAAACGATTCCCTTCGAATCCTGAACATACGGAAAGAAGGTTTTCTCAAAATGGGTTGTTGCTCTCTGGCAATGGGATTTCCTGGCCATTGCACGACACCGCCATGACATTGTTTTCATGGCTGGGTCTGTTGAAAAGCTTCTGACAGGCCGCTCAGCATTAGACTGTCCTTGGATCAGTTCGAAGTTGTGAGTCACAGACTAAAAGGAAAAACACTGTGACAAGAGATGAAAAGAGAAGCCACTGACTTTTAAGCGACTTTTAAAATGTATCACATTTTGCTGCTCTCTTCTGAAGTCTTTTGCTGCTCTCCTCTCAAAATGTTCATCGAGAGAGTTTCTGAAATTGCCAAGTTTCGATGCCTGTAGGCTTGGCCGCCAGGCGCCCTGACGCACTTTGGGTCATATGCCATCCACTGTCTTTGAGACAACAAAAGCACATGAAATATCATGAAATACTGAGATGTTAGATCGACTGACTATATAAATATCTTGAATATTCATGAATATTGTAATAACAAAAATGTGGTTTGAGATATTACGAGATCGTATAAGTCTGGTGTTAGATTCAGGCAATCTCCTCATGCCATCATCTCGTTGCATGTCCCTACAGGAACCGAATCAGAAATACAGCATGGCTTTCAGAAATTCGATTCTCGCCAGGCCTGCTTTCGGGTTGCTTGCTTGAAACATAGTGAGAGGACAGGTGGCATGCGCAAATTTTCTCCACCTCGTTTTTTTTTTCCAAGCACATGTTTTGTCAACTTTGTAGAATCACAGAAAAGACATACCAAGACTTTGATTTTTTGAAGACTTCATGTTTTGATGCTCTGAGTCCCCTGCGCAGCTTAACAATCATTGGAACGCCTTCTGCCTGGCGCTCTGGTGAGGCTTGGAAGCAGAAATGTCATGGACTTCCACAACAGGCAACGTGCAAATAGACATGTTGTGCCAGGCATGGTGCCATGTTGTGAAATGTTTATGAAGTGGATACTGTCAATCTGCATAAAGCATCACAAAACCAAGGCGCAGGGAGAAGTTGTACAGCATAGCGTTTGCAGCTGAAATCAAAGTTTTCCACCTGCAAGGCAAACCATGAAGGATTCAAGATGATTCAAGGATTCATCAAACTGGCTCCACTTATTTATCAGTTTAAGACAGTTTAAGCAGCTATAATCAGCTCACAGCAGTCAGTTCAAGCTGCACGTTTTCCCCAGTATCGCTCCAGTATGCATCGGTGGCCTTCCCCCACTGACCATTGAACTCCGGAGTCTTCGTGAGGCCAGTGATTTGCACTCGTCGCTCCACCACTTGCTCCTCACAAAATGATCAAGACACAAAATGGTACAAAAAAAATGTCAGAACATGTCACAAGATTTCACAACATCCAGAACAGTCAAAAAAAACTGCATTACTTGGTATTAACATGTATTAACCATTCATTATTATCATCATTAATAATTATTGTTAGGTATTCCTATGCATCAGCCAATCGCATCCAATCGGATCCAATCGTAAAGACTGCGTCCAAGTCTCCGAGGGCAAGTCGATGACCCTCTGCGCAGCGGTGCTCACAGGTTCTAAGTGGGCGCCTCCACAGCTGTGTCACACTGAAATTTCGAAAATCATTATTTAAAACTCCATCGATTCCATTTGATTCCAATGTATTTCCAATGTGCTTCTAGTGTGGATTTTCATTGGGCTCTTCACAGTGGCTTGGTATAATTGGCTTCTATTCTTTGCATGTTACTCAGTTCAACATAAAGAAATAAAACCCGACGGCGAAACAACATCAAACAACGTGGTAGGTCCGAGACCTGCCAGTCCGAGACCTGCCAATCCTTCCGTGGGCTCCTGCTTGGGGAGGTCAGAGACATCCGAAGCTGAAGCCGGTTCAGGCTCCACTTCTTCAATCACTTCAATCTGACTTGGACGCATTGGACGCTCTGTTGGCATCCAATCTTCCTTTGTGGTAGCCAGCTCAACCTCATCGGCATCAGCCTCCCCAATCTTCTTGGGCATTTTGGCGGACAAAGTGGCCCTGGACTCTTCCAGCTTGCCATTCTTTGCGCTCGGCTTCAGGCCTGCACTTGCCACTCGCAAGCGAGCAGCTAATGGATAAAAGGAGCGCAGCTTTGACGTGTTTGACGCCATAGGCAAATGAGTCCTGGAATCCTTTGCTTTGGGATCATGCCGCTTGTCGGACTGGGTCGACTCCAATGCTTCTTCCTTGTCTTCCCTCTCTTCCCTCTCCTCATCTTCTCCTTCTTCGCCCTCTGCCTCTTCACCCGAACCTGGGTCCCCAAAACTAGGAGTCTCAGCACTTCCAACACTTGAAGCCCACTCCGCTGCAGCAGCTGCATGGCAAGGTCGATGCCTTGCTCTCTTTCCACCACGGCGTGTCGGCTTTTTCCGAACCTTCAGGGTGACTGTCGTGACTGTCTCCTGCACTTGCCGCTCGGCCTGCTGCGCTTCTTGTTGCGCTTCTTGTTGCGCTTCCGTCTCTTTCTGCGGATCTGGAAGTTGTTCTGCCTCCTCAACGTGCAAACCCGTCGTCTCCTGGCAGCTCTGCAGGCTCTGCATGCAGCTCTGCATGGTCTCAGCCCCAGGACTGAAATTTTGGCTCGCACAGAATGGCTGAGATGGTGCCATATCCACAACCTCTGCTGTCATTGGCATATCGGATGGAAAGGACACTGCAACACTCATCCCAGGTCCAATTGGCGACACCATCGGAGGCACCATGGGTCCCATAGCAGGTGCTATTGATGCCATCGCAGGCGGCATAGGCGCCATTGCTAAGAAGGGCTGTCCCGGAGGTGCATTGACAAGTGGCACCATCACGGGCACCTTGGTGGTTTGGCACATCCTGGATGGGAGATTCAAACTATTTGCAGAAATGCAGCGTAAACCCACAACCTTCATAAATGATCATAATGTATGAATAATGCATCTAGACATACCAGAATGAAAGACACTCCAACTTGAAAAAATCCAGTATCTGCTCTGACCATCTCTAAACAACTAGCACCTGAGGCGCAGACCATTGTGGGAGGAAAAGGGATTTGATTTGGAAGTTGATTGGGAAGCTGATTTGGAACCTGGTTCATCTGCTGGGTCTGGGGCGGCATTGGAGCTGGTGGCACAACATTTGCTGTGTTGGCTCGTCGGCACCGCTTTCCTCGACCAGATGATGAAGTTGATACCTGGGTATTCAGCCAAGCAAACACACCAAATCAAAATGCAAAGCAGAAATACAAACAAAACTATTGAGTGTGGTCGGTTTACCAGTAATATCTTTCTGCATTCTGTTCCACTGAGAAGTGCACCGGCCCGCTGGATATAGAGCGTGTAAATGGTGGCAACATTTGCCCATTGTGGCACTGGTAGCCTTGGAACTCCCAGTCCGTAGATGGACAGGACCTTCCGCTGGAAGGCTGGTTCCGGGAGCATTGGGAAGAGGAGGACAACGAGGAGGCGGACGATTTCATTGAGTAGAAAGACGCCTCGCTCAATGCATCCTGATCTTCATCTGCCTCATCAACCTCTGGACTCAAAAATGAAAGATCTGAAAATCTGCGGGGTTGGTCAGGTAGCTGTGGTAGCTGCTGTAGCTTGATCTGAGTGTACTTCTCAGATCGATCAGGTTCAGGATCCGTATTGTCAATGTGACCAATGTGACCAATGTGGCCAATGTGACCAATGTGACAGTCGTTGTGAACCTTTTTCTGTCCCACTGGGCATCGCACGTCCTTTGGCCCTCGATCTGGTCGAAAAAGTAGGCGAACGGCCCGGGAGTCCACCAGCTCTTGGCGCATTTCACTGTGACCTGACCAGCCGTTGACTTCAAAGAGCTCGTCCCCTCGACTGATGCCACGCAGACCGAAGGCCTGCCACAAGAAACATCGGGTGCCACAGTGCCACAGGTGCCGCAACAGAAACATCGGGTGCCACGTGTCTCGCGTGCAACACAAAATCTTGGAGCGCGTACGGATTTCGGGTGCGACTTTGCAACATGATACCCGTTTGACGCACAGGTAGGTGAGTTCTGGATGTTCTGGGGTTCCTGTACCCAATAGTTTTATGATGTTCTATGGCTACGGCGACACGTCTAGGAACAATCACCGACACGGATGCCTGCTGCTCTCGGTTCCATCTGCCAGCTGGTGAACACGGGTCCACACCAGCAACTTGGAATCTTTTGGCCTGAAGCAAACACACTTCAACACTCTTCCAGAATCTATTGTAAGATACATTAAGATGCTGTCAGACAAAAGTAAAGCATTCACCTCTACCGGAACCTTTCGAGAATTAGGCAGAAAACAAAGGCATGTTCTGGAATGTTCTGGAAAGGCCCTGGCAGCACGTGAGTTGCCATTCCATGCGAGTCCACATGCCTGACAGGAGATACGAGCAATACAGTGTGTCACTGAGGAAAGGAAAATACAGTTGAACAAAGCTTAAATATGTTTTAAACAAATTCTGAACCTTGCTATATTATGCTATATTATTACTTTACATAATATTTACCTTTAACTAATTTAACTACATCTGCAAAAAATTGCAACGAGTCATTTGTGTCCCACTAGGCCGAGGTGGCCGAGGTGGCGGAGGTGGCCGAGGCCTCGAGCTCTGAGCGACTCAGCACCACCTCGAAGGGCTCCATACTTCTCTCGCCATCCTGTCCGAGGCTTTTTACATTGCTTCAAATCGCTTCATTTCATTGCTTCATTTCATGGCTTCATCACGCGTTTCCCATAGTCAAGCATAGTTCTTCATAGTTTGTCATAGTTTATCATTGTTTACAGTCTATCGTCATTTCATGCCGTGATTTGTGAGGCAATCTCTCGCAACTTTGCAAAGACTTGAGACTGTCTAGTTCCACCACATGAAGAAGCTTCGTAATCCAGAACTCGAGAGGGCCTGTTGCACAGTAAATCGGCTGTCTTTCTGAAATCCTGTTCACAAAGAGTGCAATTGAATCTCTGCAATTGGACAAACCACTCCCTTGGATGACAAGCTTAATTAGTACGGAAGTCACAGAGACCAGTCTGGCCATGTCCTTTGGAGCTAGGTACAAAACGACTTGGCAGTCCACCTGAAAGCGAAAGTCACTTCTCGGCACCGACTCCCAAGAGCGAATCTGGGATGATCTGGGACACTGAGGCAGCAACCCATGGTGCACAAGCCTCACACAACAAAAGCGGAACACATTGAGCATGTTTGAGCATCACTGAATCCTTCACACATCTGCAGACCCTGAAGTTGAAGCCTGACGCACTAGTGTGCTTCACAGCAGCATTTCACTTTTGTAAGTCCACAAATTGAATTATAATATGTATACACATAATATATATATATATATACATGTGTATTGTTATATATACGTGTATTATATGTGTATTGTTATATATTATTATAGTCTATTATACACTTTATATTATATTATTATATGCTTTATATTATATTTTATTACTTTATATTTATAATTATTATATTATATTATATATATATGTATAATCATATATATATAT
>Ga0126342_10007448_pt1 | contig 19545 bp, 20 predicted proteins | sample Cyp1metagenome_FD_92528 | JGI IMG/M metagenome (GOLD analysis project Ga0126342, IMG submission 92528) | Coral microbial communities from Lord Howe Island, Old Settlement Bay, Australia - Cyphastrea 1 metagenome | ecosystem: Host-associated > Invertebrates > Cnidaria > Coral ... | reverse complement strand
TCCGCAGCGTCGCAGCGTCGCAGCGTCGCAGCGTCGCCCTCCTTCCGCAGCGTCGGAGCGTCGCAGCGTCGCTCGCTCGCGGGCCCCCTTTCCCCCTGCACTGAATAATCAGAATGATAAAAATAGTGATAGCAATGATGACGATGATGACGACGACGAGGATGATGATGATGATGATGATGAGGATGAGAATGATAATAATATTTGATGTCACCAATAACAATTTTTGACAATAATAATGGTAATGCTAGCAATAATAGATTGTGGGTCCAAAACGGTACTCCATTTTTGAGTTCAATCTTACGTGATGCGGTCAACCCAATAGCAAAGCTTAATATGGTGCATAGCTTTTCATACCCCGAACGGTAAAATGGGGTAGATTGGGCATGGGACGAACAGGGGTCTACTATGGGGTTTACCATCTCAGGGTACCCGCAGAACAATATGTTGTTTACGTTAGTATCTATTAACATCTAGCAATCAAACATAGTACACTCTGCTAAACTAACATAGCTATTGCAAATTGCCATAGAAATAGTGGATTTACCCATTAATAGCATGGTGATTTTCCATAGTTACGTTAGTTTACCAGAGGGTAGTGGGAAATGCTATGGAACTCCCGAAATCAGCTGGCCATCAGAAACGCCTGTGGGTCGGCATGTCCGAAATGTTTCTTGGGATACTAGAAACATGATGGATTTTATAGTTCAAATTTGAGGGACACTTTACAGGAAACACCCATATTTAATGGCCCAAACCAGCCAATTTCACCGGTTTCCTCCAGATCTGCACCGGTTCTGGCATGTTGAACCGCATATGGTCCAGGCATCCATCAGACGAATTTCCCACCAATCATCCTTGGGTCTTTATGGTTCAAGGTCCTTACAATGTTGGGCAATTGGGTCCTTAAATTGACAACACTGGAGGTCACGTGCTGTTGATTTTCAAGGCGGAAAGGCGAAGTTAAGAACTTTGACTGTTTCTTACTTTCGATATCTTTTGCGTTGACTGGTAGTTTGAATCGAGACAGTTTTTCTGTGAACATCCAAATGGCTGGCTAGCATGGTATTTTCAGCCAGTTCAAAGATGTTTTAAGTGGGCTACTGGGCCCTTTTTCAGCAAGGGTCAGAAAAAGCAACCATTGTTGCTGACCACTTATTGAGCCGGGGACAGATCTTATATCTTTAGCCCAAGTTCCGACCTGGGGCCCACTTCTGTGTTTTTTTGCCCCTTTCATACAGCTGCAATGTTCACAAGAAATACACGACGACTTGCCAGCTGGGATGGTCATCCAATCAAATTTAGTGTTGAGACAGTCGGGCTGCTTATCTGTTGTTGTTTGGGTTGATTATTGTTGATCATTCTTGCTGATCTGTCGCTTATTGGCCATGCTTCCCATTCTTTTCGATCTGAGGCTTGAGATTGGCACAAGCAAATCAGGCCCGGCCAAGCTGTGGCCCGGTGGACGTTCATCTGGGTGTTGATTGGGGTTGACATGACCCCAGAATTGTGACTACTGTAGATTGTGTGAAAACAACGGGGCACATTCGTGATTCTGGGATTTTCAGGTGTTGAAGTCAAAGTCAGAGTCCCGAAGTACTTGCGCGATCAAGGGAGGGAAGGTCAAAGAGCCCTCAGCTTTGGATTTTACTAGTACTGCCGTATTTCCATCTGCCAAGAAAACAAGAGAGAAATCAAGACTTGGATGATGCTAATCCCAATAAGCAACCAGACAGCTGTGTGCAGCCTCATGACACTGCTCACATAGTACACAGTAGACAGAGTGCTTGTCGTGTGGCATGTCGTTCGCAACCAAGGCCCACCTTTCGACACTATTCTTGGTTACGTACCCGTTATTTTATGATTGTTGCTTAAAAATTACTGGTTGGTGGTTTGGAACATTTTTTAGTTTTCCATTCAGTTGGGAATGCCATCATTCCAACTGACTTTCATATTTTTCAGAGAGGTAGGTCAACCACCAACCAGATTACATTCTCCTCAGTCTTCGATGCCCATTTTCTGTGAATTCAATCCCTGTATTGGGTACCCTCTGGTGAACTAACATAGCAATTGAAAATGGCCCAGTCGAAATAGTGGATTTTCCCATTAATAGCATGGTGATTTTCCATTGCTATGTTAAATTACCAGAGGGTATGGGTCAAAAAATTGGGTACCTCGATGGTGAATCCAAATCCTGGACATCGACTAAGCCATCGGAGCCCTAGGTCGAGCACATTTTGACCCATCTGTGGCTGACCGTATGGTAACCATGGTTCCGGTGAAAAGTTTTCTCATTCTTTACCCAGACTCATATTTTTCCAGCTCAAGACGTTACATTTGGGGTCTTGAGTATATTCCCACTATATTCGCAGAAAATACCCCCGCTGAAGGCCACCATTCTTGTTGGTGACATCCCGATTTTGTTGCTTAAACCGCCATTCCGACCTTCAAGTACTGCAGGAGCGGACGTTGCTGCAGAGGCTGGTTGTCAACGTCGCCGAGCAAGCCCCAAAAGTCTTAGTAAGTGATTGTTTGTAATAATCTGCTTGGTGGTTAATGATGGTTAATGGATGTTAATGGTGGTTAATAATGGTTAATCTTGATTAATAATCACTGGTTGGTGGTTTCAAACATGAAATTTTATTGTCCATTTCATGTATGGGATGTCATCCCAACCCCATTGACGAAATCATATTTTTCAAGATGGTGAAATTGCACCACCAAGCAGTAATATATTGGAGCTCCAAAATGCCTGGATCCCAAAATCAACGGCTTTGATGGGGGAAATGATCAGACGAAGGGATTGTTTCTAAACTTCCGCCCTCTCAGGGCGAAGCCTCCGAGACGTTGCGGCCTCGGGAGAGTGGGGCAGCCTGGAGTGAGTTGTCGGACTTCGACTGGAGAGGGACGGTTTCGCTGGGAGTTTTCGAACTGGGGATGGATAAACAATTCGATGACTTTGTAGGTTTTCCGACTGTTTTGCATGTTTTTAATTTGGTGATTCATGTTTTCATAGGATTTACGTGGGTTTTATATGAATGGTTGTATACGGTTTAAAGTGATTCAAAACACACTGTCTGGATATGGATCAAAATCCTGACCCCGAAAATGGATGGTTCTGAACCAAAAATGACCAAAGTATAGAAACTAAAATTGTACCCATCAAAATTGGATTTTAGATATGTCCATAACTACAAATATAAACAAACTTGTGACCTTCACTCAAAATTGGGGTATCCCCTCATGGTACTATGAATAAACTTGGTTTTGTTGAAAAAAAAAGTGTTTTTTGGGTTTGACTTGCTACTCATAGCCATTGAACTATCCCACCATAGTCCGGGGTGCAACTCTTATAATTGTTTTTTTTGCATGTTTATAAGCCACTTCTGGCAGTGCTTATCCTCCCCACGACGACCTCACGCTGCGCCAGGTGAGTACTCCCTTCGCCAGTCGCAAACCACTTCGTGTCGCCAATCGCAAAGCTCATCATATCGCCAATCGCAAAGCTCGTTATATCGCTCGTCATATCGCCAATCGCACGTGTCTTCCCGTGGTGGGTCTCGAAGGCGAAGCGGAGAAGCGATGTGGGAATTGGTGGCGCCAAAAAAAATGGCCAGTTGGAAGTTGGAAATGGCTTAGTAACCACCAACCACTAAGGGCATTACCAACCACTAAGTCACTAAGGGCATTAACCATCAATAATTGGCTTGGTCACCTGTAGGGGAATCCCCATGAATCATGTGGCAACTTTGAGCCGATGAAGCGACGTGCCTTTTTTTTTTCCATCCGCACCGACTTTTTGGACATCGAAGCAGAGATGGGTTGGGATGTCCGAAAGCAGCCGAGCTTGGGATTCAAGAACTTGGGCAATGCCTGTAATATCCATTTTTGAGCAGTTAAACCATGTTAAACCCCTATGTTAGGCCTCCCCGTCCCTGCCACCGCACCCGTCGCAGTGGCGAGCTTTCTTCCCGCCGCAGCGGGACTCCCGTCACCGGGCTGTTAAGGCTGTTGGAGAGATTGCGGACAATGGGTGACTTACCGGTTCGCCAGGAAACATTTTATGCACAGATAGCACGAGTTTCGGGTTTCGGTTTCTTACTTCTCAATGAATGGGATCAATGCTGCTGCATTTTTTTAAAGGACTTGGTGATTCGCCCGTCGGAAAGAGATGATAACTCCGTGGACGAATACCCTTATCCAATTAGTAACTAGCTGAGATTTATACCTTACGCCACCAGGTTTATGTAACAATTTGTAACCCCATTTAGTAGGTTTTGAGTAACCAAAGTTGATTTACTGATTTATAGCAACCCAAAAAGATTAAGAAGAGTGATTTATCACTATTTTAGTGTTGGATCTACCACTTTTCTGTCTGTTTTGGGTATATATGTGGATACATTGAGTGGGATGAGCCACCAAATTTGATATTTCATAGATCAAATATGATAAAGTATTGTGGATACATACTATACGTACACATACATTTATATATACATTTAGTTTGCTTGTATAATGCATTTAGTTTAGGAATGCAGCAACCACCAAAAAGATAGACACGTAAAATCCTATCAAAATAAATAGTTGTGCATTTTGAGGGCTACTATACCTAATATGATATATACCATTTGGCAATCTAACATAGCCTTGAGAAATACAATTTTCAACGCGTAAATTATCTACACATGGGCAAGTTTCCATAGGTATTTTAAATAAAATAGAGGGTATATATCCCTGTTATATCACCATTAAGTACTGTAAATCATGAATTCTCGTTGGTTACCCTCTGGCAATCAAACATGGCAATGGACAATTCCCCATCTATAGATAATTTTTCCAGCTATAAGCCTGCCCCCCAAGGGCATTTTCTCTTGCCACGTTTGATTACCGGGTAAATTACCATTAAATCCAACAAAATCACATCGCAAATCACTGTTAAATTCCATTAAGTCACCACTTAATCACCACTAAATGTCATTAAATCCCACAAAATCCCATCCCAAATAATTCCATTAAGTCACCACTCAATCACCACTAAATGTCATTAAATCCCACAAAATCCCATGAACAATCACCAAATCACGATGAAATCCCTATCCAAGGGCATTTTTGTTTCGTAGGACGAAGCGCATCCGTGCGCTTGGCGTTGGCCAGGCGCATACAACAGGTGGCCATTGGCCGCGTATCCACGAACTCCAGCGAACCTGAGGTGCCCCCAAAATGTGATGTGAACCGTTGGTTTATAAAGCATCATAATCCCCATGAACTATAGTTATAAGTACCATTAACATCCATTAACCATAGTTAAACCACTTATAAATTGATTTAGATTCAGCCCATGAATACTAAAGTTATTTGAATGGTATTTAAGCGTACCATAAACCAAAAAGTGACATATTGGAACCAGTGATGTTAGTTGGTGAATTAAAATCCCAGTAAGTATAGTTATTTACGTACCATAAACCATAGTTGTGTGACATTGGAGTTATGTTCACCAACTGAACTCTATCAACTGGGGGCCCCACGAGTTGTAGTCATGGGGGTACCTACCATTTATCGCTGGATGGGTGATTTCAAGGATCCGAAAAGAACCTGGATTTTTTAACTGGCTACTCTGCTTTTGGAAAATCAATTTTGAAACGCCACAAAAATACATGGAATCATAAGGAAGATCTTGGGTCCCGGAAGTAAATGGAGGGTTTTTTCACTGGGAAGATCATCGAACTGAGATAATCATGGGACGAAAAAAGATGCATTTATGGTGATTTTTCTATAAAACAATGGAATTTTCATGGGACTTGGTGGGACTTTCACGGGATTCAACCATGAAACATCTATAGTGTTTTTCTGGGTTAAAAAATGGTGATTTCATGGGCTTTGAATCAGGATTTAATGAGATGAATGGAATGATGATTGGAACCAATCATAAAGCTACCATTTGGAAAATAAATGATGGAAAATAACAGCACTCCATTAATAGGTAAATATCATCATCATATTCTTAACATAGCTATAAATGGAAAAGACCATTTCTCATAGCTATTTTACTCTACCAGAGTATCCATTTGGATCCCATGATACTTTTGTTCCTGACCATTAGTAGGTTCTTGTTTCTATCAAGAGATAGATTATCGTAAAGACATAGTAGAAAAACATGTTGTCTTCTTGTAATGATTGATAATCGGAACATAGTTGATAATCGGAAGAGTTTGGCCCAAGATAGTTTATAATATATATAATCGGATAATTGAGATATCCCATTTATGGGAACTGATGGGAAATAGATTTTGTATGGGATACTGTTATCTTATATATCGCAATCTTTCCCATACAATATCCGTTGTCTTGCCACAAATACTTCGTTTGGCTATGAGCCTGTACCCTCCGGCAAAAAACATGTCAAAGTGGATGGCATTTATTTTGTTGGCATGAATCGCCACCATAAAGAATTGTATTCTATAGCTATTGATCCATAGCCAGCCATATGGCTTGTGCGAAAATTTGTCCCCAACAGCATCCCGTGACTGGATGGGGAGTATCGGGAGTATCCCCATGGATGAAACCTCCAGTAATCACAAGATCGATCCAACTCAAATGGGATCATGATATTGATGAACCTGTTTTGTTGTAACAATGGGTTAAAACTTTTTTAAAACCACCAACCGTTTTTTTGGCTCGCTCGCAACACAATTTGCGAAGCCTCCGATCTAAGGGTCATTATCTAGGCTCAGAATTGTACAGCAAACTTCATCAACATGTTTGTGAAATCAGCCGTTTTTGGACATACCGATACCATAAACATTGCAGCAACACGCAAAACCACCAGTGTTCCTGCCGTCCCATACACCAATCTTCCGTACTGTAGAGCCGCATTTTTTTCGCTGAATCTACAAACTATGCTGTGAATTATACAGATGTATACAATAATACATATATATATATATATTAATATATATATATATTAATATATTACATATTATATATAATATATAATATATAATATGCATCTGGTATATAAGGAATAATGTCATAGGTATCTAGAAATCCGTGAAGCCAGGTGAGGATCAAAGGAATCTTCGGCCTCTCGGCCGGGTGGCCCAAGTGATCCAAGTGGTCCAAGTGGCCCAAGTGGTCCATCACCGAGTCACTGGGTGGGGTTGGAAAATCTGGGGAACCCCAGGTGATGGTCATTTTCAGTGGAAAAAATGACATGAGAACGTCATTTTCATGGGAAAATGATCGAAAACCATGGAATGAAGATAGTAATGATCCTATTTTCAGGCAAAGGTCGGCACGTTTTGCTAATTTCTGTCCCAGAATTGGAACAAAATGAAGCCGGGAACCTCTACATGTAGCGGTAAAAACAACCATGGTTTCCGGTAGATTTTCCCTTAAACTAATCCCTTGATTGTGTGGCCATGGACAGTTCCTGGGACATGGGGAATATCACCATGGGATATGATGGGTATATAGGATTTTACATTATAAACCATCCAGCTATTGGTGTACCCCCATTTATGGAACCTCCCCAGATGTGGAGATATAACACGATAATGAAAGTTATGCGTCTCAGGATGAGACAGATGAAAAATGAACAACTGTCGATATGTGCACCATATTTACACAGCTTTGTCTCAAAAGGGGATATACCCCCTGGTTATTTCACATAGCTATGGAACATGGCCCCTTGATAGCTGAACAAAATGATGAGAAAAAGCTATAACATGGTGATTTTCCAGTTTGCAAAGCGTTAAATAACCAGAGGGTACCATGATTTTCCATCATCATCTAAAGTGGGATATAGTTATGAAGCAACAGGAGTATAACCATGAAATTAATGGAGAGTATGGGTGATAAACCCATCAATAACCATTTGGTAGTCAAACATAGCAATGGAAACCACCCTATTGTAAAACCATAAGATAAAACATATAGGATTACAGCCTCCACAGCATATAGAATATATATATATATGAAACGTTATTCCATTGGGAACACATTTATTGTATTTTTTTCTTAAAAAACACACATATTTAAAATTTATAGTGTATAAAACCTCCATGGCTAGTTCGGGGATTTCCCAGCCATCGCCACATAATAATATACTGAATATGGGTTTCTCGGTTAGATTTATGGGGCGATTTACTGAATCTATGGCCTTCAACACAGAACATGATGGGCCATAAAGTATGGGATGGATTGGGTTCCAAATTTTTGGGCAACCTCCTTTGCTGAAATTCAGAGCACTGCCTAAAAAAAACAACACTATTTCTCAATTGCGAACGAAGTGTTCTGTGTGACACTACAGCGACCCTGCCGGCCAAGCCCGATGATGGTTAGTAGGGGATGTTTACCCCAGGTGAATGTCTCAGGTGTGCGACGGATGTGACCATTTTCCATCATAATATCAGCTTTCTTTCGTGAACAGAGTCGTCAATAGTCGTCAACTATGGCATCCGGGTATGAGGTGTTGGATCTTGGTGTCACCGTGTCACCATATGATTTCTTGTTTTTCGGGGATCAAACGTATTCCCCCAACGTTTGGGATGATAGCACCAAGCAGCATGCCAAGTCTTCCATTGAAAAATGATCCCCGTTTTCGTGCAGAAAATCATGCTTCTTGCTTAAATCTCATTCATTTCGCATGTTTTGCTTGTTAAATTCCACTGGAATCACCATTTCATAAATCACCATTTTTAGTGTCATTCAATCCCACTAAATCCCATGAAATCACCATTCAATCCCATTGAATCCAGTTAAATCACCATTAAATCCCATTGAATCCAGTTAAATTACCATGAAATCCACCTTGACTTTTTCCAACCCCAACTGGACGCTCTCGCCACGTCTTAGCCCTCAAGAAGTTCGGTGAGTCGGCCAAGCCAGGCGTGACCGGGGTCTCCCGGACGGTGATTTCAATGGGATTTCACCAGCAAAGATGGAGAAGTACTGGGTTTTTGAGCAACAAAAATGGTGGTTGAATGGCATTAAGCAAGAAAAAGTGTCATTAAATATGATTTCACCAGCACAAAATTGAGTCAAACATTGGGATATTTCATGGGAGTACAGAGGGGAAACATGAAATGCATTGCAAGGTGCCCCAGTTTGTCAGTTAAGTTGACTTATAGCACATATCATTGTGCCATTTATGGTAGATATATCGAACGAGCTCATGATATTTCTTTGACATAAACAACAAAAATTGGGTACGAAATTTTCGGATTTACAACAGATGGAGGATTTACCGTAATATACATGACCTGATTTCCATGGATTTCATAGAGGATTTACCTCAGTGGAGGATGACCATCAGATCCCAAGGATGGCCGAGAAATCGGCGATGGTCGTGCGAGAAATCTGTCCGGAGGTGACTCCAAAATGGTTGAAAAAATTGGAAGAATGACAAACTGATAGGGATCAGATTGATTTTCCAGACAGGACTAAAATTCCCAAGTGAAAATGATAGGGATATATAGGGATTACAGGGATAAACACAAAGGTTGCAGCTGAAATGGATGGCCGACAAGCGCCGACAACGGCGCGACTTCTGCCATCTGCACAATCGTGAGAGGAGAATCAATGAATGTTGAGTATTAAGCAACCACTGAAAGTACAGGATGGTGCCCCCCCAGTGATGTTTGTTGGTTTATAAACCCCATTACCCTCTGGTAATGACTAACATAACTATGGAAAGATCCACCATGCTATTAATGGGAAAATCCACTATTTCGATTGGGTCATTTTCAATAGCAAACTGTTGACATCACCAGAGGGTAACTGATGAGGCTACCCAGAAAGTCTCATGGTTTGCCAGTAGAATGGCCACATCACGAAATATCGGATCGTGGTTTTTTTTCTACCATGGTTGGACAAAGAAATTCATTGATGATGGGTGAAGCACCCACAATCTCCATTTCTTTGATGGCAAGAATCCCTTTTTGGTTGGTTATTTGATATGCAGTATGGTTATGAGTAACAAGGCCAATACATTGAATCATCCCTTGATTTTTTTTTGGTTCCACATTTGATATGCTTTCTATGGGCCAATGAGTAACAAGGCCAATACATTGTCCCCGGTCACAATGATACCAACCCCAGGGTTCCTGAATATGATGAAACTATCCAATGATCACATCAGAATAATAATAATAATAATAATATTAATATATATATAATATACATATCTTCTGGTTACAGCGATATAAAATGTTGATTCTATTATCCCTATTATCCACAGCATGAAACATCTTGCCCCACGAAGATTCCACAGGAGTGGATTGGTCTCTGTCGCATCAAGGACACTCAAGTGGCAGCACCGACTTGTTTGGACCGATTTTTTGAAGTTAAAAAAAAGTGGTTTGCCCTACCAAAATGGAACAGTTGAGTATATAGTAAAACCTACAATTCACAGTTTACCCTGAGAGTGGTCCCAAGTGTCCCAAGTTAAAACATGTTAAAACCAATCTTCCGCCCAACTCATGGCATGGTTTATGATGTGCAAATGCTAATTTGAGGGATTTTTTATATGGTATAAACCAAGCTTAATTGGGGGAAATCTATAGTATAACCTTCCACCACGACTAATTGGTTTAGATCGTATCTGCGGACACAACTGGCCATATTTCATGGCTACCAACTTACAGATTCTGCCATCCACACGTACCTTAGCTTCCGTGCAATGGAATAGTCACCATGTATTGAAGATCGACGTGTTTGTTTCCCTTTGTTCCTTGTACTTCTGGAATCCAACAGGCTTTACCACACCAGCCACGATCCCAGTTATGGCTAGGTGACTTTGCCTGATTCAACTGCTAGATCACCGAACAATCATTGGGGTAGGTCATAGGCCCGGTACCCATCTTGCTCGTTTTAACTCCCAGCTTTTGTTGCTCAAAACATGGGTTTTGCTTCATAATAATCTGGGACCCTACGTGAGATGCTGACATAATTTATCATCATTTTTGGTTTTGACATCCCAGTTTGCAATAACCATTCCCCTTAGGGAACAATAATAAACACCCCCAGGTTTACATTATATAGGTTTATTTTGATCCGGCAAAGGGTGGGACAATACACATCACCAATCATTCAGAGTTTAACAATCTTATCACAATCAAAGTAATCCCTTGATGAGACTACCTATGGTATACCAATGGTATCATCCACAGATATTTTGATGGAGGAATAATAAATACATAAATACACACATATGATGATGATGATGATGATGATGATGACGACGACGACGACGACGACGACGACGACGATGGTGATGATGAAGATGAAGATGAAGATGAAGATGAAGATGATGATGATGATGATGATGATGATGATGATGATGTCGACGGTGATGATTACAATTACGATCATGATGGTGATGATGATTATTACTGCAGTATCTATATATATAGTATCCTTATCATGTGCTATTGCCGCTGTCATACTCGCAAGATGGGACATAATACTATGAGATCATGAGATTCATGAGATGCGAAGAGTACATACATAGTGCATACATAGTTCATACTATTACATAGATCAATCATGATTCCCTTTCAGGCTATATACAATTGCTATCAAGTACTATGGCTAATCATTATCATCAAAACATATATTGTTGTTGCTATTATTTTTATATTCTCTTTCTTTGTTTTTTTCCCTATTATCATTGTATGTCTTTGTTAGTATCAATTTTATTGTCAATACTCTCATTATTAGGTTGTTACTACTGCCATTACTACTATTAAGTTTATTATTGTCATGATGCGTTTTAGAGTTATGGTCATAGGATAATATCAAGTTACTATTACTATTCCTATATTGTTATTATCACTATTTCTAATTGAAATGACATTATTACTATTATAATGCTATTATTACCAATGAATCACTTTGATTACTATCATTATCATCACTATTCTTGTTACCCAAGTCTGGTAATTGATCATTTACTATCATGATCATTAAGAACACTATTACAAAAAAAGATAGTTACATTAACATTAACAACCATTATCATTAAGAACGCCATTATCATTTATTAATATTTATTGCTACAGTAATGATGAAAGATACTATAATTGTTACTATAATGATAGATACTAGACATTTATCATTTACTGTAATTATCATTCATAACACAAGTACTTAGAAATGATAGTTACATTAAGATTACTGTAAGAACCATTATCATTAAGCACACCATTTACCTATTAATAACACATGTGGTAAACTCAATAATAAGCAATTCTTATAATTTACTATGATCTACTATCATTATCATTAACAACACTATTATTATTTATCATTTACTATTATGATAGATGCTATCATATCCCAGATATTTATCATTTACTATCATTATCATTAATAACATTCATATTTATCATTTACTATCATTCCCTAAAATTTCTGGTTGCTCTTCCCTATTTCTTCGCTCCTTTTTCGATGGCCGCCAGGTGATCCGCATGGCCGCCACCAGTACCTCCACGGTGATCTGCACCCTGGCGCACGGCAAGCGCATCATGGTGGAACAGGTGGGGTAGGGCTGGGAATGGACCAAAAAATGCTGGGGAAATGAGGTAGTTAATAGATATATCAATGGATAGTTCATATGGTACCATAATTTTTCATATGGCTTAGATATGCTTAAATCATATCTAATGCACCAGCAAACTGGGATTTTTTCGGTTGTTAATAGCTGGGAATCAACGGATTTTCACAGCGATATACGAATGGGATGGGTGACCCGCAAGAAATGGGACGTGAAATGCGCTGACAGAACGGACGGTTTTTGAAGCTGCAAACCGTTGGGAGAACAGCAGGAAAAAAAACATAAAACACATGGGGGAAGATGAACGGGTAGACATGGCCACCCTAAATAGGATGTTTTCTTTTAGAATGATTGGTTATGACTGGCAGATATAGATGAGGCACAAAAATGAACCATTTTTCACTGGGAAGTGGGGCGAAAAAGAGAAAAGTAGAGCTGACGAACAGCAACGGGCATGAAATTGTTATAATTCGGGAAATGTCATCTGGTTTCGCATACTTAAATGGAGATTCAAGCACACATGGGGTACAAGCACCATAGGAATGATTACGTACTCTCTTGACATGATTTGGGGACATACTCGGCGCCTTGATGATTTCGGATTGCCAGGGGGTGATCACCAGACATTGCAAGCAAACCACAAAAGTTGTACTATTGATCCTGGTGCATTGGAACCACTGTTCCAACACTGAATTTTCTCATTGTCATGATGCATCGCATCGTTTAATCAATGGGAATGACTCAGGATCCAACAGATGGAGGTACGTTAGTATCATTTTTCAGGCCATATGAATTGCTGGGGATATTCCCGGAAATTTAGGCCTAACAAATAGGCCAAAAATATATGGTAGGTACCTCCAATCAATCGGTTCCTGAATCTTGGTTGCCAATGTCTTGCTGAACATCCAGCAATCGTTGGTGATCGCCCAAGGCTTGCGGCCAAGAAGCTTCCCGAAACTTCGTTGATTTTTGGAAGAGATAAATAAATAAATAAATATAAATAAATAAATAAATAAAACAATAATATATATATATATAGATAGTATAAGTATCTATGTGTACATATTGCATATATACATCGCCCAAAACAGACCCCCCAAAATTGGTGATAATTTATCTGACCCATTTCCAGTAAAGCTGGCGGTGTCTTTTATGAATTCGCTACAAAACCTACCCTCTGGTAAACTAACATAGCTATTGAACATGCCTATTTATAGTGAGTTTTCCCATTAAACATGGTGATTTTCCATAGTTTTTTGTATGTTTACCAGAGAGTATAAGGTCTCCATGCTGAAACCGCTTGACCCTCGGTGTGCAAATCGATGGGACAGGCCATTCGTGGCGGCAAAGGAAAGATCTGGGGTCGCATCTCCAACCCAGTGGCAGGCAGGGGACCTCTGTTCAGGCTGGGGGATGCTTAGTAACAGGCTTGTGACCTAATGAATTCATATCCAACAATGGAACATCTTACTTCAGACGTGTTTGTATTAAAATTTAAGTACCATCTGGTTATGACTAACAGTTTGCCATGGAAAGATCCACCCATTTTTAAGTTCGGTAAACTATCTATTTCTATGGGCCATGGCTTAACCATGGCTATGTTAGTCATAACCAGAGGGTAGGTATGTCACAGACAGGTCAAGTCACAATCAGTCGCCCGAGTCGAGCAGTCTCGCAGCAGTCGCAGCCCAGGTTGGGTCCTCTTGGCTGATCAACAGAATGGCTACAAGGCGGTTTCCAAGGCTGGCTCTGTTGATATGGCTTTCCTACTCAGATCTGATTGGGAAGAGTAGAGGTTGTATGTTCTCTGCCATCTCTGTTTATGGTCTGAAACATATTGTCACGTTACTTCGTATGTTTTCGGTGTTCAGGTTCCAAATTTGGTAATGCTTAAATTGGGTCGCCACTTTCGAAACTCATGTCAAACACATTCAGACATGTTGGAAACAGACGCCAAATACATTCAGACATGTCCTCAATTTAGTCGAGACGAGACAGTATGTGAATCGTTGCTGCTTAAAGACTTGCTCAAGGCAAAGCCAAACAGGGAGCTCAGCGATTGCGAAGGATTAATTTTTGGCAGTTAGTTTTCAGAGGCTCTCAAAAAAAGAGTTCTGGGCAATCAATTGACGATTTGGAAAAGGGCAGCAGCACCCACGAAGACAAAAATGAAGGTGAGGAAACGCGCGAAAGAGGTCTTCGGAGGTCTCACACTTACAGACTGTCCGCGAGCAAGCCTCGTGGGAAAAAGACACGGCTGGGCGAAATTTTGCCAAACGTCAGGAAGAGTCAGGTAGAGGACATTCTGACAGGAGTTGCGGACGGACTTGAGGCAGGAAAACAGATACCAGCTCTGGCAAGGCTAGACACGTTGCTTGAGGAACTGCAAGAAGTGGAAAAAAACGTGAGGAGCTGAAGAAGGTTCCAGATATCGGAGTGGTACAAGCCAAGCAAAATGCAACATTCACGGGATGGTTTCAGCAAATCAAAGGGATGGTCAAAAATGTTACATCGCCAGAGACTAGTTTCAATTTAAGCATGGATGCTTGGGAATTCAGGCAACTCACGACCCGCATGGAGGAAATTGAAAAGGAATTAGCGGCCCTCACCAAGGAGATTTCCTCTACATATGAGAGCCCAGCAGAGATTTACATGCGGAATTTTCAGGCATTGGAGGGAGATGCCTATTTCACAACCATGGTTGCAATCGACCAATTGATCTTTTGGCTCAGCCAATGTAGTAGACTTGGCGGAACTGTTGCCTTAGCTTGGACCTGCGTGCTCCAGGTGCTGGTCTTTGTGCTATGTTTGGCTTTCCAAGGAATCATCATCATCTACCTCTCCATTGTGACTCTGGCAATGTACAATGACCCCTGCAATTTGTGGAGGTCACCCAGTTGTATGCAGCTCACGCGGGAGCACGGACAGACTTCGCAAAATGGGTGTCTCGTAGTTTCGTCATACGTCCCAAAGCTGCGATCGCATCTTGAACTGTCTTGCGATGAACTTTGTGGTCAAAATTGACGAGATTGTACAGGGTATCCTCACAAAGGGTCAGCATAATTTGTATTGGCCTGAACAGCTGTTCGTGGCCAGACTACGGGCTAAAGAACATGGGACCCGATCAGTCCGATCAGGAATTCAGAAATGTTGTGCAAGCAGTTGCTGCGTAGTGATGAAGGCAATGGCGTGGGCTATTGTTGTCACAGCATTCATTGTGATGCTTCCCCCAGTTTCAGGCGTATTTGCCATCCATTCAGGAGTATTCATTAAGCCCCTTTCTTGTGAACCTCGGAATGAAACATCAAGTGACATGTAGGTTCCCTCCTAGACGTATACTGGTTGCTCTTGGCGCAAAGAAAGTTTAGTTGGGACTTGCAAGACGCATGCGAATAATAGCAGCAGCACACTTGTAAAACAAGTTGATGCTAGTACTTGCAAGAGTTCATAATTCGGAGCAGCGAAGACCGCTGCATTTTGATTTGCACTCGAAGTAGATCTCAGTTCCGTTCACATTGCTGCGAACTGTGCAGAAGTGAGAGAAGTAAATAAGTAAAGTTGTTTGTGTGCAGCAGGGCGCAGCGGGGCTCTCGAATGTGATGGCATTTGGAACATAATCTGAACAAGCTTTCGGAGAACAGCTCACATATCGCCCTACTTTGCCGGGGAAAAGATATGACTTTTCTGGTCATTTACCTTGCCCAGCACGCCAAATAACTTCTGATTTTGTTGCCCATGCGCATTGAGCACATGCCTTCTGCATCCATGGTGAGCAATTCCAGTTCTCAGTGGTGATGTCGTGCCCATTTTTGATCGTAGGGATGGGTTGAAACATACTGTGGATGGTTGCGAAATCCTGCATCACCTTGGATGGTTGAAACCCAAACAAAATCATGGGATAAACCATCGTTTTCAACTGGTGCAGGATTTCGCAACCATCCACAGTATTACAGCACATGAACGGGAAGGTGAAGATTTGTTCCAACCTTGGAAGCAGCATCTGCGAGCCTTTCTGCGAATGTCCAGGCCAACGTCCCCAGCCCGGTGCAAGAGCACGCAGCTCATCGGACACTGCGCAGCTGGGCAGGGAACCATGTCAATGGGAAATCCAGGATCCTAAAATGGAGGCACTGTACTATCTAAGGGCATATGTTCTAGGGATATTCCCTGAAATTTCGGCCTAAAATATAGGCCAAAAATATATGGAATCGGTACTACTCCGTCCTAAATCGGATCCTGGACCATCTTTGGGTGCCCTTTTGCCATAGAAGTAATCCACTAAGTCTTGGAGGCCAAGCTCCCCATTCTTGCTGCTTTTTGACATCCACAGTGAAACATGTGGCCATGTGGCTCCTAAAGTTTGAAAACCTTGATCCTTGATCCTTTGTAAAAACCCCCAACTCCCAGTCGTTTCAAATCCAAATCCCAGTCGTTGCAGCACTATCTTCAGAAAGGGACAACTTGATGGGCAAAGTTTCAACAATGGGATAACATGGGATAACATGAACATCCATTGAACATCCTAACTTTGGATTTCGATTTTGAGATCAGATCCCTCAGATCCCAGTTTTTTTTTCCCATCGCACACCTTGCCGCAGGACGTCGCGCAGCGAGACCCCGAAGACCCTCAGCGGTGCCCTGCGCTCCATGGCCAGCGGCCAGTCCTACGGCAGCCGCGACAGCGCCGGCAGCGGCGCGTCGGCCTCAAAGGGCTCGGCCGTGCCCAGGGAGACATCAAAAGACTAGGGGATGATGGTGAAATGATGGTGAAATCTGGTGAAATTTGGATGAATGTGGGTGAATGGGGTGCATTTTCCGTGGGATTTTGGTTGAGTTGGTTTTGATGGAACAATTGGACTTGGCCATGCCACAGTATCCATGCCTCCTTGCGCCTGTCCCCGCGACATGACGTCGCCGGGTGTTCGTCATGACGTTCGTCATGGGAGGTTTGGCCTGCTTGGATGTTTGCGAGGGTGGGCTGAGTGATTTCCATTGCCTTTGAATCATGCAACATTGGTGTATTCTATAGTAACTATATCAGCTGCAGCTCAAACTCATCCGCCAAATTGGATCAAATTTGATGATGCTTCACAGTTCACAGGTGCTGGTTTTTCTCAGGTCGCCATACCCATAGAAACCCGAGAATCATGATCTCAACACCTCATATTATCATGACAAGTATGTATATATTTATATATATATAATACATTATAATACACAGTATATCATGACAAATATTGTGTTGTTTTTTTGATGACTTTGCACCTGGCAAGACCTTTTTTTAACGTTTTTTTTTCAGCTGATGACTTGGGAGTTGAGAATTGCACCGAGACATCCAAGTGGAGCCATATGACTGAAGTGTCTGGGCTGACCGGCCTTTTGCCGTTGCCTATCCCCGAAACGAAAACCGACATGGAACCCCAGAACGCAGAGGGCCCACGGTACTACTAGGCATTGAAAACTCATATAATAATAATAATAAATATATACAATATGATTTATGATATATATATATAAAATAACAATATCTATATACATTTATTGCAGCATATGTGCAGTCCAATTACTATATATATATACGACGTACTTATACTGCATAACTATTAAATGTATATAGTACCCAACAATTTTTCGATATTAGGCAACCATATCTCACGAGTTCAGATGATTTTACAGACTTTGAACATGGCCAAAAAAATTTGGGTTCCAAGTTGGATTTCAGAGGTGGATACAACCACTATTCTGGTTCTTTGGTAGCTTTTCTGTTTGAAGATGACCTTGTTGAGTCTCTTTGAGTGGCGGCAGACTGCATGATCTGCATGTTGCAGGTGTCACAGACTTCATGTAATGCTTTCATCTTGGGAATCCACATTTTTAACACTTACTCGCTAGTCATCCTATCCCAAGAATTACACAGTTATAAATCCTCGGACCAGAAGAAAACCAGAAAATTTCGGTTGATATATACTTTGGATGGTAATGTCCTGAACAAAACACCCATATTTTGTTGTTGAGGTTCAGCATGATCATTCCTGGGGGATCCCAATGAGATCTGCAGTTGCAGCGAATCACCATGACGCGCGTCCTGACCGAACACCGGCAGAGCGAAAGCCAGTTCGCCGGCGGTCTGGTGAAAACACGTCACGCGTAGTACCCTCTGGCTATTTAACATAGCCATGGGAAATGGCCCATTTATAGAGGTTTACCTATTAAAAGTGGTGATTTTCCATGGCTATGTTAAATAACCAGATGGTACATCTTGTGCATAGATGTGTATCTGTGTAGATGTTTTTTTCTGCGTCAAATTTTTTTTGGGTGTGACTGCGTGCACGTGCATATGTTTTGGTGTATTTTCAGGTACATATTCTGGTTGGTGGTTTGGAACATGAATGGATTATTTTTTAATAGGTAAACCATCTATAAATGGGCCATATATATATACTGTAATAATATATATCTATATCTATATCTATATATATATATTTCACCATGGTACGTATTACAAAGTCTACCTCTGTGTTGTTTTAGATCTTGGCATGTCTCCAAGTGCTGGACCCTTTCCGCGGCCATTTCGGACAGCTGGGCTCCCGCTCGCCGCGGCGCTGCGGGGCGAGGTGGGGGATGGGAGATGATGGCAGTGGGATCTACTGGAGGAATGCCCACGATTTTACTGGGATCCCATGGATTATCCATGACTGGTTGGTGGTCTGAAAACCATAGGAAAACCATAGGTTAATGATGGTCAGTAAAAGTTAATTATGGTTAGTAATGGCTGATTGGTGCTTTGGAACATGAATGGATTATGACTTTCCCATCATATTGGGAATGGAATGTCATCATCCCAACTGACGAACTCATATATTTTTCAGAGGGGTAGGCTTAACCACCAACCATATATATATATTTTTCCCCTCCTGGCCCATTGCTGCGCTGTGCTGCGGCCATTGCTGTGTCTTTGAATTCACTGTGGTCAGCCTAGCCAGCAAAATCCT
>Ga0126342_10007447_pt1 | contig 19545 bp, 13 predicted proteins | sample Cyp1metagenome_FD_92528 | JGI IMG/M metagenome (GOLD analysis project Ga0126342, IMG submission 92528) | Coral microbial communities from Lord Howe Island, Old Settlement Bay, Australia - Cyphastrea 1 metagenome | ecosystem: Host-associated > Invertebrates > Cnidaria > Coral ... | reverse complement strand
CCTGCCACGCGAAACGAAAGTGAATGTCACCAAGTGCCACGCCTGCCACGCAGAATGCCGCGGCGTCACGCGCGACCAAGGCGCGCCCAAACCAGACCAAGCACGCCACCCAGTGCCATCTGTCCCACGCCTGCCACGCAAAACGACGGTAGATCTGTCCCACGCCTGCCACGCAAAACGACGGTAGATTGTATTTTTATATGTGAAGTTCGTGTGTGTGAAATTATTGTATGTAAGTTAGTGTGAGATTAGTGTATGTCAAATTATTGTATGTTACGTTTGTGTGTGTGTGAAATTATTGTATGTAAGTTAGTGTGAGATTATTGTAGTGTGAAATTATTGTATGTTAAGTTTGTGTGTGTTAAGTTTGTGTGTGTGTGAAGTTATTGTATGTTAAGTTTGTGTGTGTGTGAAGTTATTGTATGTTACGTTTGTGTGTGTTAAGTTTGTGTATGTGAAGTTATTGTATGTTAAGTTTGTGTGTGTTAAGTTTGTGTGTGTGAAGTTATTGTATGTTAAGTTTGTGTATGTGAAGTTATTGTATCTTACGTTTGTGTGTGTGTTAAGTTTGTGTGTGTGAATTTATGTATGTTAGTGTGTGAAGTTATTGTATGTTAAGTTTGTGTATGTGAAGTTATTGTATGTTACGTTTGTGTGTGTTAAGTTTGTGTGTGTGTGTGTGAATTTATGTATGTTAAGTTTGTGTGTGTGAAGTTTGTGTGTGTGTGAAGTTATTGTAATGTGAAATTATTGTATGTTAAGTTTGTGTGTGTGAAGTTATGGTAGTGTGAATGTGTAAGGAGGCGGGAGGAGGAGAAGGAGGAGAAGAAGGAGCCTGGGATACAGAATCAAAACAAGAACCCCACACAAAGTTGTGGGGAATGAATATATGGCACAGAAGTCTTTGGTGTATGTATAACATAATCATATATATATATACATGAGAACATATGGTATATAGATAGTTCTAGTACCTCTAAGATGTCGCCAACTTTTGGGTGTGAACCGTAGTTGTACATCCAAGTGGGAAACATGAACTAAGTGATTACATATTACTTTAATGCAATGAACCAACCAAAATAATGTAGATTTTCAAAGGAATAACTAAATTTATTAAATTTCATTTTTTTGTAATTTTATTACTTTAATATACTGTCATGAATTTCAAAGGATTTTCTGGGATTTAATAAGAATGAAATTCGACTAGGGAAAATGGTGATTCAATAGGATTTAACATTTAACAAAGTAGAAATTGAATAGTAATTGGGATATTCATATGACCATTTTTGGGGTGTGGTCTTCAGATGACAAATCATCATTCATCCCGTTCGTTGAAGTTTCTTAAGCCACCCTTTCCATCGGATATGCCTAATGTTGCATCCTGATTGGTAGCTAGGTTCGCTATCGTAGCCACAAATCTCCAAAATATTCTGAACCCATGAAATGTTTGGAAGTTTCACTAGTGTTGCACCCATTTTTTGACAAACCATTTTTTTGTCTAAAAAAAATGTGTTAAACAACTCAACATTTTTTCTGGAAAAAATTGCTTGTCTGCCTTTACCAAAAGAATCAGATCGCTTAAAAACCCTTATTAAAAGAACAGCTTTTCCACAAAATTCCGAGGCACTGGGCCATGAGAGGGTCCAGTTCACTCTAGTGGGTTTGTTCCCAGGGTTCACATTTGCAGCAAACTTGTCCAGAGCTGATCCTGAAGCCAAGAGGAAAAAAAACAGGCTTTTACAAAAGCAACCGTCTCTTTCTCTTTTCTCTTTTCTCTTTTCTCGTGTCTCTTTCTCTTTCTCTTTCCCTTTTCCCTTTCTCTTTCCCTTTCCCTTTCCCTTTTCTTTCTCTTTCTCTTTCCCTTTCTCTTTCTCTTTCTCTTTGTCTTTCTCTTTCTCTTCTCTTCTTCTTCTTCTTCCTCTTCCTCTTCCCCTTCCCCTTCCTCTTCCCCTCCTCTTCCTCTTCCTCTTCCTCTTCATCTTCCTCTTCCTCTTCCTCTTCCTCTTCCTCTTCCTCTTCCTCTGTATCTTCTCTTCTTCTTCCTCTTCCCCTTCCTCTTCCTCTTCCTCTTCCTCTTCCTCATCCTCTTCCTCTCTCTCTCTCTCTATCTCTGTCTCTTTCTCTCTTTCTCTTGCTTGTTCTATTTTTCTTTCACTCCCTCTTTCTCTTAATAAACAACTTAAGGCGGAAAAAGTAACGCGATCAACTTGCTGAACCCCAGTCACTACAAGTTCTACAAATCGTAAAGTACTACAAGTCCTACAAATATCACAAGTTCATCCGCCCCCCAAAAAAAACGATTTCAACAGTCACCAATTGAAATCCAAACTTTTTATGCAGGATCATATTTTTTACACCTATATAACTTTGACACCCGAGGATCTCTTCAGTCTCGCGTGAACGCCCGTGAGGCGGACTGAAAATCCGCGGCACATTGTCTCCTGGGGAACTTCGAACGAAACGTCACCAGTCATGCAGTGAGTCGTGGCCATGGCTATTTGGTTTGAAAACTGGGGAAATAACGGTAGTTATTAATGGTGATTCATGGTGATTCATGGTGAATAGTGCTAAATCATGGTTACTAGTAGCTAATATCGTGATTAATCATGGTTATATCTGGTTGTTTCAATGGGATTATACATTCTAGAAATGGGGTTTTGTTAGTACTTATAACTGGTATTTTGGGCCATAACTGTGGGAAGATGAGATGTCAAAAAGGTGGTTTGACCCAAACACAGCTCCAGAAAATGTTGAAGCATCGCAACAAATGGGTCAATTGATTGGGGATTGGGAACCACAGATGATGGCTGTTCTAAGCAGTTTTCTATGCAAGCCCAACAAGCTCTATTATGTTTGTTCACTGTGAGACCGAAGGAAGCAGTGACAAGCAGGCAGCGTAGATCTACTCATCTACCCGTTTTGGTGCTTGGTTTTGACCCATACGGAAATCATGGAGAGAGGAGATTCTCCCGATTCTCCCCATGGAAATTCCCATCTTATCCCATGGAGAATCACCAATCCAAGTAAATCCCCTATGAAATCCCACTAAATCCACTAAATCCCTATGGGAAAACACCACGAAATCCGCAGCCCTTGCCCCGTTCCCGTCCTTTTCCAGATGGACCTTCCACTCTGGAGCCCAAGAGACCAGGAAGTGGCGTTAGACCGCCTCGACGGCAGCTGGTCATTGGAACATGTATCATACATAGTACCAGTATATGATTTGAAGCCCGTCAGCCCGTCTATGCATGTGTACATACATGCATATATATATATGCATGTATCATAATGTATATATTATATATCCATATATATACTATACTTTATTACTATATAAATATGTATATATATATATATATAGATTATGATACACTAATCAAACATCATAAGAGTATATTGCAGCTCATTGGTATGGCCAAAAACTTCAGACTAAACCTGATTTAACAACAGCTGAAACATGAGCAACAAACACGCCACCTGTACAGCATCCATGCAATTCAGGAAGGACCGCGTTGTCTTTGCGGTTCCCTCACTCCAAGAATCACTACAGATGTTCAGTGGAAATAAACCTACTTTTCACGTAACTGGAATTGGTGATAAGCATTGCAATTTCACTGTGGATCCTGTAATTACCATGGGCAACAGGTCCAACCAACCTTGAACAGGACAAATGTTGGCCGGCTCATACCCATCATATACCCATCAGTCTATGGTGCATGAGTGCGAAGGGACCACGTTGCAAATTCGCCGCAACACATAGGCAATGGAACCAAGAACGCGCATGGAAATCAGCAACTACAGAACCTATATATTCCATCACAGATCAGCTGCCACTCAAATTTATTTGGCCCAAAATGGGGCACCAATGCACACAGAAAATCCAAAAACAAGAAACCATCCATTTTTCCATTTTTTTGAAGTCAAGTCAATAATCTTGACCCATAGTTGGTAGATTGAAACAGGTCCGTGCATTTGCATCGACCATATCTTTGGCTGACATGCCATTGTTTCTCCATGTGTTTCTGGTTATATAAATCCAGACTTTGCCTAGCATATGTTCGATCTATAGGAATCTCCAAAAAGATCGACTAAGGTTTCTGGAATGTAAACAAAACACGTTTCTAACATAATTTTCAGCTTTCCAGTTGTTCTATCTATTTGAAGGTTGCTATAATGGAACAATAGCCAATAAATCCATTTCTTTTAGTTCACTCCCGGTTTTGTGTTGGTCAAATGAACCATCCAACTAAGTTCGTCCATTCTTGTCAATATAAATCAACACGTTTTTTTTTTATCATTACCCTCTGGTTATTTAACATAGCTTTGGAAACCATGTTCAATAGGCAATTAAGTCATCAAACAGGTGGACCACCTATAACATAGCAAACTGTGAAATTACTGAAATAACCAAGGGTAAATCACCCCATACATATATATATATATATATATATATCCCAGTTAAACCCAGTTAAAACCTTTATTTAGTTCGGAGATTCCCCAGCCAGCCATCACTGGCTGCAAGACGGTAAATCTATCCTCTCGTAATCTGACACAGCTATGGCCATGGTTTCCAGTTCCCCCATATCCCGACTTCTGAAGAGTACCATGGTTATACCCACGAATTTCACCCCAAATGGATAGGTGATGATAGGTGGACATGTAACTATAGTTTTAACTCGAGGTTGCATCCCAACTTAGGCTTAATTATTAATTCCCATGGTTCTAGCCATGGTTATGTAACCCCGCAGCCCCGCTTTCGACGATCTCAGGCACGACTCACACGCGGCCGTTGCTCCAGTGCCAAATGCTGGGCTTTCAAGGCTGCTGTGGCCACACCTTGGCTCGCTCTGCCGCAGTTCAGCCACGCCAAACCCTTGGCTAACCATGATGTTTATATACAGTTATGGCCATTTACCAGTTATAAGTGGTTATAAATGGGATTATACATTCTATAAATGGGGTTATAAGTACTTATAACTGATAAATGGCCATAACTGATATAGTGGTTTATAATTGGGCTACCCTCTGGAAATTTAAAACAACTATCGGAAATCACCATTTTTAAGAGCTATGATTTATAAGTTTATGAGTCATTCAGAACTGAAGCCATGCTCATCCATTTTCCATAGTTCTGTTAACTTACTGTACCAGAAGGGAACTATGATTTATATAGATTTATGGGATAGAAAATCTGATAATCGGTCACAATGCCCAAGAAACCGGATCGTAGAACACCCTGCAATCATCAAGCAACCATCATTTTTCATTTGTATACCATATGGTCAAAACTCCATTACCCTACCATCAAATAACCAATCAGCAAAGGTTTCGGTCACCGCTCATTTGGAGTGAATCTGCGTATCCCCTGCTTTGCAACTTGAAGTGCCAAGTTGCTGAGATAATTTCGGCGCTCATCCATTGCGCGCGTCCCGGCCGGCCCCCCAGACGGCCTCCTTGGGGTTGCCCCAGCAGAAACAGCTGCGACGGCGGTGTCGAGGATTTAGGATCTTCACCAGGGAATCAGTAGCAGCAGATTTTTGGCTTGCTGGTCTGCTGATCCAGCGCAACAATGTCAAGTGCGATATAAACCCATCCAATTAAACCAAATACAAAATCAAATGTAAGGCTGCAATTCATCAAGCTTGACAAGCAACTAAAAACTAATCATACCATTAATTGATGGTGGAATAATCCATCCAGTATGAACTATCATCTGATGTATCAACCAAATGGTTCCAGCCAGGCATTCCAAGCACTTGTCTTCCTAAAGCTGCAGCTGGGGGCCAAGGATGTCGCTATCTCCACCCTCTGCAGAAGAGAAGACCTGGGATCTGATGGCCCACGGTAAGGCGTAGAAGGGGAATGGCATGGCGCATAAATACCCTCTGGTAAACTAACATAGCTATGGAAAATCACCATCTTTAATGGGCAAATCCACTATAAATTGCCATTTTCAATAGCAAACTGTTGACATAACCAGAGGGTAAGGTCTACCAACGGAGCCATGAATTCGATGGCCTGCAGTATTTAACCATCCCAATATGGGGTGAAGAATTGCGAGTCTTGCCCAGTTGGCGCAGCCCGCATGGAAGCACAACGACACTATGGTGTTGTCTCCAAAAAAACAACACCAGTGTTTCTCAGCATGTTCCAGGCCATTTTGGAATTATGTCGGCATATCTCACTTGCAGACACATTTTTACAGTTATGGCACAAAATACCTGTTAAAAGTACTAACAAAAACCCATTTCTAGAATGATAATCCCATCGAAACAACCAGTTATCACCATCATTAATCACTATTAGCCACGATTAAGCACTATTGATCACCATTAATCACCATTAATAACCATTTATTTCACCAGTTATGACTAATAAATTGCCAGAATTGCAGTGATGCCACCATCGCATGTCCGCTGCGATACGGTCCCCTCCCACGAATCGGAGATAACTCGAAGCTGAGGGGCTCGGAAATTGATCCGAAGGGAATGAACCTGACATGCTCCACAGTTCGTTAGATAAGTTAGTTTATGTATACATATGTATACATTATTATGTATATACATATAGATTACACATATCATATAAATGTATTTAAACTAACTTATCGTACAGGTTCACTGTTGGGTTTGTGGTGATGATACCATATGATAACCAAAGCTAGATGTGTTTGTGCGATCAATTTTGAAAGAAACAAACCCGAGACTTGAAAACCACAGTGGTTGATTATGTTGACTGATAAGAATCTAAAACCATGGATCAGGCTGGGATCAGTTTGGACATCATGTTTTTTGATTTACCCATTGAAAATGGTGATTTTCCATAGTTTTTTGTATGTTTACCAGAGGGTAATTGAATTAATTTATAAGAATTACCCAACGTACATGTGTATATATTTTTTTAACATGATACAAACCCCTATATCATGGTATATCTTGGTCCCTAAATCATGGTATATTTGATTCGGCAACCCATTCCTCTTCCTTTGCGACTGCCATATGTTCGGCGAGGAACCAAAGTAGACCTTGAGGCTGAAAAACCCATAGGCTCGCGTGCTGCTGGACACCCTGAAGTCCTACAGTCAAGTGCCAAAGTGCTCCCCCAGTGATGGCTATGGTTGGCTTATAACTTCATTTAATTCTAGATATAACCATAGTTACAGTTGGTTTATGGAAGGTAAATCACTATATTCTTGGAGCATCTTGGAGCATCTTGGAGCATCTTATAAACCAACTTAGCTAACTATGGTGGGCTATCTTTTGGAGGTATAAACCGGCCTAGCTGACTTTATGGGGCATCACCATGTAAACATGGCAAAATCCACTCAATGTCCGTTTGTGGCTGGAATCTTTCCTGCTGGAGTGCTGGATGGTGGTTTTGAAACATCACAAATATCATTTAGTTGCGTTATGAAATTATGTCACATAAAGAATGGAGCAGAATGGGAAAAAAACAGAAGAAAACGCTTGAGCATGAGTCAACATTGCATACAAGGGGCCTTGAATCTTGACTCATCTTCATGCATATCCACACTTTGGCAATGGAGGACTCCTTGTACTCTCAAACTATCACTTTTGTTGGCAAAAATCCCGCCATCAGGTAACAAAACCGTTCAATGGAAAATCCCACTATATATTTCTCCTTAAAACATATTGAAACCTCTATGGCTAGTTTGGGGATTTCCAGCTAGCCATGAGCCGAGCCATCCATGTTGCTTTTTCCGCTCGGCTTAGTTTCGTCGCGAGCAGTGGGCGACACAGCCCAGCGGACGCTTTGCGTCAGCTCGTTTGGGCGACGGCGTCCGGGGATAGAGACTGTACCTAGGTCAAACCACTGGAGCAAATGAAGATGAAAAACATGGCATCTGATACTTCAGTAATCAAAAAAGAGTGCTAAGTAGTCAGCAAAAAAACCTTAACTGGTGATATATATATATATATACAGCACCCCCAAAAGAGGCTCGATTGGGTGTGTATGTGTGTGTGTGTCAAAACCGGAGGTCCGTAGCAGCACAAGTTTGATGTTCTTTGGCGTTGACCCATCTATATAATTGATGTTGTCACGACCCTGTTAACCAGTGGGTACCTCTGCCTGCCAAATATCGTGGGCTAGGAAATCTCTGATTAAAATAACAGCAGCAAAATGATATGATAAACATGTATGTACATATGTTTGTATGTATGTATGTATGTATGTACGTAGGTAGGTAGGTATGTATGTATGTTTGTATGTATGTATGCATGCATGTATGTATGTAAGTAATTATGTATATAATTATATTTAATCTTTTATATAATTATATATAAAATTATGTATATAATCATGTATATAATGATATATATATATAGTTATATATATTATATATATATATATATATATATGTATGATGATAAATATAAATACGTGATTCTATATCAACGAACATGAGCAAATGAGAAACAACATGTAGGATGCAACCAATCAGCTTGGGAGTATGTTCAAGATCATCGAATCATAAGATATTGGTTAGAAATATGTATTTGGACCCTGCTTAAGAAGTGCGTACATTTTACTAGCCAGCATGTGGCTATCTGCTAATCCATAACTACAGGTGGGGAAACCAACAATGGTTGAGCAACTGACAGACTGCTATCCCAGGAAAATCATTGGTCGACTGCCATGGAATTCAGTGACCGCAGCAATCAACGACAGTGTCAATTCAGATGTGGTTTGATTTGAAACCAATGGAGTAGGTGGCCTGTTCACTTGCATACCTTTCCATTATATAGTCAATGATGGAAGGCATTGTCATTTCCCTCAAAATGTTGGGACATGTTGATGACACCCCAGATGCCGTGACATTACAATGATGGATGGGTGTAATCCCTGATTTGTGTCAGTCAAACATGTAGTTCTTGGCAAATTACCAAACAAGACTTAATTGTTGGGTCGTATAATGATAGTTAAAACAATATATTGCAGCAACCCTCACTGGTGGGGCTTGCTTATATGAGGTCGCGATGAATCACCAGGATAGACTGGGTTGGCTTTTGTGGAATGGGGCCCCTCTTTGACCCCTTTCTGTTTTTCTGGGGTTCCTTGTGATTAGTCTTCAAGCGTTTGTTCCTGAATCTCTATTCTCTGTCTAAATGAAACCAGAATTTGGTTGATTACATCCAGCGTTGCTGGTTAAACCCGATTCTCCAGGCAAAAATGCAAGTTTGGATGCTTCCGCCACCATTTTTTTTGGTTGGCTCTGATGAAGGTCGCTGAGGCATCTAAATGATCTAAGTCACTCTTACACCCCCCGTTTTGTGAATGAAATACCGATCTTCCATTGGTAAGTGGAAACCGCAAGCTCAATACCCCGCCCAAGGGACATCTGTGGATACCTCCTTTGGTTCCTCCTTTGGTTCCTCCTTTGGCTCCTTCGTTTCCGCTTGAGGCTTCGGCTTCGGCTTGGCCTTGGCCTGCCCAAATGGCTGCAGCACCCCTGTGCTGGCATGGAAAAAGCGAGGGTTCCAAACAGGAAACAACTTGAAACGAATCAATTGGAGCAGCAACAAAACAGGGTGTATACCATATGGTTCCACGCCCAAAATAGGGTTAATCACCAACAATGGTGGTATCACCAGCAACAGTGAGAAGGACATCTTTCGGTACAACGGATTGGTGATTGGTGAATGGTGTACCAATATGGCAGAGCTGTACCCTGGCAATGGACAGCGAGTTATTAGATCATGTTTTCCCCCCAAAAAAAACGGAAGTTGCCATGACCAGATTCTTCACATGGTGTGCCCAACAAGAAAATCACAAAACAACAGAATTAGTCTTCCAACCCGTGTTTTCATAATGACAAAAACGATTTCATGGCGCTTTTGCCATGTGTTCAACTTAGATGTCGAAGCTTTTCACACCTCTTCTGCTTTGATGCTGTTGCTGGGATCTGTTGACACCTCAAACATACAACATACTTTATACAGTAAAAACCTGGTTAGACTACAGTAGTGGGATATGCAGTACCATGCTGTACCCTAGTTCTGAATCTAGCTTGTTGGCTACAGTCACTAACTTTTTTTGGGGGCCAGCACGCCAAGTATCCCAACCTTTCTGTGATTTCCTTCTGGGAGAAAATCACACCAACGGGCCAACCATCAGTTCACAACTATCTCCGTAAATTTCAAACTATAATTCATGGCTAAATCACCGTCTATCATGACTGGTTGGTGGTTTCAACCCCTCTGAAAAAATGAAAGTCCGTTGGGATTATTCTTCCCAATATATGGAAAAAATAAAAAATGGCTCAAACCACCAAGCAGATAGTGATATAATATGTAGGTATATAGAGTTTCCCATTGAAATCCCAACATTTGTCCATTCAAAAAGTCGCCATGGCCATGGCGCAACACAGTGCAGCCGCGGGGCCTTGCCCTTGGCCTTGGCCTTGCCTTCGGCTTTGGCCGCCACCACCCCGTTGCTGAGCCACGCGGACCACTTGGCCCGTTCCTGGCGGCTTAGGAGTCACTTCCGAGGTGCCTTTGAGCAGTTGTTGTTCATAGTAAACGCTCAAAAAAATGGAAAAAAGGAAGTAACATCCTGCATATATATATAGATATGTATATGTATATATATATGATATATGTTTGTGTTTGTATGTATATATATATATATATATCAAAAATACAGTCCTACAAAACATATAATTGCTATATAATTGAAACCCGTTCTATCTTTTTTTTTGAGGGGTGCTATAATGATCTCAAAGAGAAAACGGTTTCAATACGTGCTGGTCTTGACCCATTTGTTGGTCCATAGACATGGTTGAGGACAAAAGCATGAACACCATACTTCTTGTGGGGCTAATTAATGGTTAATAGTTCTGGATTGAAGACCATATTTCTTATTTCCAGTGGTTTTCAAGCCAGAAATAGCAGTTCTCAACATATCTCAATGATGAGGACACCTCTTAAAAAGCTGTGGTTTCCCCATGACAAGATTACCAATCTTGGATTATATTTGCTTGTCACCATGTCGAGAAACTCCAACATTACGGCATCAATCGAGACTCTACATGGAAAAGAAAAGCAGCAGAAACCACCAACCTGTGTACCATACAATGCTTTGTGAATGCAGTCACCTTGCAATTGAGCTGTCAACACTAGTCAATCTCATCAGGAGTCTTTCCATTTGAGCAGTGTTCAAAATCCCTCTATCATTCCATTCTACTGGCTGGTTTATAGGGATTCCCCTATTGGAAAACTATAATCCCCAATATATTGCGTATTTTCATCCCCCAACTAATCATCAACCAACAGGGGTGGATCGCAGCCACTCATGTTGATCAGTCCCAAGGTGCCACCCCGTTGGGTCCTGCTGCTCCTTCTTCTTCGCGGCAGCCTTCAGATCAAATTTGTCTTTTCCTCTCAGGCCACTCGCCCATTCCTACGGAGACTAGTGGGAAGAGACCAACAAATACAGCTCGGCACTAACCCCTTCCGCTTTGACATGCTGGCTTCGTGTTTGATCTATGCATTTTTTTGGGGCCCTTTATCGGGGTATGTTTGTATTGGGAGGGGTATGGAATTACCACGTGTTCCATCCTTATCACTTGATATATGAACTTCGAACACCGCAAGGTATCACTTACCCTGTTGCAAATACACATCTCGTATGCTACCATCCCAGGGTCAACCCTGCTGTGATGATCCCTGAACTGTTTAAAATAAGGCTCCAAGAGCACAGTACAGTGCAATCAATGTGGGTCCAAAATCTATTGTCAATATACAGTATTGTACTTATCCAGGATTGTGCATGTACATAATTATACAACCCAGCTCAAACCATCTATCTGGCTGAATTGCATCCAGTAATTATTTATTCACGAGCCTGAACCTTAAGTTCATTGTACTTTCTCCGTGCCGACATTCACTTTACAATTCATCCAGATTCATCCAACATCAAAACACCCCTTTTCTTGGTTCCTTCAAAATCCATCAAAATCCAACTGGAAAAATACCGTGAAATCATCGTTGGGTTTAGCGAGTTGGCCACCAACTATGCCCATCGTCTCAGGTTTCGCCCAGCACTGCCGGCACTTCCACCCCATCGGCCATCGTTGCGGCGTCCTGACGTTTCTCTTTGCAGCGCGGCAGGGCCGTGTATTGATCCAAGAGTTTCCTCGGTGCTGAGAGGATACTGGCAGTGCATACAATATACCATCTGGCTATTTAACATCGCCATGGTATAGATAGCCCATTAATAGATGGTTTACCTATTAAAAATGGTGATTTTCCATGGCAAACTGTTAGTCATAACCAGACGGTAAGTCTTGGTGTCATACCAAAGCCACAAAAACTGTTGTAACGTGCTTGGAAACTTGCGAATTCCACAAGAAACACATCAAATCATGGATACCTATAGGGATATGAGAATTGAAGACAAGGCATGCAAAGGAGCACAGATGTCTGGTCACCTTCGGCTCCTTCCTCCTCACTGATAAGGAGGTTTCCTAAAATGAGAGCACCCCTGAATCATACGTTTTAGTAGGATTGTCCATTATAAACCAACCATTTTGGGATACCCACATTTATGGAAACCCCCATATTGGTTCCCACGTGATGGGCTTAAACGCTGGTAGATAAGCCATGTTGAGGGAGGGTTGGCAAACATCAGCATGAAACAAATTTTGGGGTGGTGTATCCCAACTTATGGTAAGTAGGTATTAGCCATTTTCAAAACCAGTTGTACATTGAAATCGGAATATCACCGGCCCTATATGGGCTGTAAAACTGCAAAAACACTATATATATATAATGATATATATATATATCATTATATACACACTGTAATTTGGATGCACATACCTGATGATGTTCCCTTGAAGTCACCACCACGGGTAGAAATCTATCTGATTTCAGGACCTTATTAAGGAGATTATTGGTTGCCATGGAACATCCATACTGACTCCCAAGCTGAATCTAACGGCATGTCGAGCTCCAATTCTGCTGTCAAACATAAGGTCACTAACTACTCAACTCTGATTGTGTACGGTTTTCAGTTTCCTATTTTCTGTGTTAAAAAAGAGCTATCTCCGAAAAAACATGAAGTGCGGGCAAAACCGTTTCGCAACCAACAGAACGGATATCCCCATAGAATTCCAATTGAATTCCCCTTGGTCCCGTGAAATAACCAGCTTGGGATAGTCATCCTGCCTCCTTCCAAGCTTCTGAGTCTTCTCTTCGGCCGTGACGTCATCTGTCAGCATCTTTAGAAGGCCCTTTCCAGATCCCAGACCTTTCCTGAAGAGAAATCTGGAGGAAAGAAATGCATGCAATGTTGTCCCCCAGCAAAGGTTAGGTTTATAAGTCTCTTTAGCTTGAGTTTTTGATTGCTCTTGAAGAGGCTCTTGTCAGAGTCCTGGGAGGCCTAGAGGGGTGAACATAAATCCAACAGAAGTGGAGGGCAGCGCATTGTCTCGTCGGCGATTTTTCAATTGTTCTGGTGCCTTCAGGGATCTGTATACAGATTTGGCCAGTTCAACTCTTTATCCATCCGAAACCCACGTTGATCATCCCATGTGCTCCATGTGTGGAATATTTGCCTACAAAACTGGGCCATGTTTGGGGTAAATGTAGGTAAATATTCCATATCCATTGGACTAACAAACTATCATTTCAACATAATGGATTAGCAAAATGCTGATCATCAAAATATATGTTGCATTCCCTTTTGAACCGATACGGTTGTGGCCTCTGCAACCCAGTCGCAGGGGCGGACACTAGACAAAGCATATTTGAAAGACCGATGAAGAGAGGTGATCAGAGACTGGAACACATTGTGAACGTGCCCCTCCCAGGTTGTGCCTGTTGGGAACACAAAACAACACTATATATATATGATTATATATTATGTCATATTTTGGTCCCATATATATAATACAATATAATATAATATAATATAATATAATATAATTTAATATAATATAATATAATATAGCATAATATAATATAATATAATATAATATAATATATATAATATAAAATAATATATATAATATAAAATAATATAATATAATATAATATAATATAATAATTAATAATAAGTATATAATATAATTAATAATAATATTAATAATATTTAATATGGTTCGATGAAAAAACAACACCACAAAAAACTCTGTCATCATCAAACAAATTACGGCCTTTTTATTTGGGCTCCCTGCAGCTGGAGATTCCATTCAGCCGCACAATATCCAGGCTTGCCCGGCTGAGCCGTGCGCATCTGTGCTTGTCCTGAAGCTGGCGGCAGCAAACAAATGGGATCTCGTGTGACGTCTGTTTTTGGGATTATAATCTGGTAGGTGGTTGACCTACCCCTCTAAAAAATAGGAGTTCGTCAGTTGGGATGATGACATTCCCAACTGTTTCTGGAAAGTCATTAACTTCAATGGTTTCAAACCACCAACCAGATTATTGCTGGCCTTTGTTTTCAATAAAATTTACTTACCATATTACCATATTGGTGAAAATAAAAGGGATGCGGTAATGCGTTTGGATCCATACGGATGAGACCATCATTACAGGGATGAGCCGGATGAGTTTCCAAAGTAAACATTTCTGAGTGTGGAACGAGCAGCGTTGGATAAAAAACATGAATGAAACAACCAACCAGATCATTGGCGTGATAACTAACATACCCCTCTTTAGCACTTAAATATTCAGTTCGCCAGTCCTTCATTCACGCCCATAAGCCAACCCAGCTTACATGAGCGCCTAAAATTATCTCGGGCGTTTTAGGTCAAGCAGGTTGTCGAACCTTCGGATTGCAAACCTTCGCATCCAAGGAATATATTAAATACACCTACACTAATCAACTTTCGAAATTGTATTCAGGATCAGAACATAATGCATATATAACCATATCAATCAAATATCCAAATCCAAACTTCTCCATTCCAAATATTTCCAGCTTCGGATTCTTCCAACTATTCCAACTATTTTCATCAATATGTCTGCAATTTATGAGTATATGTTTCCAAACATGTAACATTCAATGTTCCGTTTTAAACTCAATAGAGAAAGAACATTTTATGTTTAGCACCCTGTAATCAAACCTGCACAATCTCCCATTCTATGGATGTTCGCAGTTTTTTTTGGGGGGGATTTCCCAGCCATCTTTGATTCATAAAGCTTGGAATTTAGACACGTTTCCAAACTTACAAGGTTTGAGATTCTCCCATATATTCCTGGCATGCATTTCCTCAAGAAAAACAAAGGGTAAATCCATTGCTTCCGGTTCAATCACAATTTTGGTGGCTATAAATCCCATTGAATACCCAATAGCATCCATTTTTCATATAGTAATTACCCTTTAGATCCATTACTGGATGAAATTCCATTGCATCCCCAGTATGCACCCTTTAAGTCCTCCATTTTTCCTGTAGATTCTTTAGATCCTCCTCATTTTTGTTGCAGTTCTGGGAAACCATCAGCTCACCACGTCTAAGAGGTAAATCACCACTTTTTCGATGATTGTTCGTTAGAATCACCCACTATGGATGGACGATTTTACCAACCACTTTAAACAATCGCTGTTCCCAAAAACAAAAACATAGGAAAATCACATCAAAACACCAGTTCCAACAGTGAAACCCTTAAGTGTTTTTTTTGCTCAACCTCCCAGCGCACCAAGCGTCTCTTAGATCCAGGCGTAGGTGCCGTCTTCACCCGGAGGGGCGCTTGCAGCTGCTGCTTGGAGTAGCCGGCACGGCCACCTGGTGAGGTCAGAAAAACGATGCAGAAAACTGAGAGATCTAAGGGGTCTAGATTGGTATCTACACTTTTATAGATAGATAGATAGATAGATAAATAGATAGATAGATAGATAGATGGATAGATAGATAGATAGATAGATAAATCGATGGATAGATAGATAGATAGATTGATCGATAGATAGATAGATAGATCGATAGATAGATAGATCGATGGATAGATAGATAGATAGATCGATGGATAGATCGATAGATAGATAGATAGATAGATAGATACGTTATATATACTTATATATAGATATACTTATATAGATTGACAAAACATATTTATATAGATATTAAAGAGATTAAATACAAACATAGAAAAAATCTATGTATATCTAAATATTATACAGTAAGGTAGAGAGAGTATAGGATACACTATCTAACATATAGATATTATAGCAACATCCGGAAATAGAGTTGGAATGTCTCTGTATATACAAACAATGTATCGGGATGATTGGGCATACATATTGTGCATTCCAGAGAACTAAATTCTAAAGCAACTAAGACCTGTGGAGAGATGTTGGAATTACAGTGATGACAGGCGCAAGGCGGTACCTCCTACTTAGCAAAGCTAGCTTATAAGTAGATCCATAGAAATTAAACCTGTTTTCTTTCAACAACAGACTAACATCACTGGGGGGCACCAACTTGCCCACATATTATATCTTGATAATTTGTCTCCTTCACAGCTCCCACCAAACTGTACAACTGGATGACGCACACGTCGCTACCCATTCTTCCAACCCGTTGCGAACTATAGAGGTCATGGCACTGTTGTTCAATCCCAGAACAAGAAACAACCATATGCAGCGATGATTTTTGCTAGTACCTGTACATATGTTTACTGTTTATGTCTTGGGGGATTCTTGGGGTAAATTTCAGCACATAATTATTATACATCATACATGGATATTTGTAACCCCTATGTTGATGCATCAACAACATTTTTTTTTTTAATGCCATTCCGCTTACTACAGTTATGGCCATTTATCAGTTATAAGTACTGACAAAACCCCATTTATAGAATGTATAATCCCATTTATAACCACTTATACCTGGTAAATGGCCATAACTGTAGGTTCTTCGTGGTGGTATCCGCATGGCCATTCCGCCTTCCACGAGCTCTTCTCTCTCGCGCTCCTTCGCAAGCCTCGGCAAGGCGATGTTCGGGGTGAAGTTCTTAGGTTTCTCATATAGGGTCATAATCTCAATGGATTGGTTTAAGGGAAAATCTACAGAAATCTACAGGAAACCATGGTTTTTACCATCAAATATAGGGGTTTCCTGTAAATTTTCCCATCATCCAATTCTATGATAATCTGGTTGGTGGTTTCAACCAACCTACCATTGGTTGGTAATATACTATTAATATATGGTTAATATGGTTATTATATGGTTAATGATGGTTAATCATCTGGTTGGTGGTTGACCCACCCCTCTAAAAAATGATGGAGTGAGTAACAGTTGGGATGATGACATTCCCAACTGAATGGAAAAATAATCCAAATGTTCCAAACCACCAACCAGAATAATGTTGTAACAGTAAAGCTGAGCCCTTGATGTTCAGAACACGGGAGATGTCCACATGGTGTTGACCATCAGACTCGGAAAACCAAACACTGAGCGGTGGAATGTGTGCTCAGCTAGAGGCAGTGACATGATGATTTGGGTTTACACAATTCTTACTGCAAAACCAGGAGCCAACAAACCTTGAATCATGTTCAGACATAAACGATTGTTTATATATATATACATAATAATTAAAAATAATTGAGTATGTATATATATATATATATATATATGTACATAAATATTAAATGATCTGAATTCTATATAATCTCTATAACTTTGATTGAGTCCTACTTATCTTGGTCTCAGCACATTCACATCGATCTGGTAAACAGAAAGCCATTTTCTCTCCTTTCGCTGCAGTCCAAGCGACTTCTCGTCATATCTTTGCCTCTTTTGCTGATCCCTCAGCACATTGTAGGCTTTGTTGAGCTCATCAAAACCTCAACAATCAACACGTTGCCTCTTTTCGGATCACTTCTCGGATGCGACTTTTCCAAGTTCAGAAATGAACCGTGGTTTGTTTGCCCCAGCTATGTATACATATATATATAAATATATATAATATATATATAATATAAATATATACACTTACATATATGATCCTTTGCATATATCAAGGGATATCATTCCCGGTGATTGATGGGTTAACCACTTTTGATACCTGGGATGCACATCCGACTTGTGAAGTTCAGACGGCGTGGCCCCCATTTACGATAGCAAAGCTGTTCTTGTTGGCTATTGTTCAGCAGGCTATCTGTGGTTTATGGTACACATATATCTTATATATATACACATATCGAACAAGTTTATAGGTTTTTTTGTTAACCAAAAAACGAGACTATCATAACTGGTGGTGCCCGGGCCCCTCCGATTGGGGTCCCATTGCCCCTTGGACAAGAAACGGTCTTTATCGCCACCTTTGTCAGGATGTTCCTCCAGTGCTCGCTGACGATACGCTCGAATGATGTCATCCAGTGACGCGTCTTCGTCCAAATCTGCGCGGCTCAGGGAGGTCCCGCCGGAAACCTACGGGACTGAAATGATTTATGAAACGACTCAGGCAAAAAAATCGTTGCTTCCTGGACATCTTATCGGGAATCTTTACCACTTGCACATCAATCATCATCAACCCACACTCAACCCACCAACTGGAGCCCGACCCGTCACCAAGCCAGCGAGTCTATCTCCCGGCCTAAGATCTCGTAAAGAGTTTCATCTAGCGAAACTTCAACGGTGTCAACCAACATGGCTGCAAGATTAAGGGCGGCTGGTGGTTAGTGGTAAATCCTTGAACAATCGACTATCTGTATGGATGGAACCCACTCATTGAACTGAGATTTTTGGATCTTCCCGTATTCTATGGATAAATATTGATGGAACACTCTCAAAGATATTAGGTGTGAAACCACCCGCCATGGTATGTACAAGTCCACCGTAGTCGGCCAAAAAGACGACCCCCTGGATGAGCCAAATGCTGCAGTCCGCTGGAGCATCTGGTGAGCCACCGGGATGTCATGTCAACATGAAGATTTTCATCTGGTCTAGAAAGGGCAGGATATGTGATGATTTATCATAGTCCAGTCATAGAAAAAATCGTCAACATGATTTATCATAGTCCAGTCATAGTCTAGAAAAAAACGTCAACATCCAAACAACTTTAGTTTCAACATCAAACAGTACATTTCAAGAAAAGTCGTTCTAGTCCCTTTCTGATTGAAACTATCAAACGATCACCCCGAGTCTGGGAATGTCAAAACATATCACCAACAAACACCACGACGTGTGTTGGCCATGGCTATTAGTGAACTAACTGGCTATTTCTATGGGATGATATATATATATATATATACATATATATATATATATATATATATTATGTATATATTCTATGAGTGGATATAAATGGGATTTTGTTAGTACTTATAACATCTTATAACTTATAACTGGTATTTTGGGCCATTACTGCAACCCGCAAATCCTCCTGGCTTTCCAAAAACAGAGGAAAGCCGATGAATCTGACCCTACAAAAGTAGATGCTTCATGACTCAGTTTCCTGGTGCAAAACACACGTAAACAGATCATACAAATGAGGCACATGGCCATCCACTCATACACTGAAAACACACATGTTGAGATCAATCATCAAATTATACATGGGAATATATATATATATATAT
>Ga0126342_10007446_pt1 | contig 19546 bp, 18 predicted proteins | sample Cyp1metagenome_FD_92528 | JGI IMG/M metagenome (GOLD analysis project Ga0126342, IMG submission 92528) | Coral microbial communities from Lord Howe Island, Old Settlement Bay, Australia - Cyphastrea 1 metagenome | ecosystem: Host-associated > Invertebrates > Cnidaria > Coral ... | reverse complement strand
ACCGTACCCTGTTGTTCTATAATTCTGTTTTCCTCGGAAGGTAGAAAAAAAACGTATCTGAATTTACTCCTAATTTTTTTCGTCGTTCTATAATTCTTGTCGGAGCGCTGTTGTTCTATAATTTTGTTTTCCCCCATTTTTCCCACATTTCCCATTATCCTCATATTATCCTCATTTTATCCTCGTTATCTCATCAAATCCTCATTTTATTATCATTTTATCTTCATTTCCTTATCAAATCCTGATTAAATCCTCATTAAATCTTCATTTTATCCTCATTTCCTCATCAAATCCCCATTAAATCCTCATTTTATCCTCATTTTATCCGCATTTTATTATTATTTCCTCATCAAATCCTCATTTTATCTTCATTTTAACCTCATTTTATCCTAATTTTATCCTCGTTTCTTCATCAAATCGTTATTTTATCTGCATTTTATCTTCATTTTCTCATCAAATCCTCATTAAATCCTCATTAAATCTTCATTTTCTAGATTGTATATGTACAAATATGCAGTAAATATCACGTCAGTGCCAGAAATTATAGAACGGAGCTATAATTAAATTTCCCGACGCCGCTCCGAATCGGAACCCGGAGGAGGACAAAGGTACGGTATTTTACCGTACTTTTGTCCTCCTGGCTCCGTTCTATAATTCTGGCACTGACTATATATTTATTTTTTTTTAAAAAACCATGAAAAATTGACCTCACCCCTATTTCTGAAAATAAAAAATCAAATTTGAAAAAATTAAATTCAATATTTCTGGGATAACTTGAATATTAAAAATATAAAAAGATAAAAATAATAATTTTCAATATATATTTCGAAAAATTCCTTAAATTATAAAATCAAAATTTCCCCAGAAATCGGTCAATCATATCCTTTTCATCCCATCCAATTTCCACTCCCCCATTTACTCAATGCCTTGGAGGCATCGCAAATGCCAAAAAAAATAATATTATTATTATTTTTTTATTAAAATAATAATTTTCCATAATATATCCGATATTCCTGGTAATCCATCCTGAACCAATGCCCCAAAAATACACCACTAAATTTCTTATTCTTAGACCTTAGATTTTTATATCAGACATCCCTTTTTTTTAATTTTGCCGGAACAATTCTCCATTATATATTAATAATTCAAAAATATATCACAAAACCTCAGATCCTAAAATTTTTATCTGATATATCCATTTTGAATTTTGCTGGAATAATTCTCTATAATTTATCACATATATAAATCAATCCATCCTGAATTAATATTCCATAACAAACTATAAATTTCAGATCCGAAAATCTTCATCTCAGATATCCCTATTTTGAATTTTACCGGAACAATCGGGAATAAATTATATCATGCATATATATCAACCCATCCTGAATTAATTTCCCAAATTATATTATAAATTTCAGATCCGAAAATTTTTATTTCACATCCCTTTTTTGAATTTTGCCGGAAGAATTCTCCATATTATATCTCAAATTTATATCAAATTTATATCAATCCATCCTGAATTTAAAGATATATTATAAAATTTCAGACCCTAAAATATTTATTTCATATATAATTTTTGAATTTTGCCGGAATAATTCTTTATAAATTAATTTATTCTAAATTAATATCAAAAAATATTTTGCAAATTTCAGATCCGAAAATTTTTATCTCATATATCCCTACAATATTTTGAATTTTACCGGAATAAATTACACCACACATAAATATCAACCCATCCTGATCCAATTTTCCAAAGATATACCACAAAATCTTAGATCCCAAGATTTATCTCACATATCCCTCTTTTAAATTTTACCGGACCAGCTCTCCAGATTACCGCATTTATCTGTACCAATTCTGAATTAATATTCCAAAGATTATTCACAAAACCTCAGATCCCAAAATTTTTATTTTATATATTTAATTTGAATTTTTCCAAAACAATATATTATTCTGAATTAATATCCCAAGACATACTATAAATTTCAGATCCGATTTTTTTCATCTCATACATCCCTATTTTGAATTTTGCCAGAACAATTCCCCATATTATATCGCATATATGAGCCAATCCATCCTGAATTAATTTCTTAAAATATTACAAATTTTAAATCCGAAAATCTACATTTCATATATTTCTATTTTGAACCTTGCCGGAACAATTCTCAAATATAGATCAATATTTTAAAAATATATCACAAAATCTCAGACCCTAAGATTTTCATCTCATTTTCATCTCACTTGTCTCTTGTAAATTTTATCGGACCAATTCTCCATATTATGTCATAAATATAAATCAATCCATCCTGGATCAATATCCCGAGATTTATTAAATAATTCAGATCCGAAAATCTTCATCTCATATATCCATTTTAAATTATACCGGAATAATTCCCCATATTTTATCAAATATATGAGATAACCCATCCTGAATCAATAATCCAAAATTCATTATAAATTTCAAATCCGAAAATCTGCATTTCATATATCCCTATTTTGAATTTTACCGGATCAATTCGAAACAAATTATATCACCCATATATGCCAACCTATCTTGAACCAATGATTCAAAGATACACCACAAAACCTCAGACCCCAAAATTTTCATCTCGTACATCCCTCTTTTGAATTTTTCCAAAACAACTCTGCATATTATACCTCATATATAAATCAATCCATCCTAAACCAATATACCAAAATATATTATAAATTTTAGATCCGAAAATCTTCATCTCTTATCCCTTTTTTGAATTTTTCCGGAACAAAATATACCATATATCTGGATCAATCCTGAACCAATATTCCAAAAATATATCGCAAAATCTCAGACCCTAAAATTTTCATCTCATACATCTATTTTTGAATTTTACCGGAACAACTCTCCATATTATACCATAAGAACCAACCCATCCTGAACCAACACTCCAAAATATATTTTATATTTCAGATCCGAAAATTTTGATCTCACATATCCCTATATTGAAATTTGCCGGAACAAATTATGCCATATATATATATATCCCCGAGGATCCAAAATATGTATTATTTCCATATTATTTATGGTCTGAACATAATTTTTGCGATATATATATTTCCGACAATTTATTTTCCGATTGATTTCCGATAAATTCCGAAAATCTATGGGGAATAGCCACTGACCTTATTATGATTTCTTACGGCGTTTTCCGACAATGCCCAAAATTTAAGTACTGTATGGTATTTTGTCTTCTGTTACGATTCGTTACGGTTTGGTACGATTTATTATGTAATATAGTAGGTAATTTAAAACCAATATAAACCTATTTCCAATAACATACAATCTCCGATTTAGATTTCGACAATGTGTGTGCTATTTACAATCACCAGAAATAATTTCATTATTTGTATGCATTTCCGATTTAACCCTATTTATGGGTATGGATCCTCAGGGTATGTCAATTCATTTGTTCTAAAACAATATTCCAAAAATAAATTATAAAACCTCAGACCCCAAAATTTTCATCTCTCACATCTATTTTAAATTTTACCAGAACAACTCGCCATATTTCCGCACATATATAAGCCATCCCATCCTATATCAATATCCGAAGATATATTATAAATAAATAATAATTTAATTTTATAAATTTATCCTCATCCAATTTCCCAAAATATATTTTTCCAAAATATCGACATTCACCATATAAACAACAAACATATCGAACCTCACAAGCGGTCAAATAAAATTATATATATATAACCTTCAAATCAAAAATACAATAATCCTTAATAAATTTCAATAATTTAAATTATCTATATTCAATTTATTATAAAAATATTCCCAAAAAATATTTCCTCGCCTAAAATCCTTTAATTTCATAATATATTTATTTATTTTTTTTTTATTATATAAAAACCAATATACAAAATATCAAATTAAAACATAATTCTTAAAATTAAATACAAATAAATTTTAATTTAAAAATCAAATTCTATGTCCTAATTTTTTTCCAAAAATTTAAATAAAAATTATTTATATAATTAATTTTTTATAATTTAAATTTATTTTTGTTAAAATTTATTTTTCAATATTATTTAATAATAAAATAATAAATATAAATAAATATATTTAATATATTATTTTATTAATGTTTAATAATTTAAATTTTTATATTAAAAATAAAAAAATAATAATATAAATTTAAAATTATATAAACCAAATAAATCAATTAAAAACAAATATATACCCATCTATTTATCAATTTTTTTTACAAAAAATTAATTTCATATTAAAAAAAAACCTTCCACCAAAAAAAAATAAATATTCCATTCCATTCAAATATATATATATATATAAAATAATACCTTCCTATCCCATATAAATTTAAAAATCATCATCCAAAATATATTTTATTTTATGGTTCGCAATAAAATCTATATAAAATATCAATATTTATTATTATTTTTAAAAACATAAGAAAAATCGTTATATTTTATCTATTCTCAACAAAATATAAAATTCATAACAATTTCCATCAAACAATTTAATATCCAAAAATAATCGAAATAATATTTAACTTATTATATGTTACATATTTCCCATCACCATAACCACATATATTATTTTTAAAAATCTTAATTTCCAAAAACATTCCAATCCCCACTTAACATTGTAACATCCATCCATAATTAAGCATACTTTTCCAATAGATTTTAAGTAATAATAGCATTAAAGGGCTTAAAAGCCGAATTAGTAAGACCTAAAAAAGGCATCGTAAGGGGATTATATTTTAATATTTTAATATCTTCGCAATAGAATAGATACTCAATCGAGGCTCGAAAACAAGAATAAAATGTAATAAATATCAAATACGAACAACATATAATGGAATTGTATATTTTCAGATTAAATATTTCCGATAATTAAACATAATAATGGTAGTTTCTTCAACAACAGGCCTTGCTTTTAGGATATAACTCGGATATAACCCAGATTCACAGAATCTTCCATTGCCATATTTCATTGTCAGGTGGCCTAGTGCTAACAAAAATGAAAACCGCCCACCTGATGACGCAGGAAACAACATAGAACTTCTTGCGCGCAAAACCCATTAATGTACTGCTGTTTTTTCCGGGCCTTCCATCTTCATCAAACTTTCACGATTTGCTCCTAGTTCGCTACTTACCTCTGAATTTGCTGCTCACATTGTGTTTAAGAAAGATACCAATACAAATATCAAGGGGTGAATGTCAAGACCAAAATGCAATGTTTTCAAAGCACTTCCACCTCCTTAGCAAGCTGGTTGGCGGAATCTGCCAAAGCTCTTAAACAAATTCCGGCTTGAGAACACTTATTTTAGCTGTTTCTGGACTTGATGGTGCAAATGCAAATATCTGCAGATTCAATCGGCAGTTTGGGTGTTTCCTACAACTGCCAATTTGAAATTCTACCTACACAAATTTTCTATGCAATCAATTTGCGACCGAAGCCAAAGTGTGGGCACTGAATTCAAAAACAACTCGCATGAGACAGCAGCTCACACGCAACTGTCGGAATCCCGAAGAAAACGTTGGTGGCTGAAAGAATCAATGGTTGGATTCAGCCTCAGGCATCTCAGCTTCAACCTGACGAAGATAGAACTTGAAACCATCTGAAAGGATAACATGTGGGATGAATGTTGCAGGGTAATGCTTCCAATTCCCTGGCCTCGTTCTCTGCATACAGGATGCCTTGCCGTTCAAAATCTTTTCATCCGGTCCGTGTTCCGTCTCTTCAAATGGCGGCAGCAAATGCAAAAGCCAAAATCAACCTGCCTTGTACATCTTCCACGACCTTCTCGGCCTTGAGCCCTGGATCCATGTTGGCCTTCAATGTGAGTGGTCTCTATGCATTTTCTCTGATGTCACAGATTTCAACATAGTTTGCGTCGATTCTACCAGCACAACCCTGCTGCTCTACCTATCAGCTGCTATTAAAAATTTCGGTGCCCGGTTCCAAAGCGGCCTTCAATGTAAGGCACAGGATTTCCACATCTCGCAGCTTCCTGGCAATCACCAAACCAATCAAGTCGGTGCCAACAGCAGAATCATCCATCCAGCACCATTTGTGCGGAAATTGGTAAAAAGGCAATAACGAATTTGGCATAAAATTTTGTGACAAGCGCAGAATCCTGCAACACATTGCCAAGAGGAGTGTCATTTCTGATGGATTCAGCTGTGGCACAGCATTCTCCGGGACACCTGAAATAATAGTCTCTTTCACGCTCGAGGCCATCAAGGTTGGCACGGAGGTCCAAGATTTCCTGCGGGGGATGGCGGGTGGTGTGTGGGGCCCTACTGTAATTTCTTTGTCTAGGACACTTTGGGCGAGAAGCAGGTGAAACAACACAAAAATAGCTTGTCAACGATCCCAAAACCAACCATGGTATCTGCAAGCATCTGCAAGCACGACCTCAGTTGTAAAGCTTACTCTGGCTGGCAACTCCTGCGTTGATTGTCATGTTGCGTACCGTTTTTCATCTGAGTCATTGGCAGAAACAATAGGATTCCATGGTTCTCTGCAGCATCCTTCACTTCGTTATGAATTTCAATCTGTCTTAACATTTCCATATGTTTGATCCGTCTGCAGCCACAAACATAATCTGAGAAGCGGATCAATTTGACAGTAGACTTTGGATTGCTGGATGCTGCAAGCGGAATCTTCCAGTAAGACAAGAGGATGCGGAATCTGGTTTCAGCTGGCCCTGTACCCATCCTCTACATTTTGAAGGATTGACCTTATTGTTTTTGGGGTTGCTGGCTCTGCGCGCCATTCCGTACAAGTAGCTGTGTTTGCAACAAGTCAAAGTACTGCCTTCTGGCAAGCCAATGCTTTCTGGCCGATGATGACTCCAGCATGTTGTCTCATTGACTGCTCAAATCTCAGCCCCTACGCCTTTGCTCAGCAGCGAAAGTCTCTCTGCTCCTGGAATGTCAAAATCCATCGAGGATGATCTTGGAATCTTTTGGGCTTCAAAATCAGATGCCACTGCCACATTATTGTGGCACGCAAGCTCCATTGCACTCCACATGCGGCAAACTGACATGTCTTCTTTTGAAACTTCCTCTTATTCTATGATGTTTTGAAAGTGCTAAGGTGAAGAGTACATGTATCACACCTTTTTCGCGTCAAAGATTTTTGTATTCCATTTAACTTTGAGCCAAGCAGCAGTCCCAGCGCACCCGGACCATCTTTTGGATTCGAGGCGGCTCAGCTGACTTGGTGGGAGCTGCTGTTCCAGTCACTTTTTATGACAGCAAACAAGTTGGGACGAGAGATCAGGCTTGTGAATGTTCACTGCCAAAGAAAGCCGATCCTTCCGTCCACATCATATTGCTCATTGAAAATTCACCCTGGCAAATAGAAGCCAAGGAAGGAGATTCATAGCAGACATTGCCCTACATCGCTCATTCAAAAAAGGCAATCTCAGCAGCAAATTGTGGTCCGGAGCAGAATGATGACATCCATCAACCTTTGCGGGAATTGTCAATCAAGCTCTATCAAACTTGGACTCTGATGATTCCAACCTCCACAGCCACAAATGGCTGCACTCTCATCCCGTGCAAAACATATACAGTACCTACAGAATCCTGGCCTTGTTGATTCGGCGCAGCCAATGTGCCAAACTGATCCTGGCACGAACTGGCAAAACTCATCCATTCCATCCGCAAATCATTGCCGGCCGAAAATTCAGGGGAAAGTGTGCTGGACTCTGTCTTGGCTTGGCACTTGCGTATCACACCAGCAGTCACCAGCTCCCACCATCTTTCACCTTGTCCAAGAAACGTGTTGTGATAGGACCATGCCCTGTCCCTTGACACTGTCCTCCGTCCAAGTTCTTAGTTGGCAAGCGTCATGGAGATCGCGACGTTGAGCTACGCCTGGACGCAATGCTCAACAAAACTTGGTGACTCCACACTGCTCCTTTCACAGCAGCATCACGATCTGTCCCTCTCTGTTCAAACCCTGCTGCGCAAAAGAGAAGGCCCTGTCAAGACATGTTTGTTCTTCCAATGCAAGTATCTGGGGCATCTCAACAATGTTAACTGCTCATCAACCAACTTTGGGAAGCTATCATCCCATGTCGTCCCTATCTCCTCCGCAAAATCTTAGCAAAGATGTCGTCTGGTTCTGCGAGCGATGCGCAGCAGGGTCAAAGTAGCTTCATGTTGGTGCCTGCACGAGCAGCGGCTATCCTTTCTCTTGTGGTGCTATAGCATGATCTGGATCACAGTTCAATTTGAACGAATGGAATAACTGGAGAAACCATCAACATTTGGCGGATAGCCAGTAGCCAATAGCCACAATGAGCCTGACCCATCAATGGATATCAACACTACCATCGGAATTTTAAGTACCCACGGCCCTATCAAAGATCTTCAGAGCACATTGAAGCCCCTGATAATAATGATCGAAGGTAGTTTAGAAGTCACAAACTTCCGACAATATGGACGGATGGAAAAGCAGAGGTGGGAAGAGTCAGAGAAGAGAAATGAAGAAGAAAGAAGATCAGAGAAGAGAAAGAGTCAGAAGAAAGTAGATGCAGGTATGCGAAAAGGTAAAGTCGCGAAACACTAGTAAGCAAAATCCTGGCTTAATTTTGAAAGTATGACATAACATTATCATATACCCATATTATATACCATCTGGTTACAGTATTTAACATAGCCATGGAAAATCACCATTTTTAATAGGTAAACCATCTATAAATGGGCCATTTTCCATGGCTATGTTAAATAACCAGAGGGTACCCATATTTTGATAAACCATGGTAGATCCTGGTAATCCCCCTGTAATTCATGGTGAATTCTCCACAACGGGGTGTCCCACCATGCCACCTGGCTGTACTTCGCGTGCAGCTGCTCCACGTGCTGCGCCCAGCTCCCGTTGATGGTTGCCAGCTGCTCCGTGACGCTGCGCAGCTGCCTGGGGGAAAGCTCTGGAAGTTATCTGTGGATGATTGATGGTTGATGATGGTTGATGCAAATTGATGGAGCTATCTTTTGAACTGCTTTTTTTTGATATTTTTTGGGTGCATAGTATGGCTCATTATTGATAGACTGATAGACAAGAATGGAGAACTCTAAATGAGTTCCATCTATCAGTTTCTGTCTATAGAAACCGAGATACAGAAAGAAATTTGGCCGAGGTTGAATCAGTCCAAGTGAGAAACAAAGCTGCAAGATGGGATGACACGCAAACACCACGTGCTAGGTCTTCCTTCAATACCTCTGATCAACCTTTTGACTTGGAATCCCTCCAGAACAAACATGTCTCTGTTTGTAGTTCGGAAGAGTTTGTGAACAAAATGAATGAAGATCTTCCTCATCACAAGTTTGACCCAATTTTCAACCGTGCGGCTTGTCGCGATCTGTCAACTGTCGCTGCAGTTGTTGCAATTCTTCACCTTACACGGAATTCAAGTGAATCTGTCGAGCTACTCATTTCGACATTCAGAAAAATGACTGCACATGTCATCCCGAAGTAGTGGTGGTTTGCAAGCCCATCATCACAAAAGAAATAGTCAATTGGGAGAATCATCCCAAAAACATTTGAAACCACCAAGAAGAGCATCACTCATCATTCAACGCCTGTTTCGGCAACCGACACCAAAGCGCTTCACCCGAACTGGCGAGTGGCTGAGCTTCTTCAGCTCTTGGTCCTTGTCCTTGATGCGCTGTTCCTGGCAGAGTCATACTGGTAGTGCTACTGGTAGTGCTGATAGCCGGTAGGTCCCGGTAGGTCTAACGGAATGTGTCCGGGCCTCTGCCTGCCGCAAGGACTTGCTCTTTTCTTCGGCCTCTTGAAGCGCCTGGCGTTGAAGGTCCAAGGCAGTTGTGATCAAACTGCGCCAGGAACGAAAGCATCATCCGCATCACCTTACGATGACATGGTTTCTACACTTTGACCCCGAGGCCCCCACCTTTTTTCGTTCGTTCTCCTGGGAAGTCTTCAGATCCTTAGATGTTGTAAGTGCAAAGGCCCAGTCCGGCAGTGGAATCCCTTTGACGTAGTTGCTGTTTTGAAATTGATATTCGGTGAGATGTCCGAAGCTATGCAACGTAGGACCTTCCCAGCACAGTCATCTCACTTTTCGGATATCCCACATGGATTTTGTGGAGCAAAACAGCCGTTGACATAACAATCCAAGTTGCTGCCAACGCCTTATCCGAAGATGCCTGGGCCAGAAATCCGCTGGACATCTTGACCTGTGAAGTTGAAATGGATCAAGATCAGAAGAGAATCCCATAGAAATACATGTCAGAAGAAATTAGATCCAAATTCTATGCATTTTATTTTTGAGCTTGGGCCATGTCTCTCCCGCATTGTGCTTATGAGTGCCGAAGGCGCCTTGGCTGCAAGAGCTTCATCCAATTTCTTTTGGATGCTCTCAGTGGTGGCGTTCTTCTCCGCCTGCATCTTGTCTTTCAACTCCTGGACGGTCTTCTCCGCCTTGTTTTTGCCGTCTTCGGCCTTCCTGCAAGAGACAGGATGCCTGGCCCCTCCTCCCACTGAAAAATTGAGTTGAATCTTAAATAATCTTACTGTTCTTAAACATCTGCATGCCTTCCTCCATTCACAACACTGTGTGACTTTGAACTTCAACATCATCGACGCAGCCTGCACAAGATTGCAACATGTCATGTCAACCTAACATCGTCAATCCTAAGCCTTCACATTACAAATCACCCATCCAGTCTTTGCGGCATCAGCAGCAGCTTTCTGTTCTTGCTGCGCCTGGCAGTGAGAACCAGACATTCAGGAAACCTTGGCGTCACCCCTAACAACCTCTGGTGTCCCAAAAATCCTATTGCAACAGGCGCAGGTGTCAGGAATTTGCTCAGCCGAAACCATCGCCCCACCTTGGCCAAATCGCTCCTGAGGGAGTCCGGGTTCTACGTGGCACCACGTGGTCATCGTGGTCCATTTCCGTCCATTTCTGTGGCTTCGGTCCGCTTAACCAGCTTTCCTTTTTTTGGGTGAATCTGAAGGATAGATCTCATACATCTTAGTCTTAGTCCTTTACTTTAATGATTTAATGCTTCGCATGGCACCTGGAGCCAAGGATCTTAGCGGCTTTCACATCCTCTTCGGCCTTCGTCTTGATGGCTTGCCTGAAAACCAAAAGCTGCTGTTGGAATCTGCAATGTCTTTTGCACCCGCACAATGTAGACATCTCTATGGAAACAAAAAAAGGTCCAGTTCTGAAGGGAAACGCCTGCCACACACATCAACATATATCAACATCATTTCCTTCATGAACCGATCCAAGTCACATCTCGACTTGTGCCTTCTGAGCCGCTGCCGTCGCTTCAGCAGCCTGCTCCTTCGCTTGTATGGCTTCCTGACGCTACCAGTGGGATAGTGGGATCAAAAGACATGGGAAATACTCCACCCAAACACCCCTTTGAGGCGTATGTCAAAAAGAAAGAGACTCTGTGATCGAATCTATTCAATCTCTATTCAATAATGAGGGCATAGTGAAGTATGACTATTGAGTTTCCTGTAACATCACCAGGTTCAATCCATAGACTACCATGACCAAAGACACGGCAATATTTTGGTGCCGTGAACCGAAATTCCGTGGAGCTTCCATCAGCCAGTCCCAGCCTCTTTGGCAATACGAGCCTGGCTTTGTGCAGTACTCAACTGCTCCTGTCGAGCTGGACGATAAGTGGTTTTTTTCCTGCAGAACCTGGAAAAAAAACATAGGGATGGAATGGGATGGAATGGGATGGATACACAATATGATGTTTTCATATATTTTCCATATTCCATCGTATTCCGATTAGGCACCCTCCTTGGTTTACACTTGGGCCATGTCACTTTTCAGAATTGATGTCTGTGCACCGAAGACCCGTATGGTGGTTGACCGCGACGCAGACCTCCAAGAGACCTTTCTCCACTTTCGTGGCCTTCAGCAACGTCTCTGCACGATCCTGAGAGACGGGGCTGCAACTGCTGCAACGCCCAGTGAAGGGAACCCAACATATAAACAAGTCCACCAGATTCCATCATCGTTAGTGTTAAATGTTAAACTATAAAACAGCATAAAACAATATAAAACAGCTATATAGACTCTGAAATCCAAGAATCAACCATGGTGAGCCACCATGCACATCAAAATTGATTCTCTGATCTCTTCAATCCATCTGAAATGCCGGAAACAAACTGTGCCTTGGCTTTCAGCACCTCTTGAAGTTCCAACTCCTGACACTCCACTGGGCTGTCTGCATATGTCTGGATCTCTAAGTTGAAACTGGGTAAAATGGTCGGATTGAATTTTGGCCAATGTTTTCACGTGAAAAGTGTAGGCCCTGCCTTTTGTCGTTCCTCGTCGGCTTCACCCTTCAAGCGCTTCAATAAGGAACCCAACCTGTAGTAGACTTGCAGCATGAGACATGGTGGCCATGACTCAAGACCAAAAGATCTCTTGTGGCTCAAACTAATAGCCCCTGCTCTACCAAATCACTGTAGTCCAAGCATCTTTCTCTTGCGATGACTTTGCCTGAACGCACCGGGGCAAAATTCATCATGGTAGCCAGCCAGGGGAAAGTGAAAGGTGAAGTGGATGAAAGTGCAAATTTCCATTCACAAGCCTGAAGGCTTCTGGGCACCTGTAAGAACTATTAAGAACTCATGGTCATCTATCATGACCGTTCTCTACCTTTAGCATGGAATCTCTACCAAACTTTCCAATATACAGACATGGACCATCGGCCACTTCCGGCCTGATTCGCAGGCGGAATCTCGGCGGGCTCACTTTGCTCAGCCGTTTCTGGCGAAGTTGGCGCAGAATTCACCGCCTGCGAAGTACTCCAACATCAGGAGAATCGACTGTCAGCTCTTTGAGGATTTCCAAGCACAAAACAGAAAAGACACCACTTTTGGCCAACACCCTGGCCTCTGCTGCTGCCTTGCCGGCCTGCAACGTGGTGTCAGGGATTTGGATGGTTACCCTGGCCTTAACCTACCTGCTGAAAAACCACAAGTTTTCCACATCCCTGAGGGGTGCGCAGGGATCTAAACTTTTGAGCATGGCTGCAAGGGTATCGCTTTGACGAACATTCCCGCTTTGATCTGGGCGGAGAGACCATTTATCCTTGAGTGCCTCATCAGCATGTTGGTTTCCAACGAATCATTCCTGGTATAATCTCCCAAGTCTTGGTAAACCATCTCCATTCATGGGTCCATTTCTTGTCAACTGTTGTTAATCCCTCATGGTTTATCAGCAGCATTGCCATGAAATTTTCCAGCAACAAATGAATACCGTAGAAAGAGACATATTCAAGCTGATCACTAGTGATGATGATTCAACAAAGGTAGATACTCATGGTGGTAGACATGCATGCATCTATCCATCTATTGTTTTCTATATTTTTCTTCCCTCTCCCTCTCTCTCTCTGTGTATACACAACTATTTTAGTATCATGAACGTCTACACCGGATTTCTTGGAGAAGCAACAAAAACAAGGGCTGTCATTTTGGGCCCACAAAATTGATCATTTTCAGGACCTTTTTTCACCATCCGTTTAGATCCATAATTATGGGAGATCGCTGGAGATCTAGAGCTGATAGAAATATATCTGATCTACATTGACATATCCGATATGTCTTTGCTATAAATATAAATACATAATGTACATACAAGAATCATAAGATTCATTTCCATGACTTACTGGTGCCTTATAGAAAATGGGGAAATCAGATGATTGTTCATAGTTGTTATATAGTCATGGATCATCCCGCATTCCAGATGTTTAGCACCAGTAAGACAATAAAACCTACGATTGGTTTTCATGTTACCTGTGACAAGAGAAGTAATAATCTTATCAAACCATACAGTACTCCTATTTATCACCGATCATAATAATAAAAAATAATAATCATGGTATAATAGTGTATGTCAGTATCATATCGTATATGTACAATTATTTGCTGCTATTTATCACACTTGGCAATTCATATCACAATACTATTACTATGATTACCATGAATCATGAAAAACCATCATATAATCATCATGCACATTTATAGATTCATAAACATATCCATCATATTTGCATATTATCCTGTTTTTTCATGTTTTTTCTCCTTTCATTCAGTTGCTATGTTTAATAAATGCCACCCCGCCTCGGCGGCTGCAAGTTCGGCACAGCTGCGCGCCGGCAGGCCGCAGTGCTCGGCGGCCTGGCTGTGGCAAGGTTGACTGGTATTGCAATATTTACTGCTACCATCTGGTTATTTAACATATCCATGGAAAATTACCATTGTTGATAGGTAAACCATCTATAAATGGGCCATTTTCCATGGCTATGTTAAATAACCAGAGGCTATATTTCTCCAAAGAATCCTTTGATATTCCTACATAAATGGTGTTTGTGATGTGTGCAAATTGTATCATGTTAGGTCAATCCAGTTGATGTACTCATGATGGATTTCAATATATGTAAATGAGATTGACCTAGCATGATGCAATCAAAAACGTGGGATTTGACAATGCCGAAATAGAATTGCGACTAGTGATTATGTAAATGGTCTCCGTTGCTATCAAATGATCAAATGATGTATCTCATGTAATATGGTATGCATCGGACGTACTGCGATTTTCAAATGGCATGAACACCATGGCAAATTCATGGTTTTTCCTGCATGGATGAGAAAAAAACAGGTATGACTGGGAATTCTGGTATATAGGTTATAACACGAACCACCATCAATGACGGGGATCAAGTAATTCAAGTTTAGATCTTTCCAACATGATCTCAGTGTATTTTGCCATCCACAAAGCATCTATGAGGTACCCTCGATCATGTGTTCAGCTCCTGAATCAAATACCAGGCTTTCACGGGAAAGATTTGATCACCTGAATCTCAGGATGGACAACTTGCCTGAGCTGCCACTTTTGCAGCTTCTTCAGCAACACGCTGGGTGGCCACACCTGCAGCTGTTCTTGGCACTCAGCCTATGAAAAATCCTATTCCCATGTTGCAATGTCATGTGGATGTTCATGGGACCTCAGCAATAGTGAAACCCTCTGCAGCCATGCATGTGACCTGTCTATATCAACTATACCGAGTCGCCACTATAGGAGTGGAAGATAGTTCTTGATCTCACACAACCAGAATTCTCATTGCTATCAAACAAGCACAACTACAATCCATCAATTGATATCAGATTGTTACGATAAAAACAGCACTGAACTGATGAACAGGATTCTGATGCTATATATCCCAGGAAAATGATATATTAAAACCACAAGATATTCATATCACTGGGTAATACAATTGGATAACCGAATAAGAGCATACGCAGACTATTGGAACATACACTGATGCATGACTACCTAATAATATTCAAGCCCCAAGATCATACTATCATATTCTGACCATATAGATCTTCCAACAATATGCAACCACAACTGTTGGTTATAACATTTTTATTAGATTTGGTGGTCAATATAATATGATTTATATGATTATGGTACATGCTTGATTTCAATATCTATCTATGAAATAGATAAACACCCAGTTATAAAAGCTACGACAGCTATATCTAGAAATAATCCCATCCTCTAACATTAAAACCCCCTCAGATGGTCCAAAATATGTGATTCATCACCTATTAAACCAGTGTTCCCTATCAATATCTGGTTCTTGGACGCTTATTTCCCAAATATGGCGATAATAGGTTTTGACCCATCCCCAGATTTATCATACTGTTGTTAAACCTATGATATTAAACCATGCTATTGTTTACTCGGGGATTATTAACCGTATTTTCATATATAATCCCCTATTTATCATTCTTCATAGGTAATATACCATATACAACTACCACTAGTAATATTATTAGTGTACTATGATCATTATATGTCATCCCCTATTTATCATATAGGTATTGCTTCCCAACTTCCTTTGATTAACCCTATTATACCAACAATATTAATAGGTAATATATGGTAATATACCATGTATATATATATAACCATAATATCCCCTATCTATCGTATACATAACCATATATAACCATTGTATTCTTTTTAAAACCCCACCTGCCGCCGCCAAGCGCTGGGACAGCGCCGAAGCCGCGGCGTGTGCTGCTAAGGGCGCAGCATCACGGCCGAGGAGGCCTTCACAAATCTTCACAACGTGGGATGCCAAATGGTTCATACAGTATAATGTATATTAATGGTTAATATGGTAACATTATATTATAATGGCCACCAATAACATTATAATATTATATATATATATATATATATACATATAACCACTAGTAACCATTATGAATATTATATAACATTATATTAACCACTAGTAACCATTAATATTCATTATGTACCATTAATGGTTACTAGTGGTTAATGGTCATTATTATAATGGTCAAGTACAAAATAATAATTGGGTTTTGATGGAGATCATTGGCTGGTGAATGGTTAATAATGGTTAATAATGAATGGTTCGTAATGGTTAATAATGGGAATTTCAATAATAGGGATGAGTTGAATATTGATGGAGTATGAATGGTTCATCATGGTTAATATGGTTGGTTAATGGTCACTATCATGGTTAAGAATGAGTAAGATGGCTAATTAATGATTAATTAATGCGTAATCATGGTTAATAATAGTGATTTTATTGAAAATTATGGGATGTTAATGTGATATGAATGGGATATTATGGAATATTGATGGGTCTATTTATAGAATAGTAGATATCCCCTCCGGCATGGCTGGAAATCCAGGCGCTAAATGGGATTTATCCAACCTACATGGGGGCTTTTGTGCAACTGCAATCAACGAAAAAATCATTATCCAAGAAAAAAAGGGATTAACCATCCCTTTTTGATGAATTGCATGGGACTGGGATTGATAGATCAAAAACGGGAAGATTGGTCACAATGAAAATGCCATCCCAAGTCGAACCAGTGCAGATCCCTGCCTTTCATCAAGTCAGACCGAGGACATAGTCTCCCTATTGAAACTTTCTCAAGATGCAATGGATTGTCACCATCTTTTGCGGGTGTGATCACTGTCACAATTTGTTTCCCGGCTTTTTGGACACTTCAATCTCAATGCTCTTGTTTGTTCAACTCTTCCACATTTCTGGCCAAAATTCGAGCTATATCAGCAAGATTGAAGACCAAAAGCAATCTGGTAAGTCGATACTTGTCAGCCAAAATTACAGCACCATAAGTCGACTGCTTCTCCAGGGAAAATTTGCAGGTTTCAGCCCCATATTTGGGTACAACTAGGCCATTCTGAGACCGGTTCATTATAGGACCGGTTCATTATAGTCCACATCATATCCCCATCGAGTTTGCTTGATACCCCCTAACATGGTTAATATTCCCATCATGATTAAAACTTTGCGATGTTGAAAATGGGATACCTCCCATGATATAAATCGATGTCATGATTCCCATCATATTCGTTCATATCTCAATGTTAACCATTAAGAAAGACTCCAATCTGCAAAATCACCAATGAATCATCACTTTCTTGGCAAATCCTCCATACTTTTCCTATCATATTTCCCATCATTTCCCCATGATTTTCCCACGATTTTCCCACGGGTTTCCCCATGGTTTTCCCATGATCCCTTCGGCCTTCCAGCTCCGCCGCCCTGGCGGCCGCCTTGCCGGCCGCGCTGGCCACGGCCCAGGGCGTGAGGCCTCGGACGTTTCATGGAGATCCCTGGACCCTCTGGGAGTTTACATAACGAAGTGGAAAATCACCATTTTTCATGGGAAAACTCATTATTTCTATGGTGATTTTCCATAGTTTGATCTATTTTGCTGGGTAAATCCAGCTTATCATCCATATACCCTCTAGTAAACGTTTACATAGCGAACTGGAAAATAAATAACCATCTTATAGCTAGGTAAATCAAATCAACGAACTTCCTATGGGCCATGGCTTCGGTGTCGCTTTCTGTCGCAGTCATTACCAGAGGGTAACCATGGGATTTTCATGATCATTAACTATGGAGATGTGACCAAATTTTCATGGGATTTGAACCATGGGATGTTCATGGATTAGTTAATGGTCAATATTAATGAGTAAATAACCAACCATAACCACTATCACAAAAAAAAACATTATAGTTTTACTAACCATTATAGTGGTTAACTACCATTGGTGAATCGAAATCATCAGTTAAGAATGATACAGGTCACTATCATGGGATATACTAACGAATTATGGTCATTGGTGACTAATTAATATTGGCATATTAACTCATGAACTAGTTCATGGTCATTTTCATAACTGGTTAACTATCATTGTAGGATTTTGATGGTCACGAAAAAGGTTCAGTTGGTTGGTCAAGCATGACTCATGTGATTAACAATTAACTAATGCTTAATCATGGTTGGTAATGGGGAATTTTATTGAGATTTAATGGGAGACAATTTGATATAATGGGATATATATATATATATATCTATATATATGGGATATAATGAAATATTTGGGACTTCTAAAAAAATGAAAACTAGTGAGTGTTGATCATGCTACGAATACTGGAATCTTGGAACATTCGAAGCACATATAATTACTGTTGGTAATTTCATGGTATATTAGATATACTGGAATAGTGGGGCTTACACACTGATATGATTGTTCATTAAGCGTGGAATATGGGAACATGAATGAGTTCGTAATGTCTTTTTTTGGGTAGAACTGATTGAATATTGGAATATTCATGGGATGTGGGGAAATCACGTCACGTTTTTCCCACCAAAGAAGAGATTTAGAAATCATGGCTGGGAAATCCCAATAGCCATGGAGGCTGAACAATTGGAAATTCCGCCAAACTCATTGGGACCATCATTGGATTTACCCCATTTCTGCCTACATAAACTTTATGATTTGTGTATATCGCCATACTGGCCATATTGATTTTACCATATGACGCTACTTACTAACAACCCACTGTTAGGGAGTCAACTTACATATATATATATATATATATCTACAGAATATAATATAAATTTAACATACTGTATATATTTTTTCGGGCAAGGTTTTCGCCGCTTGCTGGCGCACCTGCAGCTTCAGTGGCTTCAGCAGCCGCATTTGCTGCTGCCCTAGCAGCATTTTCAGCCACACCTGGGATGCGCTAAAATATGTTAAAAACCTGTCATTTTGCAATATTTTCCTATATTTTGCCATATTATCCCAAAATGTTGCAAAAATGCAACATTTTGCAATATTTTGCCATATTTTGCAGAAAACCGAAAAAAAACGGGAATTAATGATGATTAATGGATTGCGTCACCTGTTTTCACTAAAATAAGCATCTTGGGATCAACAAATGTGGGATGCAGCACGACTAATTATTTTCCGTGTCGGTACACCTGGAGTCACTGGCAAATGGTTTGCTCGTGATCACCATGATATCAGTGTAGCGGGGATCGTGTCCGAATTTGACTGCGCGGGTTCGCGCGGGTTTGCGCGGGTTTGCGCGGGTTTGCGCGGGTTCGCGCGGGTTCGCGTTGGTTCGCGCGGATTTGCGCGGGTTT
>Ga0126342_10007445_pt1:5000-19546 | contig 19546 bp, 20 predicted proteins | sample Cyp1metagenome_FD_92528 | JGI IMG/M metagenome (GOLD analysis project Ga0126342, IMG submission 92528) | Coral microbial communities from Lord Howe Island, Old Settlement Bay, Australia - Cyphastrea 1 metagenome | ecosystem: Host-associated > Invertebrates > Cnidaria > Coral ... | reverse complement strand
TACCGAACCTTACCCAGGCATTGCAGTCAGCGCGCGGCCGTTTTCCTCTTGCGGGCGCTTGAGCCACAAAGGGCCGTAACAGTATCAACTGTTTCATGTGCTACCGCTGTGTTCCCTTTGACATATGTATATATACATACATAATATGCGGGTGTCCCTGTGTGTGCGCATGTTCTGTTATAAAAAGTAAAGTACAATTTTGTAATGCAACACTATGCAGTCTAGATAGGTGCGGATATGTTTGAATACATCGTTGAAAATCCTATATAGTGGGCATTGACAAAACTACCAGAATCATGTTCATGGCTATTTCTCATTTTTGAGCAGAAAGAAAGTACACCTGGAAACCAAGGCTGTGGTGTGCAGTGTGTTGTGCCTTCCCAAGTCATACACTGAGGGGCCACACCCGCCAAGTCATTTCACACAAGGGTTCATAGAAAGAACTGGGCCTCGCTGCCGCTGTGGAAACGGATGGCCAGAAATCAATGGCGGCTCTGTGAAACACAGCGGAAGAATTGCTGCGGTTTGAACGGTTAAGTGCACTTAAATTCCAAAAAACACAAAATGATCACCAGATTTTTCTTCGACTGGACTGAATCTTGGACTGAGTGTGCGACATTTTGGATATGATTAGTGAGAACTGGCAGCAATTTCGTGTAGCAACTTTCCACATACAGGTGCTGCCATCACCCCTAAACCCTATATTTGAAAATATGGTTGATCATCAATGTTCAATCTAAATATATAGCATTATATAGCCATTTTGGTTTCTTGGTCAAATCCAAAATGACAACAGACCCCCGATGACCCCAGCGCAAAACCTTTTTTATGTTCCCCGCTTCACCGGCCACACATCCAGCTCATCCGTCGTCCATCGCGCATCTCTCACGGAAGGTATCCTGGTTCTTCACCGGGTCCAAGTGGACTCGGATGTTGAATGGAACAGCGCCAGGAATGATTCTTAACAGTGGTTAATAGATGTTGATAGTGGCTAATCACCATTATTAACCATTTCTTTTAGCAAAATCATCAGCATGTGTCGACACTCTCCTGATCTTTCCCTTGCAGCGCCCAGGTCGTTCACCTCATTTCACCTCCAAGAAATTTGAAGCGCCCCGCCGATGTCACAGGAAGGAGTCGATGACCAATTCACTCTGGAGGTACGTCCCTGTAGTAACCCAAGCCTCAAGGAGGAAACTGCGTCTCACGGGTTTTTGTGCTGAAAAACCATGGGAAATGACGTTCACCTTACTGGTGCTTTTCTGATTTCCTGTCCCTGAAAAAGTGCAATCTTTAGTCAAGTACTGTGAAAAGGTAACTTGTTGGCTAGAATCGATCCAGTTTTTTGCTGGCTTGTTCCAACTATTTTGTTTGGTGCGACCTCCATTTCCACGCATCCTTTGACATACTGTTAGAACTCCAGAGAAGGGAGGCCCCCACCCACGCCATCAGCTTAGCAATTGGTGTTGGGGTTTCTGTAGCTGCCATGGCAGGTACACCAAAATGAAACGACACATGCTAAGCCCTCCTGTTGTCAGGAAAAAGGGGACGATTTTCAAAGTTGGGTGAAGTAGCAGGTTGTTGGAAACCTCGACTGAACGGAAGAAGTGTCAGATGGAGATACGGATGACAAAGAAACACATTAAGAGACGGCTGGATAGGAAATAGGATAGAGAGGCGGATAGGACGATAGGAAAAAGATTGTAGATGTAGATAGGTATGGTAGATGTATGTAGATAGGTATGGTAGATAGAAGAGATGAGGTAGGCAGGACAGAAAGGATAGTAGGATCGGTAGGATCTTTATAGAGGTAAAATTGATCCAAATTTTGGCAGGGATCGGTTTGATAGGGGCGAGTTGGAAAGAGATGAGTTTTTAGATAGAAGTTTGCCAGAGAAAACTTTGACAGAGGTTAGTCTGATGGAGATCATTTTGATAAAGGTAAATTTGATAGAGGTAAGCTTGATAGAGGCAAGTTTGATGGAGATAGGATTGACAGAGGTTAGTAGAGGTAGATTTGATATAGGATGATATAGGTACGTTTGATGGAGGTAAGTTTGATAGAGGTGATGTGGGGGAACTCATAGGAAATCGACATCACGTCGTCTACTGTGGATGGTTGCGAGATCCTGCACCACCAAAAGGATGGTTGAAACCCTATGAACAATGGGATAAACAGGGATAAACCACCGTTTTCAACTGGTGATTCTTATTTCGCTGGCCCATCCACTATATCACTGTGACCATGACAGTTGCACTCCCACGGCCATCCAGGACACCTCGATGATCTAGCTTGAAGACCCAGCCAGGTCGCAGCCCGCTAAAGCTGGAGCTGGCCGAAAAATCCTCCTCTAGATACCTCAAAACTGCCGGGTCAGGCAAAAAAAAACTGCATAACCGCATAACCACCCACAAGGCCAGGGTATTACATGATGTAGTTCATGGGAAAACGCCCCTGTCAAAAAAAATGTTCACTCGGATTGGCAAACGGCAGTTGATCATCTTTGTAATGGTCAGACCGTCAGACCCATCCCATTGAGCCTCCGGCATCCCAAAATCGATACTTTTTGCCCATATAGCCATCATTAGGCCATCATTCATCTCCCGTGGATGTCCATCCAAAAGACTTCTAGCTGTTCAATTTCAGGAAATTTGTTCAGGGGTGCTGAAGGGTTGAGTCCAAAACATGCCACTGCTCTCCAACCAGCTGCAACCGTTTCAAAGGCTTCGGTGGTGGCTGCAACATTGCTTCAAAGCGGGGCTTGGCGAACCAGTAAAATCCTCAGCCAGCTGCGAGGAAAATAAGGGCCGGGACCGTGATGATGATCCTGCTGAAACCGAAGCTGAGGGCTGAGGATGGATCATCATTATGAATCACCATCGTCGCAGTCGTCATCATCATCATCATCCTTCTCCTCCTATCGTTGCGGTTCATACGCAGCAACAAGACGATGCGTTTCTACATGTTTCTACCTTCCAGTCAAAGTTTTAAGAAATGATTTCGACATTCACTGCAGTCACTGCACAAAAATACCACATACAAGCAATAAATTTTTGAAACGCGGCTGAAATCACAACTGAAGTCAGCGAAGGCACCCGCCGCCATCGTTCCAGTCGCCACCAGGCCGAAGATTTTCGAGGTCTTGCACAACTTGCACAACTTGCCCAACATACCCAATACTGTTGGCCAATTATCAGGAAAAAAACGCTAAAATGCCACGAATCGCGATCGTCGCACTTCACAATGGGTTTGTCATGTTTTGTCTGATGGGGTACCTCAAAAGTCAATGGTTCATTGATTCATTGGTTCATCATCATCTGGTTGGTGGTATACCGACCCCTGAAAAATATGAGTTCGTCAATTGGGATTATTGTTCCTAAGATGATGGGAAAGTCATAATCCAGCCATGTTCCAAACATTTCTAAACCACCAACCAATCATTTTCATTCATTTTCTATGTCAAACTTGCCATTTGGCCAACCCCTTGGTGACCTTTCAGCACCACCCGCGCCTGCCCGGGGGCACCTGCCATGACGCAGGAACGACGTCGCGACTTTTGTGGCGTGGCGTGGTTCGAGCCGATGCAATCTGCCATTACACTTTGTCGTTCTACGGATGTTTCAATTGTTCTAGTCTATACATCTTGCATGTGTATGTTTATTCATTTATGCGTTTGGTTATCCATTTGTTTGTGTGCATTTATGTATTTATGTATTTATGTCATGTTATTTTTCAATTTTTCCAACAAATATACAGGTCGGTTTGTTGATGCATCGTGATTTCGTCCATAGAAGGATCACCTGACTCCATAGAAGGATCCGTTCCTCGGTTTCTGCTGAGTTTCCCAGCGATAGAGGCCCTGAGGCGCTCATCATCCTGTGGCCGCAAGGCGTTTCAATCCTTGGTTTCCATCCAGAAGGTATGAACAAATCATCCCAGACAAAAATTGGAAACTCCTTTGGTACCACAAATTGATTGCCTGCACTTCAGGGTTTTTAGTTGTTTAGACTTAGGACCCATTTGGATGCATTGTGATACTTCGCTAATTTGAAGCAAAACTGTATTGAGATACTGTGGATATCTGGTTGGTGGTGCAATAACCATCTTGAAAAATATGAGTTCGTCAATGGGAAAGATGACATCCCATATAATGGGAAATAACCCAGCCATGTTTGAAACCACCAACCAGTTTTCCTCATCACCATTAACCAACATCATTAACCACTATTATCCATGATTAACCATCATTAATCACCATTAACCAACCAGATATATCGTTGTTAAACCATCATTCCGGCGCGGTCGCTTCTGGCATGGCCTGGCTCGCAGTCGCTTGGCCGTGAGCTGCACGATCTGGACCAGATCCTTCGCAACGCGCAGGGAAATTCAAGTGCTCATGGTTTCAACCGTTGAAGATGCCGCTGGGGACATGTACCCTCTGGTTATTTAACATGGCCATGGGAAATGGCCCATTTATAGATGGTTTACCGGTTTACCGATTAAAAATGGTGATTTTCCATGGCTATGTTCGTCATAACCAGATGGTATTTCGAAAAATGCTCTTGGTTCATGAACTGATTGGATATGAACGAAGCATAATTCAATGAATCAAGAATTTCAAACAATGCTTTGCTGCTCCACAATGCGCCGCGCACGCATGTGCATTTGCAATGTCTCGGTAACAAGATCATAAAGTATCCCTTCCCCTTGATATAAACCTACACCAGAAACCATTCCCAGGCCGTGGTCATCATTTTGGGCGCATGGTGCATCATATTTAATACTAGGGGATTGTTCCCATCAAAATGGTTCAGAACTGATTTAAAGAATCCAGTGGTTGGTGTCTTCACCCCAGCCTGATTTTGTGCTGAAGACAGAGAGGGGAAAAAAAAACGCAACAAGTCCGAAGTAGCATCAAAGTTCAGCACCGCCAACCTATGAACAATTTGAGCATGTTTCCACATCTAGTCGTTCACAATGGTGTTTCCACGCCCGTTGTGTTCATCTATGTCCCATCACCCATGAGTGATGAGTGTGCCAAAGCCCCGGTCCGAACGCAACATTTTTCGGTTGCAATCCAAAGGTGGTAAGTGCCGCGCCCGGGCATTTGTTGAAGATGCGGCGCGCGAGCTTCCAAAAAGCATGCACCGAATTTGGTGAAACAAATGGCATCATGAGCCATGGCTGCCGCAGTGTTTGATTCCAAAGTAGGATCATCACATATCAAAGCGCCAATCATTTACAGCAACGTGTGGCCACAGATAAATGATGATAAGTTGTCATATTCAAAGATTTCGCGCAAGTTTGCGACGCAATGGTAATGGTTTTGTTGTCACCACGTTCAACTGGCAGCTTGCAGCCATGCAACACCTCCTACGGCATCAAAAATGTGGTATAATCAAATGATCATTTAGCCATTCAGCAAACCCTCTGCTCCAAAGGTTGCTCGGTGACGCGGGCACGAAACACACGGAAATACACTACCACTGGCGACAGCTCGCAGGCGCACGGATGAACACCCTTATCCAACACAACTGCAAAGTAATCTGCTTCACTGATTGCATCTCAAAACTGAGAAATTACCTTACCTGATTGCTGCAAGAAGCGTCCCTCGAGATGCACATGGCCATATATGCTGCAGCGCAACTCCGCTTGAAACCTGATCATATGTTGTCAACTTGCTGGCCCTGACAATGTAGAGAGATTCCGTCCAATTCCCTTAAAGAAAGAAGATTTATATTGAATACGCACCAACCTAATCCATGCCAACAGTTCCTCCCCGCGGAGCAGACCTGGAGAAACAAGTTTGCCGAGTTTGAGTTCCACGGCTACATATCTCTACACAGCCGCTGCTTTACGGCAAAGAATTCCCACGTTGCCCCAAGGAAGAGGCAACAATGGAAACAGAGGAAAAAATTATAATGTTTGTATTATGTGCGGTGACACCAAATATTGTTACGTTCTCAAATTCTTATGGGAAATGAAGACAGCACATGAACCAAATCCATCTTGGCATACGTCCAAAAAATGCGTGTTGAACAACTGGGAAAAAAACAATGCGTACGTGCTGGGGTGGCGAACAAACCATACATCATATCTGTGGAACTGTTACAATACAATTTCGTCAAAAAAGATCTGGGGACCAACAGTGCGCACACAATCTTCCAGGCGTTATTTTCAAAAAATGTTCTAATTGAAACGAAACATCCCTTGCAACATTTTTATGCTCTCGGCGCCCTTGGTGTCAACACACATGCAAGTTAAATGCCACACAATTGCCGCTCAGGGGAACGCGATGGCCACTTGCTTGTGGGTAGCCTGGCACCGTGGCGCCCCAGCCCTGAGGTTCTAATGATAAAGGCGACGATGAAAATGTATGATAGCGGCGACGTTTTTTTCATGTAAACGAGTCATTTGTATCTATTTTCACCCCTCCATGCAGTTGACACAAATTGTGACACAAATTGTAACAAAATTTGTACGTTAACCATGTCTGTCACATATGAAGGAAACGTCAGGTGGAAATAGGCAAACCATGAAAACGATGACTGGGTTGGGTGCGAAGGCAGGGTACGGTGAAGGGCCACCATGCTGTTCCGCAATTTGAAACAACTACGACACAACAAAACATGGTAAATCAGTACCACGAAGGTAGAGCGGGCGAGACATTAACAGCTCAAGTAGAAAATCAATATATAAGACAAACCGTTGAAAGGCAAATGCGCCAAATCCCAAACAAAAATCAATATATAAACCAACTACATCACATGCATTGAGCAAGTATGAGCAAGTCCAAGAAATGATCCGTAAAGAAAAACCAGAGAAAACAAAAAACCCGAATGCGGTCACGTAAAACATTTTTGTGAAACAAGTCTTTGAACAGCCCTGTGCAATTTACCATTTTTCCCCTGTGACTGTACCAGTGCACTGTAGACTGTCGAATGTGGAAGGGGGTGGAGTGCTAAGTGTGGAATGTGAAGAGAATGCATTGTCGGGTGGGGAATGTAGTGTGTAGAGCGTGAAAGTGGGGATTGCGGAGTGCGGGGTGCAAAGTGTAAAATGAAAGGTGTAAAGTGTGGAGTGTGGAGGAGTGTAAAGTGTCAAGTGTGAAGTGCAAAGTGTAAAGTTTAGAGTGTAAAGTGTGGAGTGTAAAGTGTGAAGTGCGGACTGCAGAATGCAGAGTGTGGAGTGCAAAGTGTGGAGTGTAAAGTGTGTAAAGTGTGCATTTTAAAGTGTGAAGTGTGGAGTGTGTCAAGTAAAAAGTGTAAAGTGTGGAGTGTATAGTGTAAAGTGTGGAGTGCAGAGTGTAAAGTGCAGAGTGTAAAGTGTGAAGTGTAACACATGTCATTGGCCGTCCTGCATGTAACTAAATCCTGGGGTGGGCTGGGGTATGTAAAGTGTTGCCGTGGATATACCATGGTTCTGCAAAAGCCACCTTGTATTATACTCTGGGGACACCCTGGTGGTATGTAACTATACTGGGGAAGCAAACGACTTTCTGGGGGCTATTCAATTCATCTGTCACAAACCGCATGCTTTGAGGCAAATCAATGTGAAAAGTGCGCAATGTCTGTTGGGGACCTGCTTCATTGACCGCACTCTGTGTAAACACGCCCTGGGGGCAAAGAGGGGGACGCCCAGAGGGTATGTGAGAAGACGCGCTCGGTTACGAACCAAAATTCCGGGAGGCAACTTGGAGTGTGCAGCAATTGTTGTGTTTCTTCCTGCGTACGGGGAAGGGGCACATAGCCTAACGTTTTTCCAACCAAAAAAAATATCAATAGCCGGCCGCAAACCAATGTGACCGCAACGCCGCACGGACAGTCTGTAGCATCTACGGCCTTGAATATGAATAGCAAGAAACTCAGGGCAAGGGTCATGAACTAAAAAGAACATGCTTCAAACTGACCCAATGCCGTGATTAGAAACAAATCGACTCATTGCAGTGCATACCCTGCGGCGATAATTTCCTTGGGGAGTATGTACGGTAATTATACATATGTTGTGACATTTTCAACCGTTTGCAGCCCGAATCATATCGCAATAAAACGTCCATGCAACAAACAAGAACCAAACAACCACCCGCATTCATCGCCATAGCTTCAAAAACTAGTGCTGGATGGCGGCAGGTTCTTTACCAGTGGTTTACATTTGGGTTTCACGTTTGTCATGGTTGGTCAGCACAAAAAATCAAACGATGTACTAGTATGGTGCGATGATCAAAAGGGTTGCGACATTTGTTTTGAATGGTCGTTGAGGCCTCTTGGTTTTCCAGGTAAAAGGCGGAGGGGTAATGGACGGTTCAGGACCTACGTAACTGGCAAATAAAACCCTGAACGGTTCAGAACGGTTCATGAACTATCTGCTCTTGTTCCCTTGGGTCTGGGCTGGGCACTGACAGTTGGTGGAAGCTGCCAGTGGCAAATTTCTTAGTAGTAGCCACTTTAAGATCACTCCGGGTAAGCAAAAAAATGCGCAGTTTGATATTCCAACATCTTCTCACGCTGTTTGGACGATGATATTGATGATATTGTATGGATATGTGCACGATCACCCTGCATTCCGTGTACATACACCCTCCCCTCGCTGCATCCTATTTTATGAACTGCATGAAAAATAGGGGGGGCAGGTGGCCAAGGTTCGCGACGGAAAGAAGCGTCAAGAAACATTATATATTGTTATTTCGTCAAAACATGGAGTCGCCCTTTTCCACTGCTTGCAGGGCCACTGCAGGAGGTTGGAACATCTGTGCACATGCCGATATGAAAGGTGTCGTACTACATGCTAAGATTTGACACCCCACCTCTACAGTCTGCTGTTTTCACCGGCTTTAATCTTTACACAGCATGTTTTCATTTGTATTGGCACCGGAGAGCTCGTGTCAGCTCTTCTAGTTTTTTTTATTATCTCGATCTCCTCCAGGTTGGGACACAATGTCGTCGTCGTCGTCGTCATCATCATCATCATCATTATCATCACTATCATCATCATAAATCGAATCACCAGCATCGGTTTCTGTTTTTTTCGAAATAGTCATCTCTGCCATCGTGATTGGCCCATGCTCGAATTTGGTTCTGCTGCCTCTGCACATCGTTCAGGTTTGCCTGATTGAAACATGGCCGAAAGGTTTTTAAGATGTTGTAGAAGACGTAAATTTTGTTGGCGTTCCATATGGCTCTCCATCAAAGGAATCAATCTGGAAAAGTGTCTGTAATTGATCACGGCCCAATTCTCTGGACCAATTCCTTGTCCTTATGGTGAACATCCACTTAAAATCACTTTTATAAGTGATTTCGTAACAAGAGATCTTTCAAGACAACAAAGGGAAGCAAGAGAGATCGTATCCCTTGCAAACAAAAACGGCAGGGTAGCAACCAACCAGTGTCGGTGAAGGAGGACACACTGCCAAACACAAGACCAGCCCAGAGCAGGGCACATGGAAGCACACGGGCAAGCTAGCATAGATCTGGCTCAGAAAGGGATGTCATGGAGTTCTCACTGATCTGCGGCAAGGGCCAGCTCTGCTTCGGCGGCATCCATGGTTGCAGCAGCCAAAATAGCCCGGCGACTGAGCACTGCCCATGGCAGGTGCGGATGGCGACCGAAAGCTCTTCGAGAAGAGTGGCTTGGGTGGCGGCAGGGTGCCAGCCTTCTCGGGCAGAGACACCGCGAGCGATGAGCTGCAGGATTTGTGAAGCCTCAGAGTCCCAAGCACCTGTTGACTCCGCCACCATGGGCCGGAATTGTACCCCTTGTGCAGTGCACAGTTGGGCCGTGTTCAAGTGCGACTTCTTGAGGTGGCCGTAGACACCTGCAGCTGCCAAGGCATGCCGTCCAGTTTCCGCGAGCAACTCCAACCGCAAGCGGCCAGTGATGGCCAGGACAAGCGCAGTTGGGGCGCCCTCAAAAGCGGGAAGATATAAACATCAGCGGGCCGCCGGAGTGCAAGCCTTGCGTCGTCCGGCCATTGTGGGAGAAGCAGTTCCGCCTTCTCGAGCTCAGGCGCCAGTCCGGCACAGGTTGCCCAAGCAGCAACCAGCCCCCGGGCAGCATGGTGACGACGAGTGCGGTCGCCGCCCGCCAAGCACATACCAGCATGGTGCGAATGAGCATCTAGAATGCCATTGCAGCGTGGGCACCAGGTGTCCCTGGCAGCGTCTGGCACACCCAAGCGCCGGCGAAGCTCGTCAAGGAAGATGGGGTCCCTCCATGCGGGTGCGCCCATGCGGCACAGCGTTCAGGAAAGCGCGAGCGCCAGGCTCGGTTTCCGACAGCAAAATTGCCCGGCCAGCCACACTTGCAATGCTAAACTGCGAGTCCCATGAAGCAGAGTCGAACTGGTGCGACAATTGTTTCTGCGTCAATGCGAGGGCTGCATCCTTAGTGAGGACCCGGCCGCTGGCCCCATTGTAAAGTTGGAGCGCCCCGTCCAGGTCGGCTACAAGGTGCGAGCTGAAGAGAGGGTCCAAGCCTCCAATCAAGCACCCACCCAGGTAAGCACCAGCAGCGTGTCGAGCAGTGGAACGCAAGCCCAAGCCAGCCCAAGAGAGCCCACGCGCAGCTTGCTGGAGCGATGTCTGACCAAGGGGGAGCCCAGTGAGCTGGACCAAGCACTCGTGCACCTTGCTGTCAAATGTAGTCAAAGCAGCCTGCTGCGCCGTAGGGGGCACACACCGCATGCTGTGCACCAGTCGGCTGAAAGTAGCACTGTGACAGAGTAACCGCACGCCAACCTGGGGGCCTTCCAATTGGGCAATGGCATCCAAGAGCTTGCCGGCTGCGGCGCTGCGGGAGCTGGTGTGCGAGGCCAAAAAGGCACCGGTGCCGAGAGCCACTCCCAGGATTCGAAATCAGTCAAGAGACGGTGTTAGCCATTGGCCGCGCACACCAGGTCGCGCAGGGCAGCAGGGATCCTTGTCCAAGTAAATCCCATCGATGGTCATCCAACGCCAAAGGTTCTCGAGGAACGGGCATGATGTTGAAAAAATTGGCCACAGGAACACTGCTCGGAAGGTAGTTGGAATCATTGACAACTCCCGCACTTGGAGGCTCCATAGACGATGAGGTAACAGCTCAACTGTTTTCAATCGCCTCAGCCATGTCCAATGCAGTGTCCATTGCCACGCGTCTTGCAACCTGTTCTGCAAGTGGTTTGGCCATTGTCTTTGCCTGGGTTCACTGTTGTTGGAACCCCTTGACCTTGATCTTGATGTATCATCATCTTCTTGATGGTCACTTCCAGTCCTCCACATCGCTCACCTTTTCCATGGCAGACTGCAAATAGCAATGGTACTTCTGCCTGGGTGTTACAATTTCTTCTTCAATGCTTTCGTCATCATCATCCGGTTGTTCATCTCGAGGAACTTCACCACCACTTCCACTGTCACCTTCTGGTTCTTCATCTGCAGCACCATGCTCCGCATCATTCCTGGCAATACGATGTCTCATCATGATTTTTTTTTTCATATCGATTTGCTTCTTCCACCAGAAAGGTTGTCATGCCATTCAGTGGCGTTTCTGAAAGAGCTATTTCCATCACCATTGTGTTGCATTTCTTATTTGCATCTTCTTCAGAAAACGCTCCACCACTAAGGACCATCATCTCTGTGAAGATGTGTTTCTCACTGTGTTTTCCAAATTTAATTGTGCTGTGCAAGTTTTTCCATTTTTGATGTCAACTTCAGGAAAAGTCGCACCACCAGCATCACAAGGAAAAAGGTTGCCACCATCGCAGGCATCCAACCCCATGACAAAGTTTTGGAACCACGCTTTCCAACGTCACAACCTTGTAGGTTAGTCGCCATGATCATGTTGACCAACAACTTCACCAATTGTTTCCTTCTGCCATGGGTTGCTTCATCACCATCCAGGTATGGTGGAGAAGAACGGCGTGATGCAAAGCCGTACATGTTGGAACTTTTCAGTGACAGCGTTTGGGTTTCATGCAAGGTGAGCAGGAGAAGCACAAGTTCAGGGTTTATCTTGCTGAACTCCTGCCTGGTCCACAGCCATTCGCGATCACAGATCTCAGTGTTTTTGGAAATCCATGGGAGGTGAGATTTTGGCGGCTACGAGTTTGCTGACAGAAGCCATCTATGTCAAGCAGGTGTTGCAGTTTCCTGTGGGTGACAAAGGTGGCCTTGGGAACCAGGAACATGTCATGACGCAGCTGTTTCGATTCTACCAGTGTCAGGTATTCTTTTCGCGTCTTGGCCTGGGAAAATAAAATGCTATAGACCCAAGAAACTATGAAAAAACAGTGGTTCTACATCGACCGCATTTCCACGAAGGAAAATCCAGCCGACCTCAGCACCAAAGTTTTGTCCAAAGAACGTCGTGAATTCCTGATGAAACGCATTGGAATTCAGAGCGGCACTTTTGAAGTTCCAAACAGCTTGTCAGTTTCTTGACAGCTCCCATTGCAGTCTTGGTGGGTTCGGCAATGCGGGTTCCCAGAGCTCGCACCGAATGTTGTATGTCATAACGTTCCTGGCTCACATAGATGCAAATCCCGAAGGCAAACCGGAAAAATTTGGCATCCTCTGCATTGAGGCACTGATCTTCTGCAGTTGCTTCAGGGTTAAACATTTGCAAACGTCCATGATGTGGAGCCGTACGACCATGTCGGTCATGCGCTTTGAACCATTCACCCAGTTTGGGAATGTACCTTGCGCCCGGGGAACATCAATGCCATTTTCGTTGAACTGCAGCTCTGTCTTCAAGTAGAAAATACTGCCATCATATCCTGGTTGAAGAGGTCCTTCAATTTTCAATTTCAATTCCTTGGGTTGTTCGTTGTACGGGTTGTTGATGAAGTTCTTGGAACCCACAATCAGCAAATCATCACTGCGTGTTGAAATAACAGCCATCAGTTTTTTGTGCCTGGAAATGGTTCCTTGGAAACTCTCAAAGTTGTGCCTGTCGCAGATTTCGGTGAAGAATTTGTTCCATTCAAAAGCTGCCACACGTTGCCATGGCAAACATCGGTTCAACACCCAAAATCTTTTGCAACTTTCAACTTCACCAGAACGTAGTGCCCAAAGAGTAACTCCGATGAGAACTGGCCACTGCCAGCTGCGCAGTTGGACTGAAAGTTGCGTAGTTGCTGGCATCACCATCGCGAAATTTTCTGGTTACCAGCGTTGATGGACGCTTCCATTGATTCTCACGGAGGCTCCATCCAGTCTCTCACCAACCTGCTGTCCAGCTTCATGCACTCTTCCACCACCAGCTCTTCTCCCATGTCATCAATGACATCAAGGCTCCTCAGGCGCCCCAACTCTGCATGCATAGTTTCTTGATCTAGCCACGCCAACTCATTTACAGTCACAGTCGGAGCACCAGCACCTTCATTGGAAAATCAATTGTTTTTCTTTTCAACTTTTGACATTTCAATCTTCTGACCTGCAATTGTGATTCACATCGCTCCCCACCCCAAGATTCTTCTGCCAAACCACACTCCAGCTCGTCCTCGTCATAAAGTTCAAGTTCCTCAACAATTCCGCGCACATCCAGGGCTGATCGGAACCTATCGTAGGCTTCGGAAGTAGGTGCCTTCCCTTTATAATACCTGGTGCGCTACAACTACTTGTCTTCAAACCAAAAGATTCAAAAAATTGTTTTGAAAGATGACATTGCGGAGGGCGTCGAAACATCAAGGAAAGTGAGGACGGAACCGTTTGGTCCCTTCAGTGGTTGTTGCTAGATTGGTTGCTACTGACTTATCGTGCAACTGTAAAAGTCTAGCTACGGAAAGGCCTTGGCTATAAAATATCGCGCCAAGCATTCAGTAGCCCGCCGAGCCAGCAAATGCACATATTCATGTGGCTTTGACGCTGTGTCAAATACCCTAGAGCCAGCCTGCCAAGATACGACCCAAAGTCCATGCACATGGTCGTGGTCGCAAGTGGCTCTGAGCCCTTCATATGGATTTAATGTTGAGATCCAGGCTTTAAAACCCAAGTGAAGTGTTTCTACGCCCAGAAACGTCAAAATGTCCCACAAAATTTTGCTGCCACTGCTCTAAGTTCAGGCACACCCTCCATGGGGTTTTCCTTGGCATACTTCCACACCGCTTTCTCATCTTCATCATACTCTGGCTCAAAGCCACCATCTGGTACATGCAAAAGGGACAAAAGGATTCCCAGGTGGTTTAGCCAGCTTCGTCTCAGTGTACACACCACGAAGCATGTCCCATGGTCCAACTGTCAGCGCCGTGGCAACGTCAGCATCCCAATGCTCAGCACTTTTTTATGATAGTTCGACTTCGAACGACCTCATTCTCTGAGATGGCACCCCCCGTGAATGTGCACTAGACTGTGGCTGACTGCATTCTATAAAACAAATGGTTTATAGAATGATTTTGAGGCAAGCCCCTGCCCTTCTCCGACAGGCAGTGTCCGCTGCCTTACTCCATCGGTGGTCGGCCCTTCTATGCCACGCGGCCTCTTCAGCCTACGCAGCATCCCTGCAGGGCTTGGATTCTACATCACGCACCAACATAGCCAGCAATTTACCATCCATTAGCAACCTGCTTGGCCACGGC
>Ga0126342_10007444_pt1 | contig 19547 bp, 14 predicted proteins | sample Cyp1metagenome_FD_92528 | JGI IMG/M metagenome (GOLD analysis project Ga0126342, IMG submission 92528) | Coral microbial communities from Lord Howe Island, Old Settlement Bay, Australia - Cyphastrea 1 metagenome | ecosystem: Host-associated > Invertebrates > Cnidaria > Coral ... | reverse complement strand
GTGAGGCCAGGTCATACGAAGTGCTGCACCTGTCACGCAAAATCATCTTCCCAAAACTGAAGATCTGATGCTCCAAAATGCAACCCCTCTCAGGAAATCAGCGCCCGGACCTTCTAACATCTCTGATGACCATGTGTCTTGCACTGCGCTTGCCACGGAAAATGTATCTTTGCAGATCCTCTTCAAATGTCCCACGCCTGCCATCATTTTTAGAAATGCTACAAAACCCTCACGTTTTGCTCACTTTTGACACAGTGCACAATCCCTTGCGCCTGCCACGCGAAACGACATCTGAACGTCCAAAAGTGGTCCGAACATGTTTTTAACATGTGCTTCGCGCCACAACGGCGGCACTTTTTCATACTTTTTCGACATGTCAACTTTCAAAAGTGGTCCGACACTGAAGTGCTTTATAAATTTTGACTTGGAAATATGCTTCGCGCCACAACGCCGTGCACTTTTTCGACATCACAACTTCCAAACGTGGTCCAGCGTTGGTGTGCTCTGTGCATTTTGACTTGGACATGTGCTTCGCGCCACAACAGCGTGCAACTTTTCATCTCTCATCTGACCACATGGCTCCGCACCCGCCGCTTTAGCGAGCCTAGTTTTCGACCCTCCGGAGCCACAAATCTTCCGAAAAACACAGTGTTTCGCGACTTTCCTACCTTTTCGCGCATCTGGATCTTCTTTCTTCTGAGACTTTCTCTTTTTTGATCTTCTTTCTTCTTCTCTTCTCTTATCTGACTCTTCCCATCTCTGCTTTTCATCTGTCCATATTGTTGGAAGTTTGACTTCTAAAACTTCCTTCGATAATATTGCAATTATAATATTTCAGAAAATTTCTATATACTGGACCCTCAAGTTACGCCAATAATTGATAATAATTGATAATAGTAATTTGTATTTACCCCGACATTTGCAGTAGACACGGAAGTTCTACTGTAAAGAGAGATCCGCATTGAAATGGACAATTCCCATGATTAGATTGGCATAGGGTATCCAGAAGTCCATCGCAATAACCCCAACCACTACATACTTCGAAGTGCATCCCAGGATTTTATGTCTTCTACAACCATGCTTAAATCGTTTTCCAACATCTAAATAGGATGTTTACCCCAGTTGCTTCTCAGTCATGGTGGCTTCTCAGCCCATTTACGAGGACTATACTATCAGTGACTATCATGTCCTGCAAGGAGGGCAGCACAGGCTCGGGGCGCTTCTGCAAGACGTGGATTAGCATCAACCTGGGCACAACACAAGGGAGTTGGAAATCTATCAAAACCTCCCCCGAAGGTCAACCCACCAAATAAGACCTTATTAAAGGTTTCTTGAGGCCGTTTTGAAACGGCGGGGTCCCATTGCGGGGCCCGGTGTTACCCTTGAATTTCAAGAACATTCAGGGTGGTCCCCCATGATATCAACATATTTATATACATTCGTTTACTGCAACATGGCTTCGTCTCGAAACAGCGTGCATACCCCTGAATCCATTGCTTAATCAGCAGGGTCGGAATTGGCATCGCAGTTTTGGGGTATACGCAACTGGTCCATGTTCAACCCCAAGGCTAGGATTTAAATTTGTAGTTCTTAGTCATCTTAAGTATTTCCCAAAGATATTCCCCAAGATGTATCCAGCATGGGTATACCCCATTTTCAGACACACCCATATTGTGTTAAGGTTTTGGTGGCTTGTCACTAACCCTCATGGCCCCATCAAAGCTGACTGGCCATGGTACAGTTGTTTTTACGCCAAAATAGGTGCCATAATTACGCTACAGCTTCATGTTCATCCCCAAAAAATACAATTATATAATGAGAAAGGACTTTTTTGGGGGGTGTTCTTCCAATTTTTGCAGACCCAGATCTTTCCAACTCAATTCCTCAAACAAAAACATGTCCGAAAGGAACAAGCAACATACAGAAAGCCAGTGTCCTCCCTTCGACTAGCAACGTCAGAGCAAAGGATGAAAAACTCCCGCGCTGGCGATTGTTGATGCCCCGTTTCCGGGCCCAGACCTGTCGGATGGTGGCGGAATGCCCTCAGGCTGACAGTGCTGCAGAATTAGCAATGGAAAATCTTCGATTCACAGATGATTTCCCTATATTTACCTTCAAAATGGGTATTTATACCATAGCTATGTTAAATTGCAAGAAGGTAGTTAAAGTTTTGGTGCAAGATGGGTTCTAGACATATTCCGAAAGGATTTGTTTCTTAAAATTGGAGGTGTCTTATGGATCTTATGGTGTTAGGTCAGCTGACCTGCCTCATGGGTAGTATGTTGAGGATGCAACAGGTCACATGACTTAAGTCCCATGTATTTCTTAGACCCGAAACCACACCGGTTGGTCAGCTTTCGGCTGGGCCTTCATGCAGATAGAATGTCAGATAGAATGTCATACAGCATGTCAGATAGAATGTCGGAATATATGGCCTATAGAATGTCAAAATGCTAGAGGAACTGTCAGACTGGAGGAATGTACATAAAACATCATAAAATTACATAAATATTTGGCGTTGAGTGGTATTGAATAGGTTAAGATTATATAATACATATTATGTCGCATGGAATTGTTACGGTAGTGAAGGTATGACTGAGTGTCCGCCGTCTCAGAATTCAGACCTGCACAGAATCAAAACAATACAATGATGTGAGTAGATTTCATTACAAACTGATGTAAAACCAGCATGGCACTTTCAGAAGGGCATTCATGTTCACAACATACATTGGCATACATATCGTCTCTGATCATATGTGAAAATATATTGACATATCATTGGTCAGCCAGCACGTTAGCTTTGACATGTTTGTCAAGATAATATGCACTGACTGCACTGCATTTTTCTGAACTTGTCAGGTGGTCTCCTGACTCGATTATGCAGCTCTCATCTGCCTGCATCTTGACAGGTAACATCTGAGATGGCTGACCTCCGTTCCAGTTTCTTGGGTACCGAGTATTGTTCTCATATCAAGTGACGACAATGAAAACCAAAGATACCCTGCACTATTCAAAATCCATAATATATTTTCGGCCCATCGACTTAATGCTTTTGTTTTCCCTCAAGAAATTCCTACAAAAACCCGTGGTTCAGTACCGCTCCGACGGAGTTATTCAATATTTAGAGGCAGGGAAAAAAGAAAAAAAGGTGTCCTTGGGCAAAAGCTGGCTCTGTGGGCCATTTTCTTCCGCTCTCAATTCGAATGGTGCAGATGACCACTGATACGTTGCACAGCCGGTGTCAGCTGAGCCCTTTCTGAATCGGCTGTCGAGCTGAAGCCAAGGCTGGAAAAGTCGGATCACAATTGATGTTCTGGGGTTCAGTATAACTTGTGTGTTGACCCTCAGTCACTAACCACTACCCTCATCTATAAATGGGCAATTTCCCAAGGCTATGTTAGTCATAACCAGAGGGTAATATGGGCCTCCAGGTTACCCAGGTTCCGGGGTCGGACTCCACGGCTGCAATGTGATGCACCGGGGCATCACAATCCAGCTGTGAATCACCCCTGAGGAGCCTGAGGAACCAATTCTGGCCGTTGCGCCGTTGGATCTTAGTGCATTCATTCGATTCTTTTTGGGAAAAAATAGAAAATGTGGAATAAATAGAAAGCCACCACCAAAGAGTATTGAAAAAAAATGACATCGGAACAGCAACCAGGTTCCAGCCAGAAAACATTGGGCTGCGCCCCTTGTGTAAATCAAATGATAGTCAACCACACCATCAAACTTACCTCTCGGTGCTAAACATATTTGCTTTGGCCGGTTCCCTTTTGGGAGCCATATTGCCCTCAAATTGGTGCCCTTGGATATGTTCGTTGGTATATACCATAAACCTATTTAATTGCATGGCGTTGCGCTATATCATAATTATTTCCACCTTATTTTTTCCGACAGTTCTTCGGGTCCCAGCATGGATGACCTTTGTCGGTTGACATGGGAACTGTGAGTCATTGGCGGTTGTGTTACCGTTTCATATACAACAATCAATAATCATCACAAGAACAATAGTATTAGTGATCACGATAGTAAAGTAAGATGAATAAAGACGATGAACACAAAACATTATCGTAGAGTACAAACAATATCAATCATAATATCCCATATACTTCAAGTATGGAATGTTTTCCTACATTTAGGTCACTTAGGGGGTAGATGTTGGCAAATATAATTGAGGATTTTCCTAAAATGGGTGTTGTTTTAATAAATCAATATGGAGGCTTCCTAAAACGGGGGTTCTCCTAAATCATCCATTTAAGACGGAGTTTCCATTAAACACCATCTATTCTTGGAGTACCAGCAGTTATGGAAACCACCATATAAATCAATACTTCAGGCTGTAGAACAGCACTGCGGATCCTGGGCATGGCGATGAAACCAAAGGAGGCTTTGTCTGAAAATAGGGGTAATACCCACCCCCAAAAAATGCAAAAAACATGCAAAAGGTTACAGGTGGATCTAGGGTACCCTTTTTTTGGGCATCGCCGAAACAAAAACTCCAAGTAGACCGATCAACACGATATTATTCCCCAAATTCTCCATGAATTAGTCACACTTGGGTGATTCTTTTGGTAGCTGGAAAATTATAGTCATACAAAAACAGTGCCGATTCCAATGTGTTGCATAACGCAAACCTCCCCATATCAATCAGGCGGTTACAAAAAACAGATTTAAAAACTTGAATTTGCTTCATGTGTAGGAACACTGAACATATTGCCATTCTGAAATCTAAATCCCCAGCATAGTGGCTTTCCCCATCAGGAAACACAAAAACGCATCTCACACTCAGCAACTTCAACATGCGTCACGATTTTCATTGATTTTTCCTGCGCCAGAGAATGTAAACGCCCAAACTTCATCGACGATGTTTTTCTCATCATTTGGGGATGGCTCCAAAGCTATTACTATTACATACTATTACCATTTACTAAAATATGTTGGGGAATAACCATCCGCTATTACATATTACTATTACATACTATCAGCATATTTGGGGGAATGGCCATCCATTAATCAGCTACAGTATTTCACTTAAAGTTCAGATTTGACACCCAGCCTACACGCCATGGGCTTTGTGGCCGGCTTCGTTGCAAGACCCACGAGGCCAGGATTCACGGCGGGAAACACATGGGGGGACCACCCAAATGGCCATGAACATTTGGAAAGATTTGGAGAGTGATCACGAAGCACTGGACCACTGGGGCCCCATTTTCAAACAAACCCACGTGTACAAACGATTTTTGCTTGTCAAACAACACCCCTGAACTAGGTGGACGATAGTTTCTTGAGTCGACTTCTCCCATCGTTGCACCATGTGATTGAAAGAAAAGGACTGTAAGTTTCCGAAGGTCTCTGATCTCATGATTCTCATGGAAAACCACGAGGCACGGCCTCGTATAATCATCGATCTAGGACTCAGGCGGGTGAATCCAGGTCCCAACAACAGGGTACCCTTCCTCAAAAAAATGCCCCGCACAGGGCAAACGTGATGAGGGACAGTTCAAACGGCAGCAATGAGATACGCCCCACAGGCGACATTCTGCCCAAGAACGTTCGGCAGGCATGACAAGGCCCAAAAAATCCATCACTCGAAACTGAGTGGTGTTATCCCGCGAAGTTTAGGGGGAAAGGTTCCATACCTAGCTTGGGTGAACATGATGAGGGCTCCCAAACTCGGCAAAAACTGTCAATATGACTGTATCATACTAACAAACATAATATAGAAAAAATCTAATATAATATAATATATTATATAATTATATATATATATTATATAAGTAACATTTTAATATTTACAATGAAACCTCTACAGTAAGGTTTCACACCAGTCAATACTTTGTGTTTTAAACGGTTGTTTCACATTGTTTCACATCTACCTCATGCATGGCTGCCGGAAATGATGATCCATGAATGGCACATTTGCCAAATCCATGAAAGGGAATGTAATCTTACGAATTGAGCGCTGGAGCCCACGTGGTGCTCTTGTGGCAGTGATCAAACAAATTTGCGGCAACTCGTTTGTCGGTATTGTTGGTCCAATCATCCTATATAGCTGTCTTCCGGAACTGCAATTTTTAAAACGTTGGCCAGGCCAAGCTCACAAGTATAGGTTTGAAATGCGAAATACCACAAGACCCCGACCATAACTGCGAGGTATTTTCAAAGGTCCGCGGGATCAAGGTAAGCACATGTATGCCGATACGGGCACCTATCTATATTCATATGGGTATATGGGTCAAAACATGTCAAAACCGTGGGAAACATCTGGTGAACTCCCAAAAAACATGAATACCTACAGTAATTTTATGGATGCTCATCCCCGCAAACATTGTATTTAGTAGGTTTTGATCCATCTCCATACGTTTGTTCATGCTTTCAACAGGTTTCCACAAAACAGAAATTATGTTCTTCAAGTGATCCCCACCAAATGACATCCTATCTGACAGATATTCTAGCATTCTATCTGACATTTTTTTTGACATTCTATCTGGCATAAATTCTGACGTTCTATATTCTGGCATTATTTCTGACATTCTGTTTGGCATCTATTCTCGCATTCTTTCTGGTATCTAGTCTGACGTCCTATCTGACATACATTCTGACATTCTATCTGGCAATCCATCTTCTGGCATTCTTTGTGACCTTATATTTGGCATCTATTCTCGCATTCTTTCTGACATTCTATTTGGCATCTGTTCTCGTATTGTTTCTGGCATCTATTCTGACGTCCTATCATACCTGACATTCTATCTGACATACATTCTGGCATTCTATCTGGCATTCTACCTTCTGGCATGCTTTCTGACATTCTATTTGGCATCTATTCTCGCATTCTTTCTGGCATTCTACCTTCTGGCATTCTTTCTGACATTCTATTTGGCATCTATTCTCGCATTCTTTCTGGCATTCTATCTTCTGGCATTCTTTCTGACATTCTATTTGGCATCTATTCTCGCATTCTTTCTGACAGTCTATTTGGCATCTATTCTCGCAATCTTTCTGGCATCTATTCTGACGTCCTATCATATCTGGCATCCTATCTGACATACATTCTGACATTCTATCTGGCTTCTGGCATTCTTTCTGACCTTCTATTTGGCATCTATTCTCGCATTCTTTCTGACATTCTATTTGACATCTATTCTCGCATTCTTTCTGACATTTGATTTGGCATCTATTCTCGCATTCTTTCTGGCATCTTTTCTGACGTCCTATCTGACATTCTATCTGAAATACATTCTGACATTCTATCTGGCATTCTACCTTCTGGCATTCTTTCTGACATTCTATTTGGCATCTATTCTCGCATTCTTTCTGAAAGTCTATTTGGCATCTATTCTCGTGTTCTTTCTGGCATCTATTCTGACGTCCTATGTCTATTCGGGTCCGTGTGTGCCCAGACTGAGCGCTCGCCATGAGCTTCTGTGGCGAGATTACTCCACTTGAGGACTTGAGGTGGCACTTCCACTTGGTGCCCACAGTGACCACGAGCTGGCACAAGGAGGACGGCGGAAGGAGGGAAGGAGTGAAGGAGTTGCACCTGTGGATCTAGACGCAATCACCATCACCTGGCAGGCCTGGCGGGTGGGAAAACAAAATACAGTTTAACAGGACGTGTTTCATGTGACGTCACGTGGCCTCGAAATGCGCGGAAATCTTGCACGGGGCGCGGCGGCGAAGTGGCCTTTGGCCACGGTTCGCAGAAGTGATGCTACTGCAATGCCATGCCATCTGTCTAACTAAAAGGGGGCAACAAAAATAGTGAAGATAACTCAGATTTGAAAAACCAAGGAAATTTTCTTGGCATGTTGCGTGGCTCGCGCCAGAGTTCCCCGAAGCTTCCGGGGAGCTCCAATTCATGGTACCTGGTGTATCTATGACTCGGGAAATCTTCACTCGAAATAGATGTATGCTATAATTGGGTTATGACTATGTTATAATATAGCTATGTTACATTACTATTTGCTACTATAAACTACTGTACCATATACTACTATATACTACTATAGCTATGTACCACTATATACCACTATATACTACTATATCGACTATATACGACTATATACTCCTATATACTTCTATAAACTACTATATACTCCTATTTTCTACTGTACACTATATACTCCTATATACTACTCTATACTACTAGAATATACTGATATAGTGCTATACTATAATCAACTATACTGTACTATACCATACCATACCATACTATACTATGCTGATCTATACTATACTTACTGTACTGTGCTGTGATTTGCTGTACTGTACTATATCATACTCTCTCTCTCTATATATATATATAGAAATAAAAGGATTGCATCATTCACAATATGGTGTGCAACAATGTAGGTACTAGTATTGTTTTAGATGTGCTCATGAATTGTATTTTGCTCTGATGTTTTGGTGGTCACCAGAAAGAATGCGAGTTGAAACAGTGGATGGGATGTCAATGCCAAAGATGAGGAACTTAGGATCGGACTTCTCAAACTTGAGATACTGTTGTTTACCATTGGTTGTTTTTTCAAGAAATTACCAAACAATTTGATGATATCTTGGGTTCCCCCCCGAAAAAATGGCATTCTAGTGATTAAAATCCCAAGTTGGGATTGTGAAATCACTATTTTTGTAGGTAAAATCATGTCCAAATCTATGATCCGCCGGATCCTGATGGAAAAAAAACCAGGTGCCATTCACTAAGTCGACCGATGGAGTGGCGGCACAGCCGTGATCAAGTAACATGGCCATGTTATGGACATTGTTTAATGGGTCATACCGTATACCCTGAAAGTACCTGACCAATGGGGGTTTACATTATGATTATATCTTTTTGTTGAAGGAGTTCATGGGAATTCAACGGAAAACCACTCTGGTGCCCCCAGCTACCTTTGTTGGTTTATAAAAAAAATAAAGCCCATCAACAAGTTCGATATCACCCAAGCCAAGTCTGGGGCACCGTGTCGGGTAAAAGGCCCCTGATTTTCTCAGGAAATCTAGACATGGTGGATGGCCCGTATGTTTATAAAGACAGCAGGTAATAACAAAAAAACAAGTGATCTCTTGCCAGTGTTTTCGCAAGAAATCTGTGTTGGAAAACCTTGGTGAGGTGGTATCTCTATGGTTTTCCGGCTGTTTTTTTTCCATTGCCAAATTTGGATAATGCACTTAAAAAAAGGCTGGTTATATCGTATGGCAAGGGGTCTATCTAAAAATCCGATACCCCAGATTTGATGGCAAAACATCACTTCTCCGAGACACAACACGATGCCATGAATATTAGTGATGTATGTCCTATCATGCCCCATGTTTTCTATCTGAAATCCAGATATTTGTCCTACTGAAATCCGCATCAGATCATTGGTCAACTCCATGGCCTGTTGATCGCCGATCACCGCCAGTTCTCGATCTGATCAACCACAGATGGCGTTGTGCCCAAAAGATCCCACCGTGAGCCCAACTCGTTCGCCAATTTTCAATCTGAAAAAAAGTTTAATAGTGCATGATCTTCCAGTCGGCCCAACAAAATCAGAAAATATGAGGTTCCAAGTAGCCAGTCATTTTTTCGTCAATTTCTAAGTTCCAAACAATGTTTTGTTGGGTTCAACATCTTTGGACGCTGACGTCATGATATTGAGTCTCTGCGTTAAGTAGGTGACGGTTGTACATGTGCGCTTACCTTACCGAAAGTTGTGTGGTTTTCCTGCAGAAACAACAAGCACTTTGCCCTGCAGTTTCAACCCCGTTCATCCCGTTGCCATCGCATCCGCTTTCTGGTTGGGAATATTTTTAGAATGCACATGTTGCTGCTCATGACATGAAAACGAATCTGATCCAACACACTTATCTTAAATCATGATGTATCATTGTATCACCATGTTTATGGAAAACTGGATATGAAAAACAAGAAACAAAGAGGTACCCTCGAGTAATCATAGCAATGGCATATCCACCATTTAGATAAGTTTCCCATTAAAAAAAACTCTTATCGTGGATGTTCAACTGCCATGTTTGATTATGAGATGCTAGTTGTAATTTGGTCCCCATGTTCCCCGTTTTTTTTGGTTTGCCCAGAGTCGTCTCACCGGCTTTCGCGACCAACATCATGGCTGCACACGGCGGCCCTTGACGGAACAGCATCGGAATGCTCCGCCATCATCAGCCTGGCGACGTGAAACGCGTGAGCAGTCGGTTCGGTGGAGAATGGTGGATAGGAAGACATATGTATTATGACTGCCATGGTCAAGCTACATGGCTGAATATGGGGTATGGTCATCGCATAATGACAATCCAAGCATCATGGGTGTGTGTATACCCCTAGGAAAAATGACTTCCAACTTTTGACGCGCTCCATGTGGCCAATCCACGCTCACAGGCTGCACCTTGCACTGGTGGCGGGTACAGGTGAGTGAAGTGAAAATGTCCAATGAACGACGAAACGACTGCAAGCTAATTATCCACCTCCACATTGCTCCTTGCACGTAACTTTTTCATCAAGCTTTGGTTGCGTAACCATCTCTCAACGCGGTGATTTTTCATCTCAATCGTTGACATCAATGAGAACATCCAACTCATTGACATGAATAGGTTTGTGCAAAGCCGACGGTCCATTCAGTTAAAATAATCATGCCACACCAAATCCATTGTCGCAGACTGCTCTGGAATGATGGGCCGGCAAGGTAAGCCATGCAGCCATTGGAGTTTTCAGTCCGATTCTCGACATCGAGAAGCATTTGCATGAAGAAAATGTTGGCAGGATGTCAGCTTCAACAATAGTTGACACATTTTGCAGCAAATTTCTCAAGCAAAGGATTTGCAGGGAAACGGCTCTTTTCGAATCAGGCAGTAGAAAAGCCTGAGGATCATCATAAGAGATGTATATAATTCGTCTTCGCCCCAATGCCACCAGTTTTGATCGGACACCTCCAACCTGTGGTCAGGTAAAAGCTGGTTAAAATCTCAAACCAAGAAATGTCAACCGAAACGTCGGGCGGCCATCGCAGCATCTCGCAAAAAAGCCAAAAAGCCTTTGCAATTTTGCTCCTTGAAGACACCTGTGGAAGACGTCATCATCACAAACAATAGGCGGCTGTTGCACATAGCCAGAAGGTTCAATTTTTTCATGAACTCCAGAGCTTCCCAGCCCATTGCATGAGAATCAAATAGACCAACCTGACGGCTCTCATCCAATCTAGGTCTTAGGAGCGACGAAGAATTACCATCACTCTTCAAAATTTCCAGGAGGCGACATCTTTCCCTGTTGAGGTCAACCAAATAAAAGATAATGGGTACATAATTTAATCTTCTCCATCTCACAGTGTGAAATACACTCGTGGCAGATCTTCCAAATTTCACCAGGCACCAGTTTGTTGGCCGCATCTGCTGCAATGTCTCCGCGATGGCTTCCAGCAATACGCCAAAGGTGGGTATGGTCAATGGCCAATTCAAAAGATCTATGGCTCTTCACCCTTGTCACAAAAAAATGTCTTGCTTCCACAGACTGGCAAGCTCACTAATGAGGTCACCATGGTTGAGCTTGTGCAGAATCGAGCCAACAAGATTTAACTCAATCAGCCGTACAATTTTGCATAATACATAAGAGGCATCCGTGACAAATTCAGCGCGTGGAAAAGGCGTAACCAAACTGGCTTTTTTGACTGCCACTAGCAATGCCATTAGTTCAGCCCTTGCCACAGTTTGTTCTCCAGCCACGACCCAATCTGAGATACGTGGAAAAGCGGACAGGAGGGTTCCACGGTAAACATTAAATCTGATGTTCAACAGATGGGGGAATATCTTGAACCACAGCCCACGTCGCAATACGTGCCATAGGGATCCTCAGGAATCTTGCGCCACCATCAGTGAAAAAACGTAGGGAACCAGTGTATGCCTTGATCAGGTCCAAAGGGTAACCACCAAGATTCTGTCCGTCGTCCAAGGCATCTTCAATAAGACGTTTCTGCGTGTAGGCTAGCTCTTTCACACCCCTTCCAGGCAGTCCTCCCGAAACATCAAAAGGGAAAAACATCTTCCAGACATTCGCAGAGACAAGGACGATGAATTTACCAAGAAGGCGGTAAAGACAGCTCAAGATTGTGATTGGGCGTGCATGATGCATAGACAATGCCCCCCGAACCGAATCTTGGACAACAGAATAGTTTTTGCAGTCATCATCCCTGGGCCAAAACCAGTTTGCAAGCTTGACGGATTTTTTGTCAAGTCGCGAATGCAACACTCAGGCAAACACTTCAGTTCATCATTGGCCCAAACACAGGGTCCTATGGCCTTCCCAGATGAGAGTTTCTTGACAATGTGCATCCAAAGTCGCATGTCATCCCATGGACGCAACCGTTAAAAAAACCAGGCATCTCTCCACACATGTACACTTACCCGTTTTTTCAATCCTCACATGTGGTCTATGTCAAGATGCCGTTTCACCCACCTGACCAGAAGCGGAGGTGGTCACGCAGTCCGGACATTTTTATATTGGTTCCACTGCCATTTCAGCCGTGAAACGTGAATTCAACAGGTTTGCAAAATTGAAACAAATTCGGCGCAACCTCGCAGTTCACGCAGAAATGTCAATCCGCTACTGGAGCGCCAGGACAGATTTTGAATGCGCAATGTACGACAATGCCTGGGTCCGTGAACATGTGTTAGTTAGTTCTTGGCAACCTGCTTGAATCATCCCTCATTTAAAAATTGTTCAAACTCAAATCTGAAGGTTGGATGATGCCCTTACGAAACAATCGCCAAGGTCCTGTTAAATTGAGTCCGAGACTGTATCAAAGAGTTCGACGACGCTTGTTTTCTCTCGGATCGGTGCCGTCACCTCATTCGTTTCAAGAACAAGCTTGGAGAATTTTGTACCAAATTAGCCTGTTCACAAGAGCGAGCTTTGAAGCATGCAAGCGAATTCTATCTGGAGAATTTCATACCCTGGAAGTTTATGCTTTGTACAGACTGGCGACTCACATAGAAGAACCCGGTAAATCTAGAGTCAAGAGTTTGATTGGAAAAGCGTTGCTATTTCGCAACGCCACAGTTCCAAAAAACAATTTGCCATTGCACATTCCGTTTTTGGCACATGACAAGTGTCGAGCGAATCTTGAGACTTGGATTCGGCAGCTCATTCTACAGCATAAACATGTTGCAATTCCTCTCTTTTTACCAACTCATCGACTCCGAAAACAAGGTTTCCCCAAGTTGTGAGCGAAATTCTACACAACCATCGAAAAATGGAGAGACGATGGAAAATGTCTCACACACAAAATCTCCCTCGCTGCTGTAAAGAATTACGATCCATTGCAAAGCAACACATACAAAAAAACAGGACATGTCGCCATCAACTTGGACGACGTCAACTTGCCATCAAAGCTACACATTTTTTGCCAACGCCAACGCCAACTCTACGTATTTCCTTTCCCGGTCACAATATTCAAATATATGTTCAAAATCCGTGACTGGTGTTGGCTGAAACATCATGGATTACCACCTCAATTGGCTTCCGCGTTTATGCAGAAGATCACCGCAGAATGGAAGCTTCATTTGGATGCAACTGACAACTTACCCACATTTAGTTTTTCTTTTCATGCTGTTCAACACCTTTTACATTGGCTTCCAAAGGGCTATGTGATTCATCATTGTGATCATGAACAATTTCGTTTGACCTTATTTTGTCCTCAGCTATATTTTCAAGGTGCCCTCAATACCTGGAAGGATCCGGAACTTTCTGAACAACTACCCATTCTCCTCATGAAGCGCAAGTTCGTATTCAACAGGCTTTTCCCACTTACCTAGTCAGAACGCATCCATGGGGCTTCCGCAAAAAAGCCACCTTGCCGTATGGATTTGTCTTTTTTTGAAACGGAAAACAGATTGGCAAAAAGGTCGGACTCTGATTAGCTATTTTCAGAGCTATCAGTCCACATTGTTAAAAGCAGTGTCACGCGGTTTAGACTCCATGCTCCGTGAAGTTTGGCCCCATCAACTGGGGCAACAGAGTGTTCCTCAAATTTGCAACACAATTCATTCGGCATTTCGTGAGATTCCCGAAGAAGTTCATGTGCAATTTTTGAATGACGATTTGGTAGGTTTTTTCAACTCTGTTCCGCAAGACAGACTTCTTAATGCAGTTCGGGCATTGATCGTAGCATGGAAAGACCGTCACCCAGGAGATCTCTCCATTTCAGTAGACTTGTCAGCAACAGGAGACCCGATACAGTCGATGTTTGTAGGCACTTATATACAGAAAATCAGCCTACAACGTCAGGTCCAAAGTTGACGACCTCTTCATCATTGTGCAGGCCAGCCTCAGCAGTCATTAATTACACTTGGAAGTATTTGGCGTCAAATCCGAGGAGCCGGCATTGGGAGTCAGATAAGCCCGACCATTTCCAACCTTGCCGTCACCATGGTGGAGCGAGCGTGGCAACATTCGTTCGAGGCGCTTCTCAGTCACAAACCATTGAACTTTGCCTCAGTTAGATATGTTGATAACCGTTTTGCCGTTTTCGATTCTGTTATTGCCAAGTCACAGACACAATCGCCATTTATTCTGACCCGAATTTTTATGGACACCCAGTTGAGCTGGAAAAGGTGGGTGATTCCATGCTCCTGGGATTCAAAGTTTCCGTTGCCGAAAGAACTGTGACTGTAACTTATCAATGTCCCAATCAACAGCAAATTCGAAATATTGCATCAGCTGGGTCTATCCGTCTCAGGCTGAGCGGCTTGAAAAGCCGAGCTCACCTGATTAGAACATATTCGTTTCCGCCTTCAGCAATTGAATCTAGTTTCCGTCAGCTTGCACTGTTGTATGTACAGCAGGGTTTTTCTCCGCCCGAAGTATACCATGCCATTGGACTCCGGTGAAGTCAAAACATGATCTCGGCGACATACGGCCTTGGTGTGTGCGTCAAACCCCGTTCCTAAAAGGGCTGTTTGTTTTTTGTGTTTTTGTGCGATTTTCTCTTTCACTTTTCCAAGCAGGGGGACTGTCTGACTTGTAACAGTGGCAGTCCAACGAAGAGGCTGTTACAAGTCACTGAAAATGGATTCTGGACACTTGTTTTGAAGTGTACAATCCCCATTTTTTCAATTTTTCGAAGAGCTAGGTCATTTTCTCTTGTCATGGCAAGGTGGCCAAGCCAAAAACCACCCACGTCGATCACGGCAACATAAGGCCTTCCCGGAAATTTTCCCATTATTCAGACAAGTTCTAAAACCAACGACGACATGCGGTCTGTCGAGTGTGTGAGAATGGGGGATACCTTCAAAAACTCCTTTAATATGAAAACTATGATAAACCAAATTTGATTTTGGGGTGCACCCTTTTCCCAGACACACCAATATGCACCGCTACGAATCGCGACTTCTTCATGAACGTCCCAGGCATATATCTATCCAAAGATACCGTAATTAATCGCAGGATATGACCGCAACCAGCAGGTGATCCCGCCTTTAAATCATCCATATCTTTCAGAAAATTGTTGCCCTCCAAGGTCCTCAGAGCCGTTGGTCGGTTGGGTCTGAACGGTTCGGAAGGCAATAGAAAGGTCGCGGCGCGACCAAGGGTCACACTTTGGCCGACTGCAAATTATGATTATCATCGCGTACTATTAAATTATTTTAATATCATAATTTTCATCAATATTACGTATCATTATAATGAACACATATATTTAATTAAATAGTTTTATTCAATTTCAAACAAACGAAATGAAATTAGTAGTATTAATATGTTCACTCTTACATGCACAATTATTGTGTATATATATATATATATTTATTTAATCTAAGCAAACCAACCAACCAATCGACCGACCGACCCACCGACCAACTGACCAACCAAGCAAACACCTATGCATACATACAATGCAAATATGTACAATTAAAATTAATATGTTCACAATCAGCAGATGTGTTCATTTGCAACAAAACTACATGTGATTATATGTGAATACTCTGCAACGTTGAGACTCCTGGCCCCAATTCAATCGGGCCTAGGTAGAAATCTTGAGTCAAAATTTCAGACCTGAGGCCCCCAAAATGTTTAGCTGATTTTCAATATTGATCATCTGATCATGTGGGTACCCAATTTTGACCCTTACCCATATTGTTGCATGGGTGAAAAAACTCAGTCTCGATTGCGGTATCCTGTTGTTTGGAGGCTCCCAAGGAAACCCATGGACGTAAATATATTTGAACAGGATTTGAGATTCAGCAGTTCGCTCCCAGATCGCGGGCTCACAAAAGAGACCGATTCAAATGATGAAACATATCTCTTCATATCTAAGGGGATCTACTGGCGGTAGTTCAGGAAAACCTGTAACATGCTTGGTATGTTTCATACAACATCTTTGTTTCATAAAAACAATATTGGGATGGAGAGCCACTCAAATATATTATAACCGCCAATCCAACCAAACAACAAAGATTTCACTGGTAAATATATATATATATATGTGTGTGTGTGCGCGTGAACTAAGTCTGACTAGTCTCAAACAGAAGTGGTCACATACGTTATGAATCATCATGCGTTTCCTTTCAATCACCACCTAACATGTTTTGAACAGATCATCGCTATATTTCGTACTACATCGAACATTCCTTTTCGATTGATTGCCCAAAGGTTGATGCCGGAAATACCTTGGAGACCTGGATTCCTGGGGAAAACATCATCGAACAACTGAAAACACAAAGTTGTATCGGTTTGGGGGTTGCTGTGGGTAGCTGTAATTTGGCGATCATTTGCACATGTAGGAAGCTAAAACCGGCTAAAACCCGGAAAAACATCCCTGACGACTGACTCCGATTTCATCAAGGTTGTATGTGGGTTTGTCTGAACACAGAAGGTATCCACAATTTAGTTTTTTTTAAGACATCATTTAATTATTTTATAGCCTGTAAAGCATGTACAGCTACATTTTCTTCTGCTATTCCTACTATTCAATGGCCATGGGGGTTTGAGATGGGTTGAATCCGCCATGTTCAAGTCGTCTGAGGCAGCTCACTCTGTCCAAGTTTTTTGGAGCAAATGTACGAGTCGATGTTCTGCAAGCCTGGTGCCGCCGGCTGTTTTTGGCACGACATGTGGCCACGAAAACCAGCCCAGTTGTTTACAAGGTGCACACCCCTAGATTTAAATTTGTTTAAAAACCGAATGAATTGCAAACCTAATTGCTTAATTATTACAGAATGCTGAAGATATAAAACGATATATGTCCCATGCCATAATCCAAGTTTACAATAGTTTACCTACTTATTTCAACCAGCTTAGGTATAAGCCAATGAACTGGGGCGCAACCTTGTAGACTTCTAGCACATGATTCTTCAAATTTGTTTCCCAGATCTCCATGCACAGTCCAAAAAGAATACATCTCGGTCGCTATTGGTAGTAGTTGTTGGTAACCATTCCGGCGGAGTATCCGGGATGGCGCATCATTCCAGGAGGGTCGCAGTCTGGAGGGTTCTTGGCAGCCCTTTTCCTAAACACCCAGCCCACCCAATGTGCAGCTTATAGCACTGAAATCCGCCCGAACTAAAGGTGCTGACCGGCGCACAGCTTCAACGACTTCCATATATATATATACATACACACAAAAGTTTTTATATATATAAATACAATCAAATAGATAAAAATATAATAATACATATAATTCTTAATGTAATAATAATAATCATAAAAAATATATATATATATAGAGTAGCTGCAGATGACATGGGAGTAGTCGGACATACGCAAAAAAACGCAAACTCCCATGTCATCTGCAAAGTGAAAAAGCAAAAAATGCAAAAGTCCCGTGTCATCTGTAAAGTGTCTCGAAAAAAAAAAAAACATGACATTGGACCTCTGTGCAATTGTTTGGGCTTTAAGAGATGCACAACATGTCATGTCAACTAACTCACACAGTGTACATTTCACTTCCCACATGAACAAAGATGCTATATGAGTGTATAACTACCTGCTAACAGCTAGAATAATCCAAAATTATACGTCAGCAGTTAGAATATTCCAAGATGATACACAGTTCGACTTAGAATATTCGGAAAACATTAGCAGTTAGAATATTCCAAAGTCACATGAATATACATGAATCCATCCACCTCCTTGTTCTATTTAGCAACTCTTTAGCAGCTATGTAGAAGCTATTTAGCAGCTATTTAGCAATTATTCAGCAGCTATTTAGCAGCTATTTCGAAGCTATTTAGCAGCTATTTAGCAACTAATTCGCACTTATTCAGAATCTATTTCGCAGCTATTTAGAAACTATTTAGAAGCTATTTAGCAGCTACGTAGCAGCTATTTAGCAGCTATTTAGACACTATTTATCAGTTATTCTGCAACTATTTAGAAACTATTTTGAAGCTATTTAGCAGCTATTTAGCAGGTATTCAGCAACTATTTAGCAGCTATTTAGCAGCTATTGAGTTGCTATTTAGCAGTTATATATAGCAGCTATTCAGCAGCTATTTAGCATTTATTGAGCAGTTATTTAGCACCTACTTAGCAGCTATTTAGCACTTATTCAGTAACTATTTAGCAACTATTCAGCAGCTATTTAGCAACTATTTAGCAACTAATTAGCAGCTATTTAGCAACTAAATGATAACTATTGAGCAGCTATTGCGCAGCTATTTAGCAGCAATTTAGAAGCTATTTAACAATTATTTAGCACCTCTTTAGCAGCTATTGAGTTGCTATTTAGCAGTTATATAGCAGCTATTCAGCAGCTATTTAGAAGCTATTGAGCAGCTATTTAGCAGGTATTCAGCAACTATCTAGCAACTATTTGGCAGCAGCTATTTAGCATGTATTCAGCAACTATTTAGCAGCTATTTAGCAACTATTTAGCAGCTCCTTAGCACGTATTTAGCAGCTATTTAAAAGCTATTTAGCAGCTATTGCGCAGCTATTTAGTAAGAAGTAATGTTTTTATTCGTATCTTCATGTTCGAAGATTCTAAGCGCAATGCAGATAGAATATTGTGGAAATTTCCACCCGGACCTCAAACGGAGCCCGCCGGATCCTCCAGGATGAATACGTCAATATTCTAAGTGCTAGCCCGCGGTTATATATGAGTGATTATGGGTGTATACATGTATATGCATGCTATATGTATGTGGCTATTGCTAGTAAAACTTTGCATGAACTTAAACTTAAACTTAAATTTCGTATATATAGAGTTGCATGAACTACCTGCGCGTATACACAGCCCACACCAGACATTTCTCCACATTACTCTCTCCCCACCGGCTTCGTATTCTTCTGTGCGTTTTCCGTTTTGCGAAATTTGTCGTCCGGCTGCTTGTCGTCCCGCTCGAAGCTGGGGATGGCATCTTGGAAGCCCCATGTCATTGTCATATGGTAAATTCGTCTTCCCATCTCATTACCTGCCACTTCCTATCTTGGACGTCTCATCTCTTGTGGTAAATTCGTCTTCCCATCTCATTACCTGCCACTTCCCATCTTGGAAGTGGCATGTCATGTGGTAAATTCGTCTTCCCATCTCATTACCTGCCACTTCCGATCTTGGACGTCCCATCTC
>Ga0126342_10007443_pt1 | contig 19549 bp, 16 predicted proteins | sample Cyp1metagenome_FD_92528 | JGI IMG/M metagenome (GOLD analysis project Ga0126342, IMG submission 92528) | Coral microbial communities from Lord Howe Island, Old Settlement Bay, Australia - Cyphastrea 1 metagenome | ecosystem: Host-associated > Invertebrates > Cnidaria > Coral ... | reverse complement strand
TGGTTTCTCTTCGGACAGCGGCATTGTCATGAAAGACTGGGATGCCAATCTGTGGGAGGCGGCTGCCGCTGCCATTCAGGCAGCCAAGATGCCCCTCGTCAGGGGCATCCTGGAGATCTCCAGCCGCAACGAGCCCCTCCCCGCCATGTCCAACAAGGCGGCTGCGCGGCTGCTGGACATTGCCATGTTGTGAGGCAACGTCGAGGCAGCGACCAACTTGGCCAAGAGCTGCCAAGCCCGGCCTTTGCGGCGGTGGAAGGGAGACGAATTGTGGATGGGTTTAAATTCATATTTGGCCAGTGCCACACTCTCCACGATTTCTGCTGCGCTTTCGGCAGGGGCAGATTTCCATCAGCTCCATACGTCGTTGTATCTACGTCGTCTTGGTCACTGCGTTCCAGTTCTAAAGGTTGTCTCTCTTCGCTACGAGCCAGAGGAGTGGCAGAAAGTGAAACAGATCTTTCCAGCAGACAAGGGCCGCTGGCTGACCGAGTACTTGGAACTGGGGCGTGTGTTTCTGTCCTTGGAGAGGTATGATGGCCCGGAAAGGTCGCTCTTGCCTCATGATACAATGCAGGCCAATGTTTCGTTGTGTATGATCCAAAATGCTCTAAGCAGAGGTTGGAATTTGGCCTTTGTTGAAGTGGGACTCGAAGAATGTTTCAACTATAAAGCCTTCAGTCGTGGAGGGACTCTTCTCGATTTGGCCATTCTTTGTGGTCAGCCGGAATGCGCCGATGTTCTTGCTTCCGCAGGGGTGGAACTGGATGCGGAGCCGCATCTGGAGAGGCGCTTGGAGATGCACAAGCAGCTTTTTCTTGGAGAGGACCTGGAAGTGGGACTCCGTCTTGATGACAAAATTTACGTAAAGCGGGGTTCCGCCATCCAGTGCAAAGCAGCCGCCTCCGCTGCAGCACGTGCATCTCTCACAAGATCATTCCAGCGAGAAGGGACCGAGAAAGGGATCGCCATGTACCAGATCTTGGTGAAAGAGTTCTACCCCAGAGGCGTTCCGATAGTTTTGGTGCACCACATCTTGAGCCTTTCGTTGGAAGTTCCCGGGATCATGGACCAGTTGGATCTGTGGGACGAGGTCAGTGGCTGGACCCCATCCTGGGAGGATTCGGAAGCTGTCGGACGGCACAGTGCGGAAACTGCTCAAGAGCCAAGTGCTCTTGGCATTCGCCTGTAAGCGTTGTTGCTTTCTTTCCCCGGCCTACACAAGGAAAGCCAACTTTGTGAAGTCTACAGTGGTGTAAATCTGTAATTAGTTTGATCTTGCAGTTTGTCATCATGGCCCGAATCTGCATGTCACGGCACGTTTGAATTACGTTGAACCGCACCATTTGGCACATCCTGAGGCACATCATCCTCCCAGCAACAATCCGAACCCCCTGAAGCGGACGTGAAGACGACGGATGACCTGATGACAGCCCTGCAGTTGAGCCGAGATCAGGTCCCAGTGCTCAACATGGACGGGGTCTGCGTGTTCCTTGGGCGCTGTTGAGGCTGAGGTGGAGTGATATATGAATTCAATTGGATTCCTCACACAAATAAGCAACCATTTTTGATTGTTGAATTGGTGTTTAGGGCTCTTTTGCTTATTAAAACAGTTGTATCCGGGAGAAGATGGTTCCGCAAGTGGTGTCTTTGGACACCAGTCCAGAAAATTGCCCGTGCTGTCCTGGAGACTTGGATTTCCTGATCATTTTTGATGTCTCTCCTGCAGATTGGAAAAACGAACTCCTCTACATTGAATAACACCAGGACCCCAAAAAGGTTTTGCCAATGGCAGGAGTTTTGGACCTTTGATATTTTTTCTGCACTGGAAAGCATGATCTAAATCGGGGTTATTGAATTTTTTGGCCACATCAAAAGGCATGTGTTTTGCAGGTGTACATGTCCATAAACATTGTGAAACCCATGCGGTCTACTCGTTTCATTCTCTTTCCATGCATGTGGCGGTATGATGGATGTTTTTCCTTTGTGGTACGTTCAAGACCAACTTTTGACTGAGCAAGCAAAGCAGACAGATCAAGTCGTTTGAGCAAAGACTATGGTCCATGGTTTTTGAAGTTTAGATTTGATTCATGAACAGGCAGATGACCAACCAGCAGGTTGCGTGGAGCTGAGGTTCCGGTTGACCCGGATGGCAACGTCCGAGCACGTCACCCGGGTGCTGTTGGATGCGACTGGGCCCTTGGCAGGGCTGCACCGGCGCGTCCTGGAGGCTGGTTGCGAGGTGGACCCGGAGTGGAAGCTGATCTTACACAGGAGAAGGGTGGCACAGTTTCCAAACTGAGGGGGATTCACTTCATTCAGTTTGGAGCTCGTCTCAGACAATTTGAAGAGGGGTTTACAAGTGGAATTGTTCTGGGGAACAAAATCACCCTGACATGCTCAGTCCTCGGGAATCTGTTGGGTTTCTTCACCTTCAATCCATGTTTCTGCTGCGGACCAAGCTCATCCAACTTTGATTTTGGCTGTGCAGCAGTTGCTGAGGAATCCGGTGAAAGCGCTCTTGGTTCCGATCACTGAATCCCAGATGGCCGAGCTGCAGGCTTTGGCGGAACACGGCTCCCTGGAGGCAGTGGTGCCTGGTGGTTGGTGTTGAGCGGAATCCATCCTGGATTTCACAAAAGGTACCGTCAGCTTTCCCTGCTTTGGCGCAGTTACCTTTTCGGGGGCAAAGGTGCAACTTTCTTTTTAATGTTTCCGTTGCCTTGCATGGCTTCCATTTTGGGGCGGTTATCATAGCCTTGACATTGCTCTCATCTCCTCGCCAGCCACATCCTCTTCCTCGTCCTGCACCCGCATCCTCACAATCTTGGCCCTCATCCAATCATGGTTGCTCCATGTTGCTCCACCTCATCACCATCATCCTCCTCACAATTGTCCTGATCATTGTCTTTGTATTTTGCCTCAGTCTCAATGTATAATTTGCACCTGCGCTCAAGCAAAATTTAGTGGGTCGATCCTGCGGTATCGCTCGGCGCTCTTCCTTATCACCCACTATCACAACTACATACAACTATTGTATTATTGGTTTCCCTGCCCTTGCTCTCAATCAGACTTTCTCAAAAAATCCCAGGTGGTCAAGATGAAGAATTGAAGAAATGCCTTGTGTTTTTTTACGAAGGCGATGTTTTCGGTCAGGTTTGCATCAAAGAACTTTGTGAGAATATCAACCCTACATGATGAAGAGGCTGGGTTTTCCATGCCTCTGGTTTCGTCCTTCTTTTGCATCAGGTCACTGGCTCCACAGGACTGTGGTAAATCACTTCCCGAGGCTACGAACTCACCAAGAGGGACCACATCTTGGCGTTGCAGAGCGATCAGGATCTCATCACCAAAGCCCTGAGTTCCTTGGAGGAGATGGATTTCATATGATTTTATGGTGTTTCTCTGAAAATGATGGTCGACCATTCCGAGTTTACAGCGAGTTTACAGAAGCTCTAGTGTTTTTTTGGCTCTTGATGATGAACTGAAACCTCATCATTGACAACCATTTTTATGCTTATGCTACTTCGCTGGTCCCTTACTTAGAATGATGACTCGTTCAGCTGAAAACTTGGAGTTACACGTGGTTCTCTCTGAACGAGATACGTTTTGTGCGTGTTGACCCCTAAGTTTGAGATTGGATGACCCGTGAAAGTGTTGTTTAACATCACATTTCTTTGCTTTGATTTCAATGTGCGATAATGTACCGTATGAAGATGTGCACATTGCCACAGGTCTCTTGTTCCGGCTTGGTGACTTACTGCATCTTGCTGCTAGGTGTGTAATTCCTATTATAGTCATCCCAGAGTACATTGACGAGTGCACCATGTTATGGATGAAGACCTCCAAACTTTTGCCCCCAGCTTTGTGAATTGTGGGCTTGCAGCGGTCTCGAGGCCAGATCTGCTGGAAAAATCGGCCCAAGCTGAAGAAAGTTGGCCCTGAGATCCCAGAGGCTGCCATGCCTGGAGATGATTTGGACGACCCTCAGCACATTTGACGTTTTTTTTGGGCACGGTTCACCTTGGGTGAGGGCTGGTCGAGCTGGATGTTTCCGCAGTCGTCAAGTTTTTGTTTGTTGGGACTTGGAGTGGCACTCAACCGCGAGCCGGGGTCTTTTGGATCCTGACACTCCAAAGAAGTCTGCGAATAAAGGTCCGGTTGAACATGTTTGGGGGATTCGAATGGACTTTGATCTCAGCAATCCTCAGGAAGATGAACCGCTGCTGGTCCTTGAGAGTGGCATCCGCACGGATTCTGACGTTGGCTTCCCATCGTATCCCACGAGCTCGACAGGATGGTAGGCCTTACCGACATTTATTTGTACAGTAGCAAGGTTTCAAAGGCCAACTGCCATGATTCACCATAACTCTTCTTCCGATCAATATCCTAATTTGGAAGGATTGCTGTGCTAAAATTTTGGAGCTTCTACGGTTTTCCACAATCTTTGAAGTGGCTTCGAAACCTTGCATGGAATCCGCTTCCCATAGTGGTCAGTGATATCCTGCATAGAGGGTGAAGCGTTGTGAGGCCAGTGTGCAGTGTGCCATGTGTTTTCTGCAAACATCCACCGATGATGTCGTGATTTTCAGAAATCGCCTCCAACTCCGCTGATGCCCACAGCAGAGGGGGGTGGAAGCAGCTGCTTGTTGGATATCCTGGTCTTGAGCCTTGAGTCCAAAGTAGCGGCCGAAACTCCCCTCCGCTGCTTGCGCAAGAAGGAAATCACGCAGTGTCATCGGAGGGTTCAACACCGGTGGAGTTGGGAGGGGAGCGGATATTATGTGGGAGCCCAGACCCTTTTTGCCTGAAACCACTACATTGCAGCCTTGAGACTTGACTTTCCAAGCTTTCTGTGGTTTAAGACATGGTCTCCCTCCCTCACCATCAGTGAACCACTGCGGTCATGCTGCCCAAACTTCATTCCCATCATTGGATGAGGAACTGCCTCACAAGGACAGGCGGCTGCTTGGGCATTCGGGTCCTGAGCCCGGAGTCTGAAGCGATGCCAAAACTGTCAGAAAAAGATTGGCAGAGTTTTGGGGGAGACGGAGTTGGTATGGCATCGTCCTTGCACAACTCCAGTGAGCCTGAGCAGGGTGAAGTTGTTACATCAGCTGACTCCTCGAACTTTGCTGTCCAGTTGATTGATTTGCGTCAAAGTCAGGGACCATGACAGCATAGAGTAACAGACTGCTGGTTTCACACATCGCAAGTTGTTTGTTGTGCTGAGTCGTCACTGCAGTGAAAATCCTACAAAAGAACGACTTTCTGAATTCCTGTTGGCTCGTAGTTTAAGGGTCCCACGCCAAGCCTCGTTGAGAGCCATGAACTTTGATCTTCGAACTTTGGTGATTTACGAAGAGGACACTGCGTTGGGGCAACGATGTTGGGGCAAATGGCTGGACAATTCTCGTGTTAGATGGGAAATCTGGCCCCACCTTCAGAGTCTTGAAACCAGTCATTACACATGGGCCAGATGAAACTTGCATGGTGGCATATCATTTTGTGTGGCCCCTTCTTGATTCTTGCTTGTTTGCTTTTAATACTGTCCTAGGTTTGCTGAATTCGACCAGCTATCCATATTCCGCTGTGTTCATGGCGTATTGGGACACGTATTGCATATACTTCACACTGGTCTGGTTGTGTTTTTTCCATAGCCATTTTCCACCTTGACCTGAATCTTAGGATGCCAAGCGAGTTCTTGGAGTCAGAGAATTCCGTGTGGCCAAGGCCTGGTTGGACGGTCAGCAGGACGTTTCTCAGAGTTGCCATTGCCTAACACCAAAGGGGTCCTGATACCATTGCTTCTCAATATATTTTTTTTGGTGAAAGGGGTTAAATGGCAAAACATGTGAAACATGGAAGACTGCAAAGCAGCTGAAGTGTCTCAATTGAACGGCTGGTGAGTCCAATGGCCAGGAGCTCTTGAATCAAATGGTGTCATCTCAATGGGGCTCAGTCCACCTGTTTGACCTATGCCTGTGGTTCGGCTACATCGACACGGCTCTGGCGCTGGCAACAGGTGGAGTGAAGGGTTGCACTCTCCAGACTTACCACCTTGGAAAGTTGCCAAACGCCGGAGATGTTTGCCCACAGCTTTCTCCATGTCAGTGCACTGGCTGGGAGACATGTCTCGAATGTTGCTGGGGCTTTCCTTTGCACAGAGGAATCTGGATGAACGATTGGAACGTGCCTCTGGAAGTTGCGGAAAAAGCTGCAAGGAAGGTGGCCAAGACGCCGCTGGTCAAGAGAATCCTGGAGATCTGCAGCAATGGGGTTCTCCCCTTCGTCATGTCTGAGGAGTCAGCAGCTCGGCTGCTGGACATCGCCATTCTGCGCGGCAACGTCGAGGCAGCGACCAGCTTGGCCAAGATTTGCCAAGCTCGGCCGTTGCGCCGATGGCGTGCAGACGAGCTGCTGCCTTTCACACCGTTGGATGAATGCAGAATGTTGCCGGTGATTGTTGCTGCACTTTGGGCCGGTGCCGACTTCCACGATCTACACGTGTTGTGGCAGAATGGGAAGGGTCTCGATTGCTCGGTTCCATTTCTTCGAGCTGCACCTCTTTATTTCCACCAAAAGCAGTGGCAAGTTGCAGGGCATTTCTTCCCACAAGATAGCCAGTGGCCAAGCACAGCCATGAGTGTGGGCCATCACTTTCTCTCTGAATTCTCAGGTAGGCATGTTCGGCGCTGCAGCCTCTCCACACGTAGAATTGAAAATGCCTTGAGGGCAGGGTGGGACTTGAAACACATTTGGACTCCACTTGGACAAGGAAGATCCTCGAGTGATGTAAACCTGATGGACTTGGCAGTGCTATGTGGTCAGCCTCACTGTTCAGATCTTCTTGCTGAAGCAGGGGTCGAACTGTCCCTGGATTCTTTGGATTTGTGCAGGCTGGCTTGTCACGGAGATCGCCCGGAGCTGCATAGTCCTCTTGGTGTCGTGAAGTTGGCTTCGGCCTTCCAGTGCAAGTCCGCGGCATTTGCCGCTGCACTTGGATTTGTCATGAAATCGTTCAAACCTGAAGGTGTTGAGAAAGCGGTGGTGCCACGCCAAGTGATGCAGCCTCATCCGAGACACTTCCCAGCCGCCCTGGTGCATGACATCCTGAGCTTTTCCATGGATGCCTCTAAAAATCTGGATCAGTTGGATCTATGGGATGAAGTCAATGATTGGATGCCATACATCATTCGGAGCTTGTCTTCCAGATTTTCAGAGGCAGATGGAGAAGACACATCATGGCCAATGGATGGGGACGACGGTGGAGAGCCTACATTGGGATACACTGGGTTCACTGGCTCTTCTGAACAGTTTTTTGTTTGATGCTTGTTTGCTGGTTGCTTTGAAGTTCGTTGTAATTTGCCAGAGTTCGCTACGGGCTAGGGCTGGCAACTTTCCACTTTGAACTTTTTCCACTTTGAACTGAATTTTAACAAGTGTCCTTGGCAACCTGTTTTTATGCCAAAAAAGGGGTCTCCAGGTCACTTGTTCGAAGTCAAGAAAAACAGGTTAAAACGAAAGAACATGAAAGAACAAATCCGAAAACTAAGCGGAAATTGCCACTGAGGCTGGAGGGTTCCCAAAAATGTCACATGTTTTAGATGTTGGATCTAGCATCCTTAATTTCCCATCCAAGGCAAAACAGCGACGAAGCCGGCATTCTCTGGTGACCCCCAAAAAGGATGCGGAGAAGGACATGGGGACGCCCAGCTTTTTGTGCAAGTCGATTTTGGGGACTTCCTAAAAATGGGGGGGAGCCCGCATTAATGTACAATTCGTCTTTTTTTAGTGGGGAAGCCAATGCTTTCGTGGTCCACCACTTTAGCAAACATCCATTTGAACCTATTTGCATGGTCAAATTTCCACCAGCTTTTGGCAAACTGACATGGTGGGAACTGACACGGCAAGGAGAAACCCGTTTTTGTCTCATACCCATTTTGGCCAGGCAACATTGGTTGTGCTACAAAGAGACAATGTAGGGATCACGGGGAGTTCGCACCTTACCACGGTTTAGTTTTTGATCAGAGCAGCGAAAGGAAGATAAGCAGATACTGAATCCTTGAGCCTGAAGCAAAAGCTCTGAATCAACTTTCCCAGTACATCCGACGAGCTTGGCAGCGTGGCAAGACATTTTTTTGTATAGAAGTGCAGTTTTAAGCTGCTGTTCCAATAGCGGCTACAGTGATTCCACAAATTTTCCAGAATAATCAGTGGTTCCATGTTGTTCCCATATCCTTTGAGATGATCACTCTCTGAAAAGATGCCTATAATAGGCTATTAGGATCGTTTCTTAAATGCTGTCTGAATGTTGTCATTCCTTTTTCACGCGAATGGCCTTGGAATCTCTACGGGGCATTCGGTCCCAGAGCTGTCCGGACCTTATACAGTAGCGGTTGAAGCTGGAGGCAGCGCCAGCTGAACTAAGTGGTGGATGATGTCCCTTCCATCAAACATCAAAATCTGAGCTCCTTATGCGTGGGCCCTGCATTGGTTTCACAATGAGTTCAGCAGAGCAATAAATTACTACAACCACTGACTCAACAAGCATGGTAGATTGTAGCTCCAAGACTTTCAATCAATCAAGAATTTAAGGCTCCAGAATTTTTGGATGTTACCTAGCAACAGCATGCAACAGCGGAGCAGCGACAAAATAATGATCTGGTCGCTTGTTTTGCTCATTTTTCTCTATAGTACTTCCAAAATCCAGTGGCGCATGATCGTTTGCCTGTCTGTTTGTGAAGGTTCCAGGCACAATATTCTGCCAATTCTATTGAAATTCGTCACGGATTTGATTCACAAGCACTTTCCTCTGTCAACTAATGTTATGTCACCAAGAGTTGTCACCTTCACCCGCTTCACCGGGACATTGTCGCTCCGGCCACAGGGCGATATGCGACCCTCGTCTCAGAAGAGCTGAGAACCTCTAAGGAGGCCCCTGAATTGGTTATATATAATATATATATATTATATATATATATATAATATATATATATAATATATATATAATATATATATATATATATAATTAATCTTTCCCAAACCAGTCCATGCAGAATTCTATTTGTTGAATCACATTCATTCCTAGATTCATTTAAAACCTGTCCTGCCAAAAGGGCCTTCAAATTAGTTGCCGTCGTATCCAGCAGGGTGTCGAAGCTGCTCCCTTAGACATTCTGGCCGTGAGCCTGGAGTCCAAGCGAAGTGGGGGAAACTCCCCGTGCTGGAAGGACGTGTGGCGCAAGTGGTGACACTTGGAGGTCCATGACCAGTGGTTGAATGAAGGGTTCACAAGTCCAAAACATAGTGACCAGCCCGCTCAGGTGGAATGCACATGGACACTAAACGTCTTCAAGAATGTTCTTGAAGCGAAACCATTGTTTTGATTCGTTCATGTCTATTGTGCTATATTGTGCTTCTTTGTTGGCTTGGCAGTATGAAGTTTCATTGAGGCAGCCTGCAGGTTGTTCGACCTGAAAATACATATACCAGGAAACATGCAGCTTGAAGCGCATCATCATTTCCGGGGCCAAAGTTTATTTGAGCCTGTTGCTGTGGTGTGTAACTCAGACAGAATCCTCATACATGATACCTTCAGTGAACCACCCGTGCCATGCTCCTAAGACTTCATCGATAACCAATTTGGCTCGAAGCTTTGACAGACGGCTGCTTGGGCATCCTGGCCGTGAGCCTGGAGTCTGAAGTGACCAAAGCTGTCAAAAAGCGGCTGACTGATGAATCTGTTGATTGACCCCATGCAAGGAACTGATTGCAACTGCTCGAAACTTGAATTTGGCACAGGTAGTTCGAGTGTCATCTATTCTTTGGCCCTTCCAAAGCATTCTTCCATTCTTATCATTCTTGCTGTCACATGCTCATCCTGGGTCAGGAGTTGGAGAGAAATGCATTTGTTATTTTTGGGCGGTTCCACCTGGTGTGGAAAAACTTTCCATGCTGTCCTCTGGCCCAATAGCTTTTTTGGGTCCCTTATCCCAGCTGCGCCGCGCCGAAATGATGAACTTCGATGTGAGAAGCTTAGTGATCTACGATCAGGACTTGGGGACAGGCAATGGGTGGCCATGTCTACAAGGTGGTGCCCCCGTTCGATAGCGTTCAGTTGATGCAAATAACCCCAATTTCACAAGGGTTTTTGTTGGTGATGTATCTACAGTTTTCATGGGATTATAAACCAACAAACATAACTCGGGGGGCACCACCTTGTACCAACTATGGCTGGACATATTGCGTGTGCGCACACACAGACACATTCACGCTGTCAGGGAAACGTAATTGGACAACAGCTTTCCCTGGCAACCCATCCATTCCCTGCTAAGCACCAGTAAGTCAATCCTCCATTCAAGTTTTGGATTACACCGGCAGGAGCCCCACCAGGATGGCAGCCCCACTGTGGTGGGTATCGAATGGTTCCAGGTGCTGAAGGCCTTGTTCGAGGGTCACAAGGAGCAACTGGTGAGGGTGTCGTTGCCTTGTTGACTCGGCGTAAGTCTGCCATGTCCAGCAAAAATCAACACACTTCGAAGACACAACAGTAACTTCAGTATGTGTTCAGCTTGGTCATGATATGTCGCTGATATCACTGGAAGTAGATTGCCTTGTAGTGCTTGACCTGAACTTGGTCTTTTTGTTCAGGCTGAAAGGTGATGCCACCCTGACAAGTGGTAAGCATCCACATGAGGAGTTATTTGGCTGTGCCCGCCTTCCAAATGGTTGGAGCGTCCTGAAATTTGGAGCTGTCTTTTTTGGCCACTAACGTCTTCCTCACATCATGTTGTTGACCTTAGACCCACGACAGAAAGAAAGTAGTTGTGGATCTAGCCATGATGGCTAGATTTTCAGAGCGTGCCTGATCTCCTGCCTTTCCTACCGTACATTGGCTGTTGGAAGAGCGATGTTGACGAAAGATCGTCGCTGTGAGGATTGCTTATTAACTTATTGATTGCTGTGGGTCAGTTCGGGCCTAGCCGTACGATCTTGCACCATTATGCACCATTGAATGTTGATGTTTATTGTTGCCGCCCGTTTTTAGAAGCGCAGCTGACACTTCAATGGTCACCTGATGTGGGTACGGACATGGATTTAGGAAAAGCCTGTGACGCATGCCAGTCACCATCTCTGCCAATATGACACCAACGCCAGGAGCATCTGGGAAAATTGGTACCATCTCAGTGTGGTGCGGTGCATCTCTTCGACCTCTGCCTCCGCTTCGGCCACGTCGACACCGCTCTGGCCTTGGCAACGGGTGGTGTGAAGGGCTGCACCTTGGAGGATTACCACCTGGGAGCATTGCCAGACGCCAGCGATGTTGAACCTTGGTCTAGGCGGTGTCCCTGCATTGGCTGGGAGAGCTGCAGCAGATGTTGCTGGGGTTTCCCTGTGGAGAACGGCGTTTGGATGAAGGACTGGGATGCGACTCTGGATGCTGCAGCCAATGCTGCACAGCAGGCAGCCAAGACGCCCCTCGTCAGGGGCATCCTGGACATATCTAGCCACACCAAGATGCTCCCCTGCGCCATGTCCGATGCAGCGGCCACCCGGCTGCTGGACATCGCCATGTTGTGCGGCAACCTCGAGGCGGCCACCAACTTGGCCAAGACCTACCAAGCTCGGCCGCTTCGCCGGTGGAGGGGAGATGACTGGCGGGATTTCGTAGACTTGGCCCGGTGGAGATTCACATTTTCTGCCGCACTATGTGCAGGCGCAGATTTTGAGGGTGTCCACGTGAAGTTAGTTCCTGATGTTCCGCTTCTCCGAATTTTGCCCCTAGGCTTTGAGCCAGAGGACTGGCAGCAGCTGGAGCAGGTCTTGCCATCACAGAAGAACCAGTGGCCATCCTGCGACGTGACACTGGGTGACATGTTTCTGACCCGTGAGTACCGTGAGGATGGCCTGTGGAGCGTTTCCGCGCAGATAGTCCAGAATGCTTTGAGGGCAGGCTGGGATCTGAAGTACATCTGGATGGAATTTGAGGCAGCAGGACGCTCGTATGATGCCGGTCTACTGGACGCGGCGGTTCTGTGTGGTCAGCAGGAATGTGCTGGTGCTCTTGGGTCCGCCGGTGTCGAACTGAGGGAGGATTGCCTGGACTTGCACAGACTGGCGTTTCCCAGGGATGGGCTGGAGACTCTGCGGGGCGGGCCATACTGGGTGTCGGCCAGGGTGAGTTGCGGTTCAGCCTCCGAGTGCAAGTCCGCGGCATCTGCAGCAGCGCATGCATCTCTCACAAGATCATTCCAGCGAGAAGGGACCGAGAAGGGGATCGCCCTCTACCAGACCTTGGCCAAAAAGTTCCACCCCAGGGGTGTTCCACTAGCCTTGGTGCACGACATCTTGGGCTTCTCCATGGAAGCTCCAAAGATCTTGGACCAGTTGGATCTCTGGGACGAGGTCAGTGGTTGGATGCCATCCCTGGAGGTCGCAACAGATGGAGATGACAAGGGTGTTGACGAACAGCCGGGTGCCCTGAGCTTGTGTCAAGGGATGTCGGGGCACCCTTTTTTGCGTTTTTTTATTGAGACATGGCATTAAATATCATTAAATACATGGGAAGACATGGGAAGACAAAATTTGGCCATCCTTTGTGACTGTATATAGTGTGTATAGTAGGTGTTCCGGATTCCGGATTCCGAGACACGCCGGTATGATATTCCGAGGCACTCCAGTGGCCGAGCTCCCGCCCGAACCGGCCGAAGCCACGGACGCCGATGCGAAGTTCATGGAGGATGTGACGACTGTGCTGCGATCAAATCAGAATGAGCCGACGCTGAGTTCAGACGGGGTCTGCCTGTTTCTTGGAATCCTTGTTTGGTTTTTCGATAACAATGTATAGTATAGTTGGATATGTTGGATGTAGTGGTCAAGATTCTGGCCCCTTGAAAAAGAGTGAATGAACACCCCTTAGAAAATATCTATCATATCTGTATACATTGTATGCTACATGACTACATCAAGAGATGGAGAATCACAGTCCGGTCCAATGTCACATGTGATGGGTGGCCAAAGTAAAGACATGGCTTATGCATTCTGCGCAGCATTTGTGAAGGTTACCCTTGCAACTTGTTTTGTACGAAGGTTTCGGCCACTCCTTTGGCAGGCTCTCTTTCACATCATCATTCAACCATACATGCAGATCAGCGAAAAACATCGAAAAACAAGGTTCATTTGATGCATATCTTTCGAAGAGTCAGCGGCTGAATATAGGCCAGAATCACTCCTAATCGAATCACATGGAACCTGCGCTGCACACGTTTCAGACGGGGCAGCCCTCAATAAGTAACACAGTTTCTTTCACGTTATAGGTCTTGAAACTGAAGTTATTATGTGTCGTGTGCTTTCACTTAGCAGCAGTAGGCTTGTGCGCATTTTTCAAGTTCATATGTCATTAAACATTGATACACATTGCCCTTAGATTTCTTTCACCATCATTCCATATCGTTCCTTTGCTTATGCTAAAAATTCTCACTGACCTGGGTGATAAAAAAGTGCCTATGCAGCTTATGCATGAAAACATAATATATATATATATGAAGACATCACTGGCCTGAAAGTGTTCGCCTGCACATGCCAACACCAAGGTTTCGACTGAAGAATCTGGCGACGGCTCCCCACGTCACCCAGCTGCTGTTAGATGCCACCGGGCCTGTGGCAGAGTTGCACCAGCGCATGCTGGAGGCGGGTTGCGAGGTTGACCCGGCATGGAAGCTGAGCTGACATTTGGTTGCCTTGTCCAAGGTACAGGATACAAAAACTGCTCTTTTTTCTGAAGGTGCCAAACGTGGCGGTGGTAGATACGTCGCCATATAAATCCAACGTGCCTTAGAAAATGTGGTGGACGAAAGTGCGCCCATTCGCACCTCCTTTTATCGTGACATCCTAAAAGTATACTGTATACATAGTAAAATCGCAGCTGCCCTCGGGCATCGCTGCGGGGGAACACCTATCTGCTATGACTCAGGAATCCCGTCAAAGCACTTTTTGTGCCAATCACGGACATCGCTGAGTTGCAGGCGTTGACAGATCGTGGCTCCTTGAAGGCAGTGTTGCTGACACTTCATACATCTTGTTTTTTTCATTTTTCTTGTATCGAGACTTCGATTGAATGCAAACGTGGGCCCAAGCAGGTGCTGCCTGGACTCGGGATGCTTCCCAGCAGTAAGATTCGGTTTGTGTCATGTCCCGAGGCTACGAACTATCAAAAAAGGAGCACATTTTAGCGCTCCAGTCGGATCAGGATCTCATCAAAGAGGCTTTGCGTCCCTTGGCGAATCGTGAGAATTCTATGCAGATTTCCCTTTCAAACTTAAAGATGGTGAATGAGCCATGGCTCATTCGGAATCATTACAAGCTACATCCGTGTCAGTGGAATATCATGGATTACTTAAGTACATTTTCAACATATACATATACGGTAATATACGTTTCTGCCCTTAGGGTGGATTTCCGTCACCTGTTTGGCTGACCTTACTGTACTTGGCGCAAAATTTGTCGATTTTTGGCGAAAATTATGGACACGCTTTGGAAGGGATAGAAATATACCCGAGCAGAGTCAACATGACTGGAGAAATTCGGGGGGGCTTTATTTTCTCCAAATAGACGTTTTTGGCTTGAAATGGACAAGTCAAAAATCAATGGAGAGAAAACATCAAAACCTGCATACACATTCTATATTATAGATGCTGCCACTGTTTGTGGACATCCATGCTATCGCATTTTCAGTGGAGGGTGATCACCAACTTGGTGACAGGCCTAGATTCCTAGATCTCTTTGCATGTAGTTTGCGCGGAGCTTGGATTGATAACACCCAAAATGATCCACGCTTTCCTTCTGCTTGGGGACAGTCATTCTGTCATGAGAGCATATGAGAGCCCCTTTTATATAACATAGAATTGGCGGATAGGAGAGGCAGTTAGATAAACCTTGTTGATGGAAGAGATTGCAACTTCATTAAGAAAATGCGGCAATATGAATGAATTTGAATCTGTTGGAATGATCTTGTGCCCACCTTGCATGTTTTGATGGAGAGCATATATGTTCTGCTGCAGTACTAAGATAGTTAAAACAATCGACCCCCTCTCTCCAAGTTGGACACATTGCATCTTGATTTTGTCAGCTTAGACCATTCTTGGACTTGGACCCACAACTGGTCAGTGAATTCCCGTGATCTTTGCCTCAGAATTTTGCTTGGTCTGTTCGCTGCTTGATTCACCTGATCTTGGGCTTTTTCAATTGCTTTGAGGCTCGATTTGTTCAAGGTACCGGCCGAAGATAGCAGAAGCCGGTCCATGCCCAGAGAGACTTGGATTGGATGAGTTCAAGGCTGCGACAAATTCTATTTAGATGTCTTTTGACCTGGCCGTTTATTTTTTCAATCATTATTCCACCATTGAGATCCATTGAGGGAATCTACTAGGGTATATACGGTATACTTGACGAAATGGTGGCTTCTTTGGTCCCCCTCAAGCAAAACCAAGGAGAGCATCCCCTGGTGATGACCCAGCGGATTTGGAAGAGCTGGCAGACATCGATGACGCTCTCCCGCAGTAGGCTGTGGAGATACAGAATGCTGTTTCAGCCAGATTGGACACAGTTAGGATGTTCGTTCCACCCTCAACTGGTGGTTGGAATCCTTCTCTTCTTGTTTGCCACTTTGTTCATGTCGCATTTTCAAGCCAAATATGTGGGGATCTGGGACTCGTGTCCAGTCAGTTGAATGTGAGAAGCATTTACTTTTCCAGGAGAGGATTTTCAGGTAGGTGTATACCGAACCCGGTGGGTGCCAACTGTTTGGGTTTGTGTTGCTATGTATAACCGGGGGTCACTGTTTCATGTTGTTTCAACATAGGTTGAACTGTGCGTGAACATGTTTAAGTCAAGGTTAATTGTTACCCTTCACCTTTTTTATGTGTTGGAACTGGCCCCGATCTGCAATATCCTCCAACTGGTTAAACTACTATAGATACTGTGGCACCTTTGGGGTAGGCCTAAGTGCATTCCAGTCATGTATGCTGTGTTGATTCAAACAGATTGGATCCGTGCGGTCTTCAATCTTTCTGGATTTTATTGGCAGTCGCTAATTTACATTCTCATCCACACACTTTGAAGTCTTTTTTTGGATGGCCTTTGTCGTTGCATCACATGGATCATGTCAACAAACAGCGACTGAGCTGAAGATGAGGAGTTGCTGGTCCTTGAGCTGGGCATCTCGCGCACTCCTTCTGATCATTTCTACCCATCGCCTTCGACGGCACCGTAGGATGTTTTTGTTTGTACAGATGCGAGGTTTAATTGGCCAGTGATTCCAGCAGTCCAGTTTAACAAGTTCTTTCATGCAGTCACGAGACCCTAGTCTTTGGTCGTCTAGCTTGAATGAAAGGCCTTTGAACCTTGGCAAGGAATCCGACGACCGACTATTGTTCAGTGAGATCTTGCCTGGAGGGTCCGTCTGGGTTAAAGGGGTTTCCGAAGCTGCTAGAGATGGCGGTTGTATCACTAATTACAAACCATGTCATTTGGAAAAAACATTGCTTTACTACTAAACCGAACCATATCAATACCAGCGTCATTGTTCTTATACAAGTTCATACATGTTGTGTATGCAGGTTCACCCTCTTATTGCGTGTACAGATTTTGGATCTCCTGTGCCTATGCCAGGGGCAGCAGATCAGATTCAAATCTTTACGGCAGTGCAGCTGCTTGCTGGGCATTCAGGCCCTAGAGCCCGGAGTCCATGCAACGTGGTGGCTGAACCCCCTGGCTGGAGCGGAAATTGCGCCGTTGTGTCACTGGAGGAGAGCGGCATGATTTCGCAAAGATTTGAAAGTCTTTTCCTTCACAGAGACCAGGTTGAAAATGCAACCGAAAGCATTTGTTAACCTCTCTGACTCAGAAAGACGAGCTTCACGCGCTTCGTCTTCTTACCTTCCATATAACAAAGTCAACAAATCATACTGTGTTTGGTTTGGCAAGTAGCTATGCCGTTTCAATGGATTGAACTTAAGCTAAAACTTGTAGCTATTTTCCTGCTAAATTTCCTTGCAACCAACTCTTTGACTGTCCCAAGTCAATCTCCATCACTCTCCTGTGTCAAAATCATCGCAATCTCCAGTGACCCACCGCGCCTTTGACAAATTCCTGCTTGGACTTCCGCTGTCTCATCAAGGCTGGGCGGCTTTGAGACATTCTGGCCCTAGAGCCTGGAGTCTCAAACGACTGGCTGCGAACGGCCCGAGAGAGTCCAAAAAAAAGGGAGCCGCAGACGAGTCATCAGGAAGTGAAAGCTTGCGGCTACAGAAAGTATAGCAACATATAGCAGCGCTTGGGGAAATCCTCAGAGTTAGATGGGTGGTCAAAATCTTTCCAACACAGGAGTGTCACAGAACGGCACCACCCATTAAACCTCCATTAAACATCCACGAAACACCCATTAAACATCCGTAAAGTAAAAGAACCCGGGTAGCCAACCACCACAGCTTTCAACGACGCTGCGACGCTACATCTTGGCCCAAGAGGGTCGAAGGTCTTGAGATGGGGGACTTCGATGTAAAAAGTTTGGTGATTTATGAGGACCTGGGCCACTGGGTTTTTCGGGATGAACGGTTGAACCTCAGCCATTCTTGGTATGATTTTCCAAATTCTGACTATGAGAGAGTGGTTGATAATATGTATATATAATTATAATATGATATAATATAATATAATATAATATGATATGATATAATAAAATATAATATAATTTAATTTAATATAATATAATATAACATAATATAATATAATAAATATAATATTATATATGTAATAATTGTAATAATATATGATAAATATACATGGTGAAGAAATTGAGCAATCAGTCCTTTTTGAGACAGACGCATACGAGAACCTAAGACTACATGCATCGGAAAAGCAGCTTCTGCAGAGTCAGATAGACCTTACATCCTGGCGTTACACACCAAAGCCATCCCAGTAACCAGCCATGAGAGCTTTGTTTCTGGTTAGAAATCATCCCACTTGTAGGGGGATGGTTAAAAAATGTTAAAAATCAATGGATCTACTTCATTACCTCCAACTCAGGTACCCGTGATTTCTATAATTGCAGGAGTGTTTTGTTTGACCATGGGTGATGCCAATCAAACATTAAGAAATGGAGAATGGGATGATTGAACTTGGGTTTGCAGGGTTTCAAGGTACCCATTTTTGGGCAAACCCAGAATCCAGTCTTTTTGGCTGACCAGCTCCTCATTCTTTCAGCTCTACAGTGATATACACATGGTGTTTGGACGGGGAAATACCAACCTGTCACCAAAGGGCTGGCTTCATCATGCTTTGTTAATGAATTTCACATTTTTGTCATTTTTTGTCCATCGATCCCTCATGTTGTGTTCGGCAGGATTCCTACCAGGAAGATGACGATCCGACAGTGCTTGGTGTGTTGTATTTCGATGTTCTGACGGCCTTGTTTGAAGGTCACAAGGAGAAATTGGATCGTGGTTTCGACATATTGCCAGATTCCATTGAGATATATTGAGATATTCCTGTCACACCCAAAGATTTCCTAGGACACCGAATTAAATAAACACCTGGTTGAGCAGAGCAATCCATATGTTTCCTGTTGAAGATGCAGTCCACTTGGTTCACCACCATTTCCCAGGAGTCCTTGGCAGAGTTGGTGCCATCTCAGTGGGGCTTGGTGCACCTCTTTGACCTTTGCCTCTGGTTTGATCATACAGACACAGCCCTGGCATTGGCAAGGGCTGGTGTGCAGGGTTGCGTGCTGCAGAGTTACCATCTTTCTGACTTGCCGGATGGTAGGGACGAGCAAACCATTTTTTTCTATGGCTGTAAGTGTAGGTGATGGGATACATGCAGCGTTTGTTGCTGGGGCTTCCCGGTGGAAAACGGCATTTGGATGAAAGATTGGGATGTGCATTTCCTGGATGCGGCTGATGCTGCATGGGAAGCATGCGAAAGTCGTCTTGTGGGTGTCGCGTTGTATTATTTAAGTTGGGACCACAAGCTCCCTTTTGCCCTGTCTGACAAGACGGCCGCGCGGCTCCTGGACATTGCCATCTTGTGCGGTAAGGACGAAGCAGCAGCCAACTTGGCCAAGCTTTACACAGCTCGGCCTCTGAGGAGGTGGAGGGGAAGCGAGCTACGCCCATGTTGCCGCTGGAAACTCTACACAATTTCCGCTGCCTTGTGGGCAGGTGCCAACTTTCGTGACCTCCAGGTGCGATTTGATGATATGACGGAGCTGCCGTTTCTCCGAGCTGCACCTTTGGAGTTTACCCTGGAGATGTGGCAAAGGATGGAAGAATTTTTCCCACCAGAGGAGGAGCCATGGCCAAGCTGCGACATCATGAACATTGCAGAGATCTTTTTCTGGAAAGGGCCATGGGATGATGAGGACGATGAAGACAATGAGTATGATGAGGATTATGAGGATGAGGATTATGAGCATGAAGAGGATGAGTACGAGGAAAACTACGAAGACTATGAGTATCAGTATTACGAATACGATGAGTATGACGAAGAC